>Ga0208793_1001778_pt1 | contig 11923 bp, 24 predicted proteins | sample 17_taG_FD_184092 | JGI IMG/M metagenome (GOLD analysis project Ga0208793, IMG submission 184092) | Marine viral communities from the Subarctic Pacific Ocean - 17_ETSP_OMZ_AT15314 metaG (SPAdes) (version 2) | ecosystem: Environmental > Aquatic > Marine > Oceanic | place: Pacific Ocean | collected...
TAATACTCCATTTAATAAACTTTTCAAGTTGCCTTTCTGCATATTTCTTTCTAGCTAAGTCTTTTTTCTCCCAAGTATTAAGCTCACGGTTTCGTCGCATTCTTTTTGATTTTGTGGTTTATATAAAGTAACGCTACGAAGTCGTTCGCTGACATATTTCTTAAATAGTTTCCAGCGTATAGGAAAAGATTCGTTTGCCCTTCCTTTACACTCAATGATAAATCCTGTTCCTGTAAAATCAGGTGTGTAAGAGATTTTAAGTATTTTTTTGCTTCCACGATCCTTGTACTCACCCTTTCCGTTTGCTTGTCTTTCATAAACTTTGTTTTTAAAGTCAAATGAAGGGGTCAATTCATATTTAACCCCTTCGTACTCTGCTTTTATATTAGCTTCTTTTAAAGCTGTATACATATATGCTTCTAGTCCTGACTTAAATTCTATACCATCTACAACTTTCTTTTTAGCTCGTACCGGACCACGCTTCTTACGACGCAATATCCGAGACATAGTATGGTAATCCATTTACATTCTTGCCATAGACTTTGTCTTTAGCTTCAGCCAACTCTTCTCGTGCTGCCTGAATATATAATATTGCATCCATTAACTCTTCCTGAACGTCGTTAAGATATCCAGCTAAGTCTTTAACCCCAGTCTTACGTTCAACATCTAATGTCTGTTTGTATTTCTTAAAACCAACGTTAGAACGTTCTACGAACTTATCTACAACATGTTCAACTACAGGGTCTCTAAATTTAATCTCTTTTTTTGTCATTATAATATAATATTAAAATATAAATAATTGCTACTGTCTGCGCTATAATAATCCCTAGAGCTGTCATTAGTCCTTAACGAACGTACCATTCTTCATTCCACCCTTACGATCTTTAATCTCGTTATAAGCTGAATCAATACAATCTTCAATTGTAGTTCCACCTAAATGAGCTAGGTTAGTTAATACAACTACCATGTCTCCAATAGCATCTACAAATTCTTCATCATCGTTTTTAAGTATAGCTCTACCTAATTCCCCTGCTTCTTCCATTAGCTTACAGAACTGTGTTTTAGTATCTCCTTTAGAATATAAACCTCTTTCTCCTGCCCAATCTCTAATCAATTGAAACCTATTTCTTTCCATTCGTTCTTTAGCGTCTTGATCTTGGTAAGTATCTTGGCCATTTTCATGTACTCCATTAGTGTTGGTTTTAGCTCTTAAAGCTAAAGCTGTTAAATAATCTTGATATTCTTGTGCAGCTTGTTTAGAAACTTTCTTAACATCAGATAGAAATTCATTAAAATAAGCTTTATTGTATATGTAAGATCTATTAGTATCATACATAGACGTCTTAGCATTCTTGACTATCCAGTCAACTGTATCTTTATTAACCTCAAATTTTCCATGTAATGTATCCCATTGTCTACCTAACTCATCCATTAATCTGCCTTTAAGTTTGTTTAATGGAATTGGGAATGTTGAAGTTTGTTCTGTTGCGTTGATTTTCATTTTAAATAATTTTTTATAAGGTTTGTGGTCGACTCTATAGCCGTAAGACTTTTGAAGTTCTAACTCGCGGCTAGATATATAATCTATATCTTGGCTTTGCTCTAGAACTTCGTATTCGTCTGGGTGGTATCCCTGTTGTTGTGTAACTCTACTATTAAGATTACGTGTAACACCGATCTTTTTACCCGGTATGTGGTATAAATAATACATAATTAAAATTTATAAATGATACCAAATGTTACTGCAGTGAATCCTCCTAGAATAGCCCATTCAGAAGGGGAGATCTTCCATTTAGTTTTATTGTCAATAAATGGTTTCTCTCCTTTGGTCACCATAGACACAGTTCCAGCAGTAATTAAAGTTGTTCCACCTACTATAGTTAATACCTTAGTATTAATCTGTAATTTAGATTTCTTTCTTTTCTTATACTGAGCTGTACTACTTAAGCAGCAACATATTAGTATTAATGTTAATATTCTAGCCATAATAATCTGCTTTACGTTGGGCTACGTTATCTGATTTCCTAGGCCATTTACCTTGGTCTTTTGTGTACAGGTGTAAGTTGTGAGCAAAATGGTAATAACTCCCCATTTCAATATCTAACTCCTCTGCAACTAATTCTTGTAATTGTGAAAAACAATACTGATCATTACAGAAACCGTACCAGAGGTCATTAGAACGCATCGTCACACACATATTAAGTCTATTGTTTACAATTGTAAATTGAACTGCGTACGTACATGGTGTATCGTTCTTATAAAGATGATGTTCTTTGCAATCATAAATAGATATTGCAGCTTGCCTAGTGTTAGGGTTGCGTCTTAATTTTTCTATTGTATAATCTAATTGGTGATGTCTACCCCATTGGTAGCCATAATTAGAATTTACATCTCCATGATCATTAGTCATTCTTTTCCATATTTCAGGGACTTTGCCGTATAAAGCTTCTAACATTTTAACATTAGGATCTCCTGATAGATACCATTGCCATTCCGCAAAAGCATAATCTACTTTCCAGTTTCTAAATTCATGAGTTATAACTCTATTCTTAGGATCATCTATTTGAAACCCTACGTTGAACAAAGCTTTAGTCCCATCAAATTCTGTACCATAATGCTCTATACATTGGTACCAATATTCAAATGCTTCATTAGCATTTCTAAATCTATTTGCGAACGTTTTTATCATAATAAAATTTATATAATTCCATAACTTTTGGCCATAATTCAGTTGGACCATAAGTATTTGGACTTCTTTGTTTTCTTCCGTTTACGTTTACCTCTATCCAACAGGTTTTATTATTAAAACCCTTACCGCAAGGCACGGAGTATATTTTCACACCATGTTTTATACACCATTGGTATGCTATAGTGTTTTCTTTATTCCAAAAGGGTGGTTTCCATTCTACTTTACTTTTTATTCCCATGGCATTTTCTCCTCTAATTGAGGTAAGATGTGAGGGACAAAGCAACCAGATCTTGGCTCCCAAGTAAAGTGAGCTTCAGCTCCATTCTCACCTAAGTTTTGGAATTTACATTTGAGAATTTTGACTTTAGTTGTTTTAGCTTCGTAGTCCCTATGCACAAGCAAACCGTGATAACTAGCATCGTACCATTCGCCACCGCCTTTAATGTTGTACATAGTCGGTTCTTCAATTTTTCCATCTTGTGTTTTATACATTTTAGTTGGATGAGCTACAATGAATACTAATACATCGTATTTCTTAGCAAAGGTTTCAATCTTAGTTAAATATTCCATTGTATAACGGTTAACGTCCTCTGTCTTGCAGTCAACGTCTCTAACCTTATTGTATGGGTCAATAACAAGACATTTAATCCCTTTACGTTTCACAAGCTCAGCTCCTTTTCTTAAAACAGATTCTAAAGTATATCTCTCCATGTCAATAAAAAAGAAATTATCATTAACATGATTAGCTACTTGGTTCCATTTGTCTCCACCAATATCTCCTTTATCAGGCATATCACCCCATACTTTCCTCATCAACTTATGTGCATGAAGGTATGTAGGAGCATTCTCAGGTGAAGCAAAAGCTGTCTTCCATTCATATTGTTTATTATAACCTACAACCATTTGATCTACAAAATCTGACTTACCAGAACTAGGTATACCAGTTACTGTTATAAATTGTCCTGTGTATGTACTAAAGATATTGTCAAAGTTATCTAATCCAATTTGATAACCTTTCTTAAATCCGTTACGAACAAAGTCTGTAACTTCATCTTCAATATCTCTAAACGTTGTAACGTTCTCTAGTGGTACAGGTTTAGCGTTTGTAATACGTGACATTAGGTCCTTAGACCCATACTTTAATAGATATTCATTAGCATCTTTGCAATCATCAAATGTAGCTAAGAAACAAGTTTCTGCTCCAAGTCTACGTATCAATTCAGTCTGTAGGGCTTGTCCCGGCGCGTCTGAATCAACTGCAATTATTATCTTATCCTTATCATCAAAATAATCAATACAGTTGTCTAGATAGTCTAGGTTGTTTGAATTCAGTGTAGCTCCGTTAGGAACTGATATTGCATTTGTAATCCCTGCTTCGTGTAAAGCTAAGACATCCATCTCACCTTCTACAATCACACAGTAATTATGACCTACAATACTGTCTATATTATAAAATACTTTTTCAGCTCCTTTGTATAACTTAAAGTTCTTACGAGCATCTCTATATTTAACATTAGTAAGTTGTCCACCTACATAATAATTAAATTGGATAGTATTCTCGGCTTTGCCGGTTTGTGGCATATATTCTTTACCAGTAGACACTACTAAGTCTTCTAGTGTTTTTTGAGATATACCACGTGATTTAAACCATTCCAACGCTTTATCTCCTTCTGCTACTTGGCTACGTATTCCGTCCCAGGTAGGTATAACATATTCACGTTCAGCTTTTCCTTTACGTTCGTATGTATGTAGTTGAAATGATCTATCACAGTTATGGCAAGTACCGAGACCACGCTCCCAATCATAAGAAGAGCATTTAGCTTTCTTGTTCTCAGGTTTCCTAGAAGATGAACACAGGGGACAAATCCCCTGCGTTTTACCTACTTCTAAGCCGTGCTGATTAAATGATTCAATTAAGAATCCATTGATCTCTATTTCTTCGACTTGCATTTAATTTAATTAAAATGGTAGATCTGGTTCTGCTTCTACCTTAGCAGCTGGTTTTGTTTGACCTCCTTCAAATGGTAATCTATCAGGGAAAGTTCCATTAGTCCATACAACCTTAACATTACCTAAGTAAGTCTTTGGTGATTTAGCTTCTCTTTCCTCTTTGGTCTGCTCTATACAAACAGGACCTTGATTTCCAAATTGATCTGGTTCATCATTTACCGTTATTGTTATCGGTAAGTATTTACCTTTTTTTCCTTCAAATATCTTACTTTTATCTATATTATTTAAGTTGATACTTGCTTTAATTATTCCTGCCATTGTTTATAGGGTTTGGTTTATAAAATATTGCTGAGGATCAAATCCCTCAGTGTTGTAAAATAGATCGTAAGCTTCAGCAGCTTTTTCAACTTTATCTTTACCTGATCTATAAAAATCAGGGGAACAGTCAAATAAACCGATTCGTCCACTCTTTTTGTCTATAGCTACAAATATAAATTCATAGCCAAATAACTCTCTATAGATGTATGCTTGAGAATCGTAATTGTATTTCTTAGCATTCCATTTAAAAGAATCAAGATCAGACGTTGTCTTAAGATCTATAATAAGTTGTTCGTTATGATTAACTATATCAGCTTTACCTTTCCACATTTGATTACATAACTCAGTGATAGCAGGTAATTCAAATTCATTTTTATCTTCATGAATTAAATCTCTACAAACCTTGTTATCTAACATTGTTGAAACTAAAGCTTCGGTCATATCTACCTCATGTTGAAGTAAACACATTTCGCCTCCTGTTATTTCTTTATAGTGCTTAGTATTTCTACTGCTAGCTTCTACAACTTTAAAGTTTTTCAACTTGTCTGGTTCAAGAATAGCAGTGTGAAAATAGCCTCCTACTAAGAAGTGGGGATTTGTCTTACTTGGTGTTCTAAGGTCTAATGGGTTTTTTAGTAATGTAGATATATCTGAATTACTTAAATACTGTTTACCAAAGTTACCGTAGTAATGTTCATCATCACGTAACTTATCTATGATTTCGTTTTTTTTCATAATGTTAGCATTTCCTCATGCTTAGCAGATACTTCATATTTAGCTTTAATAGCGCTTAAGCTACCACCTTTAGAAATATACTCTTTTGCTTTAGCTAAGGATTCTTTATTTAACTTTTGTTTGGTAACTTTTTTACCATGGTTATTTGTTGCATCTGAATCTTGAGTATCATCTATCAAGAACAGATTACCAAGCGCATACTTTTTACCGTATGAACTTGCAGCTCCATATCTCTGTGGCATTTGCATTCCTTTTTGTTCAGTGTCAACTCCAACAATTGCTGTAGCTGATATAGAATCTTTACCATCACATATAGAAGCTGTTGTTTTCAACACTGGTTGATCACAACTTCCAGGTTTCATGGTTAATAATTCTTCGTTAACAGTAACTGTTACATTTAACTCCTTTAAAAAGGGTTTTGTTGCTTCGAGAATGTCTTCGGCAGAACGGAAATTGTACTTACCGAATGAGTTAAATCTACTTTTCTTCGATTTAAACTCTGTTTGGATTTTACTTAACTTTTCGTTAATTGTCATATTATTATAATTACAGGTTTTTGGTTTGTTTTACAATGGTAACTCACAGATAATCAAGTACTTGCGAGTGATCCACGTTTTCTATTAATTTGTTTACGGCTTGCTTTTTTAGCTCTGAAACTCTTACATAAGCGCTTACTCCTCCTATAGATAAATAATCCGCTATTTGGTTTGCAGAATGTTTTTCACAATCTAATCCATAACTTAATCTTAATACTTGGTATTCGTTAATTGTAAGATGTTTCTTTAGTAATCCCATTAAATAAATATTTAACATACCCATATTGTATGGTTCTGAGTTATCAGGTATTTGATATACCATTTCTTCATCATCATAAGGTTTATTATCTATACTTAAAAACACGCTATTAAAAAACATCGCGACCATTTTTTTATCTTTTCCATTATCTTTTCTAATTTCATTTAGCTTATGTTCAGGGATTCTCATACTTCCTCTATTAATATCAATAGCTCTTCGTATACCTCCTCTTATTCTTTTAGCTAAAAAAGATTTAATTGTTTTTTCTTGGTCTTCGCTTTCGTTTAGTTTTTCTCTATCAATTTTACTTACAGCTTTACATAGTTGGAAACTACCTTCTTGTATTATATCCATAATAGACATAACACCAGAAGCTTCTTGAGATGTAGCAAACTTTCGAGAAATATTCTCTACTAAAGGTAGAAATAAAACTTCAAGTTCTTTATTACTATACAGAGAAAAGTTATCTTTTCTAGGTATACTTTTAATAGCTTGCTTAAGATCTTCTTTATATCTAATGTAATTCTTAACATTGTATTTTTTCATAGATTTTTATTAAGCATTTCTTTTTCTTGTTTTAGTTCTTCACACATATTTCTATAAATAGTACGTGGTGTACAATTACATAATTTAGCTAATTTAGCTATAGTAATTTTTTCTTTTCTTTCATTTAAGAATAACATCATATCATACAAGTCGTTATCTGTTACCTTTCTAGATCTCCCTGCTAAACTACCAACAATCTTTAATTTATTATCTATTGATAGCCCCGAGTTAGGATGAAATATTATTTTTCTTAATCTATTCTTTGGCGGTTTATCTAAATCCTGTAAAGTAACATGTTTAACTATATCGTTTAAATGATCATCAGGCATATTAAAAGTAACAAATCCATTGGGCTTATGAGTTATAACTTTAGCTAATTCTTCAAATTGATCTTGATCAATCTCAGGATTTAAATACCATATAACATATAAATGCCATTTTAAGGATCTATAAGTATTTATTTTAGCATTACTTTTAAATAGATCATAACATGTATATATTCCATCTTCAAAATACCATCCCCATTTATGGGTTTTAGGAGTATCTGGAGTTGTTCTATATATTATTCTTTTGTTATTTAAATATTTTAAGTTTCTGTCGTATGACATTAGCCTATTACTTATTATTATTAGTCCTATTGTCACACAGTGTAGCGTAATAAATCTCGCTTTCTGTGTAGTATTGTTGTATTAATTCTTGAAAATCTCTTTTTGTTTTACCCATTTATTGTGGTTTTAAAATTTGTAAATATTTATTATACTTTATGTATAGTTTCCTGTTATTTTGGTCAACTGTTCCATGTACAGTCGCTTGTCTACATATTTTATTCCTAAGTTCGTTGCATCTAAGTTCCACATATTTTACATGTTCTCTATACTTTATGTATTTTCTTAGTTCTTCCATACCTACGAAAGCCCATACCGTTTCTGGCATGAGCTTGTTTTTATTCGTAATGTTTATCTAGTAGCAAATTAGCTACTTCAAGTGATATCATATTCTCGTCATATAATTTCCATATTAATTTTCTCATGATTCATCATTTGTTATATCTTTTAATTTTTTTACTAAGTCGTATGGGGAAATTGTTCCGTTATCCCATTCCCATATTAAATCTTTAATTTTTTCATTCATATCTATTCATAATTTCGTAAGCATTTGTAATGTGGATGTCTGTAACTACCAGCTTGTGTTCGTTGAAAGTAAGTAAATGTAGCTACTTGACCGATATAATCGTGTATATTTTCTAGTAAGTCGGCCATTCCTTTATAGTCGTAACCTTTACCTGGTGGACAACCGAATATATTTCCGTCTTCATCTTCCATAATAAACTTACCTAATGTACCTTCACGTTTGCCTTTACCTACTTCATAGTTTATAATTGTAGCTTCTGCATCGTAAAAGTCTTTAAACTTCATAAGATCCCATGATCTTGTACCTTTGTATTTACCTGATGGAGTTCTATATATAGATCCCTCATAACCTTCTTTAAGGTTTTTCTCATGCCATTGTTGAGCGTTATCAAAATCTGTAGCTAACCTAGTTGGTGTTATTTGTATACAATACTTATTTTTAAAACAAGGTTCTGCTAATATAAATAAATTTCTATCGGTATATGTAGCGAATTCCATACTAGCTATATCATACACGTGGTATTGAGTTAGTTGACTCGCTTCCACTATATCTTGTACTGTTGGTTTTTTCTTTCTAACTAGTGATATAATCTTTTCAAAATCATCTTTTAATCCATGATTATATAATTCACCATCTACAACTGTGTTAGGGTATTTTGCGAAGAAAGGCTCTAAAGCTTTTTCTATATGCATAACGTTCATAAATTGGTTTCCAGTGCGAGAGAACGCGCCTTTGGTACTAAATAAACAGCGCACACCATCTAGTTTAGGTTGTATAAACGCGGGATATTCTGCTTTGTCCTCATTATACTTGTGAGCTAACATAGCTTTAATCTTCGTCTGAGTCATAATCTCCTTTTCTTAATCTGCTTTTAATTGCATTTAGTTTGCTTAATAATATCGCTGCTTTTTCATACTCCTCTTTGTTTTCAAAGATCATAAGCAGTGTTTGTAGTCTTGCTAATTCGCCAATGAGTGCTTCTTCCTCAGTCATTACAAAGGCTTCTTTACTTGATTCACTACCGTAAAGATCTTGTACTGTACTATGAAATTCTTCATCCCATTGTTGCTGTTTGATTTCTAGTTTCGCTATAATCACATCAGCTAGTTCATTCATTGTTTTTTTGTCCATAATAATATTATCCATTAGTATTCGTATTTAGTTTGTAATCCATGTAAAATCCTATTGCTACTATAATGTTAAGTCCAATAGAGCTTAATATTTCATAAATATCTTCATAAACATTAACTGATAAGTGTATATGACCTACAATCCAGAATGGAGTTGCTAGGTTTTGACTTATCCATATTATTGTAAATTTTAAGAATCTCTTCATACCACGAAAAGCCCGTACCGTGGAAACGCCTCTTTCCACATTTACGTGGCATGGGTCGGTCCATTATACGAGCTAAGTCGTGGAAACTAAACTACTACTAATCTAACAACACGTAGTACGCTTCTGGGTTATTCACCCTAAACCAGTTTATTGCTTTTTGAAATTCATCAACTTGTTTCTTTGTCATATGAAAGGGCATAGAGTCAAAAAGAACTTGACAACCTATTATATAATCGTAAATACTTAATTCTAAGCCATTTAAATCATAACTTTCACCTGAAAAAGGGTTGGTTACTGTCTCACCTTTAGTATATATCATGCCTTTAAACCACTTCGGTGCTGTCGGCTTCTTCGTCTTCGAGCTCATATTCTTCTTTTAAATAGTTAATTTCTTCTACAGTTATGTCTAATTCTTCATCTTCTATAATATCTTCTACGTTTTCTACAAATAATTCTATTAATTTGTCTTCAAAATAGCAATCATCGTAAATATCTCCATCTACATAAAATGTTCTATCACCATATCTTATTTGTTCAGTGAATTGATCTGCTAAGTCGTGATCATAATAGTATACTTCTTCGCATACACTTACGTTTCTTGGGTCATTAGTTACCACGTATACGTCATAACCATCTGCGGTAGATTCATTATAAATAGTACAATCTACATTTTCAAAGTTGCTAATATCAGTTGATATTGATATTTCTAGGTGGTTTTTTACAAGTTCCACTAATCTTGAGTCTAGTATTTCCATTTAGTTTAATTTTATTGAAAGTAATTTACTGCTATTATTGTACAAGCTATCACAGCGGAAGCAGTTATCGCTAGTAATAGAAAATATCTTGTTTCTTCATCTTCAGGATTTTCCATCATTTACTTGTTTAATTGTGTATAGTAATAATCTTTTAAGTCTTTCTTTACGAGACCATATTTTAGTTCGCTCTTGTCTTTCAAATTCTAGCAATTCTCCACTCCAACCAATACTTTTAAATGGTACCTTATAAGTGGGATTTAGTTGATAACAACTTCTAACTCTGTGAGTAGGGCTAAGCATAATTCGTCTAATATAGCCTGTTCTATGTTCTGTTATCATATTTACTCCATCAGGGAGCCTGAAAGCTGTAGTACCATTTTCTTTTTGGACTACACTTGTAGCGTCTTTGCATCCTAATGCTACTAACGCGTCTATATATTGAGTTTCTGTCATACATTTTTAGTTATTAAATAGATGATCACCAAACATTAAGTCTAGTTGAGTAGTTCTATACAATTCATTATTGCTAAAAGTATTCAAAGTTCTAACGTCATCAATAGTTAGTTGACTATATCTATTTACGGTTTGTAATTTATCAAAGATATGGTCTATTGTAGTACCATAATCTTCATGGTTTTCATCAAGCGCTGCTTTGATGTGTGGTTTTAGTTGGTCGTATAAAGTTTTCATTTATTTATATTTAATTTAGATTTTATACTTTCAGCAACTTGAGGGTAATAGTCTACAGTAAATATAGGTCTTTTACCTTCAGCTTCTAAAGCTTCAATCTCTTTGTTAATTTCTGTTACATATAGCTTCAGTGCTGCACTGACTATATCTTGTTCGTGTCCGTTTAATTTCATATTTATATTATCTATTAGTGTTCGTATTTAGATTGTAATACTTTGCATTACGTCTTGGAGTATATCTCCATGATGCTCATGATAGAATTCAAACCATTCATCTTCAAATTGGTCATAACCTTCTTCAGTTAAATAAGTTTGTGATTGAAAAACTGGGTAATCCATCATTCCTTCACACACCATTTCAAATAATTTATCTTGGAAATGCTTAGTTATTTTACTTGCTATTAGTATTTTAGCTTCTTCAATAGGATCTAATGGGCAATCTATCGCTGCCATTTGCTTAGCTGCTTCTTGATCTTCTAGTTGAGCTATAATTTGTTTTGCTGGAGAAATATAGTGTTCTTTAGTTTGTCTATATTCATTCATTGTTCTTTTCTTCGCCATTGTTCTTGTGTTTAGTTTTGCGTGTATATTTCTTTTTATTCTTTTCTACTGAAGGACGCATAGCGTCGTATATTTCCTTCATTGTTACTTTAATTTTTTCCATAAGTATCTTCCTAATTCATATAATAGTACAAAAGGACTTATTAATAAACCTATTAACGCTGGTATTATATCTCTCATCTTAGTAGTTTCATTATAAGATCTTCACAATGATCTAATCTAACCATCCAATCATAAATTCTCCCTTCACCTCTTTCAATAATATCACTCACTGCATCTACTTCTTGATGTAACAACCTTACTATCAGGTTTATATCTTGTGTACTTAATTTTGTCATTTGTTTAATTTTAGAGCGAGAGAGAGGATTCGAACCTCTCATGTCTAGAACAGTCATTGGATTTTTTCTATATTCCGCCA
>Ga0208793_1001779_pt1 | contig 11918 bp, 8 predicted proteins | sample 17_taG_FD_184092 | JGI IMG/M metagenome (GOLD analysis project Ga0208793, IMG submission 184092) | Marine viral communities from the Subarctic Pacific Ocean - 17_ETSP_OMZ_AT15314 metaG (SPAdes) (version 2) | ecosystem: Environmental > Aquatic > Marine > Oceanic | place: Pacific Ocean | collected...
CAATGCCAACACTAGCGGCAATACCAAGAGTTCTATTAGAGTCATTGATATTGACTATAGAACCTAGTTGTGATAGTTCCCTATTATTAGCCATTACACGTTTTTAGTTATTTATGTTAAGTACCTGATGATAACAATACCAGATCCACCATCTGTACCTGCTTGTGGACCAGATTGACCCCCAGCACCACCGCCACCAGTATTAGTATCACCAGCAGTATTTGTTCCAGTTGGGCTACCACCTCTACCATTTCCACCACCGCCAGCGGCAGCATCAATACTAAAGGGAGTATTGCCTGGTCCAGTATCTGACCAAGCACCACCAGAACCACCACCTCCAAAATATCCACTATCTCCAACAGAAGTAGGAATCCAAGAGATTGTCGGTACTCCTATACCAATAGCACCTTTTGCACTATCCCCAGCTGGCCAGTCACCAGAATTTCCTCCTGGATTTCCAGCACCACCGGCACCACCGCCGCTTCCACCCATATATGGATCACCACCAGGATTTACACCTGCTCCACCCACATTACCATAAGTAGATCCACCAGCAGGAACACTATTTCCACTTGAAGCACCACCCTGTCCATTTGGACTGCCAGGAGCTGATCCTCCACCACCTCCAGAACCACCATCAGCACCATTAGTTTGATTATTTCTACCAGCACCACCACCTTTTCCTACAAATGGGAAAGGTCCAACACCTGGAGCATCAAATGTAGAGTCAACTCCATTAGTGGCATTTCCTCCACCAGTATTATTTGTTCCGCCACTACCACCACCACCAGTAATAATTTCATATGTTCCTGGACCAATCGTTAGTCCAGATTTATAGGCGATGCCTCCACCGCCTCCGCCACCACCACCATATCCACCGTTAGGTGATCCAGAAGCACCGCCGCCACCGCCACCTACAACAAAGACATCACAATCAGCAGATCCACTTGTAACTTCAAAATTTTGTGAAGATAAAAATGTATGAACAGTATATAATCCGTCAGGAGTTTTTGTTCCACCAGTTGCAGTAATAGGAGTAATAGCAGCAGTATCAGCAGTATCAGCAATAGTTTTCCAACCACCTACACTACCAGCATAAACCTGCATTCCAACAACAGGATCATAAATCACAGTTCCAGTTGCTGTTGAAATTCCAGCATCTCTACCAGCAGCATTTGTGGTCCCAAGACCAACTGCCTGTGGTTTTAAGAAAGTATCAGTTACAGTCAGTTCACCACCAATACTCATATCAGTACTGATAGCAACGTTAGTTGCTTTGATATTAAGATTGTTAGGACTTTCAATCTCTGGTGTACCTGATGCACCAATCAGATTAATATCCTTTACGCCAAAACTTTTATCTGCCATTTCAGGTTTTTATATATTTAGGGTTGCTTGAATGAGATACCATTGATATTTACACCAGTGATTTTTGGAGTAGTATTATTAGCAAAAGGATTATAAAGAACTCTTTTAGGAGAGTCTCTTAATGCATACTCATAACCCCAATAAGCAGCAATACCAATCGGGTTTGGGTATCGATCTGAAAGAGGTGCTTCAACCGTACCATGTTTCATTAACCAGTTTCTAACATCAACTCTTGTTGCTGATGGATTAGTTTCCAAGTATAAAGCTAAAACACCAACAACATTTGGAGCAGCCATACTTGTTCCACTTAAATAATTATTACCAAATTCAGAGTTTCTTGGGTCAAAAAATCCATTACTATATGGTGCTAAAATTTTAGATCCTGCAGACCAAACATCAATAGCAGGACCACAATTAGAAAAACCAGATTTTCTTTCATCATAGCTGTTATCATTAGTTTCATAATCACTATCTAAAGAACCAACGTTAATAGGTGCATCTGGCGAACCTACAGTTCCTGTTGGTGTTCCAGTTCGATTATAGTATTTTGAATATGTTGAATAAGCAAACGTTCCAGTAACAAATCGGTTATCATAATCTGGACCGCCAGGAACTTCTTGCTTTCCATTACCCCCACCAGAATTTCCTGCAGAAATAACAAATATCAAATCAGCACAATCAGGATCATTTAATACTTCTTCAAAATCCGTCTGTCCCGATGGATCCTCTGCTGTAAATTGATAGTAACCGACCCCACCAATAGTAGTGGTATCAACAGATCCAGGTGCTAGACCTTCAGCAGTACTCATATAATCACTACTTTGAACTGTTGTTCCTCTAAATGTGGCACTCGAAGAAAGATTCATTCTTACAAATTGGCGCTTTCCCCAACTACAATTTACAATAGTCGGATTCTTTCTCCCAGTTGTAGGATTAACTGGTTTATTCTTATGCCATACTTTAATATAATCAAATCCATCAACAGAATCTGACCATCCAAGATCCGATCTATCTATACAAGCAATAGCCCACAAATTTGCCTCAAATGCTGCACCAAAATTATTACCAGCAGCGATTCCTGCACAATGAGAACCATGCCAATCTGCCGTATAGTTAGTATTAGCATCTCCATTGCGTTTATGTAGTAATGATCCTGCTATAGTATAATTTGCCAAACTACCTGTTCCAGGTGCAGTCAATCCATGACTAGACCAATTAATACTATATTCAGACTCTCCATGTATTAAAATATCCCTAACACGACTTACAGATGCAGTTGAAACGCCGACAGGAACTGAGGTATGTCCAACTCCCAAAAACTCTGGGTGATCCCATCGGATCCCAGTATCCATGATAACAACATCAACATTTTTTCCAGTCAATGAATATTTAATATCTTCAGCAGGTCTTTCGGTAGTAACACCTGCACTAACAAAAAAATCATTATCATCTACTTTTGAATGCCTTAACAATCCCCATTGAGTAAAATCAAGAAGATCATCTTGAGTTCTGGGATTCGGCATAGGATCTGAAGAAGGATGCCTTATATTTTTTACTGGTTGTCTATATCTAAAGGTATCAATATTTGGTGCAAATTCTTGATCATATTTTGCCTGTTCTATAACAACTGGATTGTACATCCTAGCCCTTTCAACTCGCTCCACTTTTGGATGCTGCCCCAAAACTTCTGCTTCATCAACAGACATCTCATAAACAGATCTCTTAGTAGAACATTGCATCTCACTAATACAAGATATTTTTCTATTAGGAATTTGATCTATTTCATTTTCATTAATAATATAATTATGTATTTCTTCCCAATCAGAAGGATTTTTTATACAAACAGTAAATGCTTGTGGAGTATCAGATGAAAACTCGTCAATTACAATAACTCTCCCAGAGTCGCTAATTTCTGTTCTCATATTACCTCATTGTTTGGCGTGTAACCTTATAAGTCGTCGTTCCACTTACACCAGTCTCTGGTGTTGCCTGTAGGAGAAGATTACCTCCACTGATTGTAGCACTCATTGAAACAAGCAATCCACTCTTGTGCATAATCGCATACTCCTGAGAGAATGCTGTTGTTCCATCTTGCATCACAAGAACTTTCTGTGCTTGCATATTACTACCGTTCTCAATATGAATTGTGTACTCGGCAGTCTTGATAGCGTTGTTAGCAACTCCAGTGATTGTATCAATCGTTTGTGCAGATCCAGCAGAAGCAGTCCAAGAACCTTCATTTACTACGTCACCCAAGATAACAATCCTGCCCGACATATTAGTATGAGAAGTACACTGATAGTGAAGTAAATCAGGTGCGTCGTTTCTTACTTCCCAATACAGGTCGTCGTTATTATTGGCAGGATTGGTTGGAATACCATCACTATAGGCAGTGCCACCAGTATTCTGGAACTCATACTGAATACGGAATGGATGACCACCTGTTCTATTCTCAAACTTATAAGTCTGTCCTCTTACCAGATAGATGGTTGGATCATCAGTTGCAGGAGCAACACCAGGACCCGTAAATGTATAATGATTGCTGCTATTAGCACCAAGAGTCCAAGTAGTAACAAGGTTTGTAGAACCAGCACCAACGTTTGTTAATGCTGAACCATCAATCGCAGGAAGAGCACCAGTAAGATTGCCAGCAGAAAGATTAGTCAGTCCAGAACCATTACCATTTGGTGTAAGGTAATCAGTACCAGCAGTCGCAGCAGAAATTGTAGTTCCATTAGACTTAACAATACCATTGATAGCAGCAACAACTGGATCAGTTTCGGTATAAGAAGTTAAATAAGAACTTAAATCAGGTGGAGTATATGTGAAAACACCCGTAGAGTTATTATATGATAGTGCTGCTGTTCCTACAGAATTTTGTGTTACAGATAGATCTGTAAGAGCAATACCGCCACCACCACCAGATTGAGCAACCCAATCATAATCAGAACCATTCCAACTCAATACTTCACCAGTAGAAGCAGTTCCTTGATTTAAATGAGAGTCTACGTCAGCGTCAGTATAACTAGAACCAGCGAAATAATTACCAAGAATATCACCCTCAACAACCTCTATTTGATACCATAGATCAACATCTAGAGAAGTGTTGGAAACATAATATCTAATATTAAAATAATCTCCTTCTACAACAGATATAATAGCAGTTTGACCAAAAGCACCTGGATTGTTATATCCAGAGGTTCCATCTAGGTCGATATTGAATCCGCCATCGATAACACTAAGTAGAGATCCATTTTTATAAGTTGACCATTGGTTATTAGTATTTCCATTAGCAGCAACTCTTATATTTGTAGATATTCTAACCTTTGATACTCCAGCAGGAATTGTAAATCTCCCATTCGTAGCATTAGCAAAAGAATTTGTATCTATGGATGTTCCATCAAAATTAGCAACCTCTGTCCAACTACCACTAGTAGTGACAGAATAATCATCATGATACATTCTGGCACCAACAAATCTAATACTAGATCCAATGGAAACAGTTGCTATATCATTACTTACTGATACTGAACCTGATGTAATAAAGTTGATAGTTGATGCACTACCAACTAAAATACCACCAGATTGAATACCAATGGAAGAAATGCCAGAAGCACCACCACCACCACCACCACCAGAAATAGAAACTTCAGAAATGCCAGTAATTCTACCGTTAGCATCTACAGTAATCGTAGCAACATTGGATCCATCACCATAAGTTGCTGCAGATGCACCAGTTAGATTCGTTAAATTGGAAGCATCACCAGTCGAACTTAAAAGTCCAGCAGTTGATAAACCAACAAATGCTTCAGTAGCAAGACCAGCAGTTGATAAACCAACAAAGGTTTCACTAGCAAGTCCAGCGGTTGCTAACCCGACAAAGGTTTCACTAGCAAGACCAGCGGTTGCTAACCCGACAAAGGTTTCACTAGCAAGACCAGCGGTTGCTAACCCGACAAAGGTTTCACTAGCAAGACCAGCGGTTGCTAATCCAACAAAGGTTTCAGAAGCAAGACCAGCAGTTGATAAACCAACAAATGCTTCAGTAGCATAAGGAAGTGAAGTTACTGCTACGTTTTCCCACTCACCAGAAGAAGAATTATATTGAAGTAGTTGATTATCGGCAAGAGTACCGATAGTAACATCAGTAAGACCATTCAGATTAGATGCACCACCGCCACCGCCTCCACCGCCACCATAGGTGCTAGCAACGTTATAAGAATGGAACTCAACAGTCTCACCAGCAAAAGCAGGGGTGTCTAAAACAATCTGATTACCATTAGTAGCAGTATACTCAGAAGAGCTCAGTTTAACTCCATTAACGAATACGTCAAGGAAATCAATATTATATGAAAAATTAAATGCTGTCTGACCAGCAGTAGCAGTATTTGTTTGTGTTGTTCTAAGTGTTGGGAAGTTTTTCCAGGTAATACCAATACCAGTTGCTTCAAGGTATTGTCCCTGACTTCCAAATGTTACACCATTACCGACCAATCCACGGAATGTAGCAATACCACTTACGTCTATAGAATCAAGTGATTGATTTAATGCAATCGTTACTGTTGCAATGCCATTAGGTGCTGTATCTGCACTAGCAAGAACATTAACACCACGGAAATCAAGTTGGGTGATACTTCCAGCAGTACCAACTACAACTCCCTCTTCACTAACAGTAAAACCATTCAGGATAGTATTTACAGAAGAAGCACCCTGAACAGATTGCCAGTTCCACCCACCGGAACCATCCGCGATAGGAACATATCCACTAGCACCGAAGGTTGTACCATCTGGAGATAATCCAGCAACATCAATTTTAGGTGTATGTAAAAGATTATCGGTAGCGTTAAACGTCAGATCTGCATCAGTAGCAGCATCAACCATTGTGCCGCTAGTGAGTTGAGTAGTAACTAACCTCTCAACACCACTGGTTGCACTCAGAGTAGCACCAGTGTTCTGAAGGTTGCTACCATCACCATAGAATGCAGTGGCACTAACAATGCCAGTTGCAGCATATGCAGTGATTGCTGATCCAACATTAAATTCAGAACCGTTAAATGTTAGATTAGCATCATCTTCAAGTTCTCCACCAACACCCGCAATGACAATACGGTTATCTGTTAGATCTTCTACCTTTGCGGTAGTAGCGTTAATACCACCATTTGCATCAATTAAACCAGAAGCAGTGATACCTCCAACAAAAAAGTTGGGAGAATATAAATCCGTATTGAACTCCATACGGGAGTTCGTATTATTCCAAGTGAGACTTTTATCTCCAGCATTACCGTAAATGGTAATTCCTGCACCATCAAGAGCAGCATTGCTAAGTTTTGGAATAGCAGAGGCAATGCCAATATTAATATCTTGTACTTCTAATTCTGTGGTATTCAGAAAAGTCCTAGTACCACTAACAGTAAGATTGCCAGTAATTTCTACATTATTAGCAAATGTGGAAACACCGGTTACATTTACAGTGTTAAATGTAGATTGACCCGATACGTTTAAAGAATCTGTATCAGTAAGTCCTGTTACTTCAACACCACCAGTTGTAGTATGAAGTTTACGTGATCCAACGTGATGAATTTCTGATGGACCAGCAGTATAAAATCTTGCTAATGTGCTTCCACCACTACTTTGAAGATGAATACCAGTTCCATCACTAGTCAGATTTAAGTCACCGGTCCCAGTGTCCTTAATATAACTCTGTCCATTACCATCGTGATATACCTTTAGATCCTGACTATCTCCCCAAGAGACTACTACGTCATCAGGATAATTAACGCCACCACTAAATGTAGCAACACCAGTAACATTCTGATTATTAACAGTCAGTGTATCTGTGATGTTAGTTGGTCCAACAACAAACAGAGAGAAATTCTGTGCGTCCGTTGTTCCAATGCCAACTTTTCCAGTTGTTTGAAGAACTGTTTTACTCTCAGTATACCCTGATATACCAAGTTTTAGATTGGATTGTCTGCCGCTAAGGAACTTGGACATTGCTGTGAGTTATATTAGTTTAATGTTTCTAAAAGGCTGACTGTAACCTTAATGTTAGTCCCATCACTAGCAGATAAAACAAGTTTATCTCCAGATTCAAGAACAAGTCTACCAGTCACCATTGCCAAAGCATCATTACCAGGAATAGGTGTAGACTTTGTAAGTTCGGTGACTGTACTACTTCTCTTATGAGAGAAGGTAACATCATGAGATGTTGTATCGATATTTGCTGCCTGAGCCATCAAAACGACAGCAGTATATCCTACAGGAGCAGTATAGATCTCGGTTGCACTTGTAGAAGCAACCGGATTAACAGTTTTGAATACATTTAACGGTAAAGCCACTTTCTTATTCTCCTCCTAATGCTAGAATTAACGGTGTGACGTTTGCAAATAAACTCTTGGAATAGAAATTACCAGAAATAGTTCCAGTAACTTGATCAATCACAACACCCTCACCGATTCTGAAGTTACCTCCTTGGTCTGTGCTGGTATAGATTACTAATCCACCATTACGATTATCAACTTCGTTCTCTTGTATCATAACACCACCACGAGAAGGAAGTGATGAAACTGGATCACATCCAGAACCAATATATTCAAATGAATGAGAAGAGGCAAGAACTCTACTTTGTTTGTAGAAAGGAACCATAGAACCAATTCCTACAGAATATGGAAGGTTTTCGTTGAAAGTAACGGTAGAGATCCCAGCAGATATTGGTGTGGAAGACTTAACTGTATAGTATGTTGGAAGTAATTCTATTGTAGCTGTTGCTGTATTTATCCCAACATCAGGAGCAGAAAATGTGACAGTAGGTACAGTCTCATATCCACGACCACTTGATAAGATTTCAATATCAGTTACAAATCCATTCGTAACTGTAGGAACTGCAGTAGCAGCAATACCCCATATTTCAGATGGAGAATCAATCGTCATTGTTGGAGTAGAATTATATCCACTACCAGCATTAGTAATTGTTACTTTTCCAACAGTATGATATAACTCATCAAAATATACAACCTGACCATCGTAAGGTCTGACCACATTTAAATCTACACTTCCACCTTCAACATAAGTATGCTCTCTATCGTTAGGTCCTACGTGAACTGTAAATTGATTTGGTGCAGGAACAGACTTAATAGAAAATACATAACCATTATCTCCACTTGGGAAGTTAGAGATCGTACTAATAGCAACTACACCACCAGAAACATAAGTATGAGAAATTGTTGAATGACCAACATTCACAACAAACTTATTGGAAGCAGGAACTGATGTCACATCAAACACATGGTTTGAAGCACCATTCCCCGCACCAGGTGCTGGTGGGAAAATTCCATTTGATGCACCACCACCAGAATTACAGTTGAATGTAAAGTCTCTAAGTGTGGCAGCAATGCCAACAGTAAAATCATGATTAGCAGAAGTGGTAACTGTCATCACACCACTCTGTGCATCATAGTCTGCTGCACTCACATTATAATCAGTTGTTCCTACTGAAGAATCGCAGGTAAACTTAAGATTAGCAATGGTAACTGCAGCACCAACATTATATCCGTGATTGCTTGCAGTAGTAATAGTTGTTAGACCAGTGACACCATCATAGACGGCATTGCTGACACTGATTGGATCTTCTCTATCTATATGAAGGGTAAAAACATCCGCATTAACTGCAGAGGTTACACTTATAATACCAGTAAACTGTCTTGGTCCTACACCATCAGCAACTAATCCAAAGTCACCAAATGAAGAGTTGGAGTTAGTAACATCACACTGACCACCAGAACCACAGAAGATTGACTCTTCATTGTTGATGGTAAACAGTGAAACTAACTGTGCATAACCTTCATTTGTGATTGAGCAACCGATGCCACACTGATTATACTGTGTAAAGGAATCACAAACAAAACTCTTAAAAGGTCCAATAACATTATTACCATCAATCTTCATACCAATACTATTGGTGACAAAGTTTGTACAGTTCAAAAGATATGGTGATTGTCCAGAGTATCTGATTACATCTGGATCAAATGCTGCGATTGCCTTTCCATGATTCATCGTTCCTGTGAACGACATATCACTGATTAAATTTCCAGGTGCTACATGGAATAAATCTTGATCTGCATTCTGAGGGACAACAGTAACTTCTCTGAGACTGTCTCCAACAATACTTACTTGAGGACCAACCTTGATTGGGTTATCCTCTACATAAGTTCCAGCACTAATTTTAACAATAGATCCTGCGATTGTTGAGGCGATGGAGACTGCTGCTTTGACTGTTGCTTTAGCATCGCCTGGTTTTTTACCCGTGTTGGTATCTTTTCCGTCTTTTGTGACATATAAAACATTCGTAATACTTGCGCCCGAACCGACTCTAACAACATCCGTTGCCAGACCTGCCCTCGCTCTGAGAGTATACAGTTCTGCATCATTTGTGTTAAGAGCTAATTCTCCTAACTGTAGATCTGCTACCTGTGGTACCTTATTGGGTACGGCAGATCGTTTAATCCTAAACGGTGTCGCCATTTATTCGCATTCGGTATTTACCAAAAATTGCAGTATATACTGCTATAGTTTATTTATTCAACTCGCATTATTCCTTCTTGGGCGATATGCAAATAAGTTGGCAGGTTTTTCAGGTTTCATCCAGTCCTTAATTTTTTCATATCTTTCAATACTAAAAAACTCCTGAGAAAGATACCAATCTTCCCAAGGAGTATGACCTTTATCCTGATTACACGAATGGCAAGCACAGAGAACATTTTTAGTGAAATCTGTGCCGCCCTTTGCTTTAGCAACAATATGATCAATTGTAAGTTTGTGCTCTGATCCACAGTATGCACATTTCAAATCCCATTCTTCCTTTATCTTTTTCCTCCATAACCTTTTTGCTTCAGCAGAACTTGTAGTTTCGAGATTGAAGACATAGGCTTGCGGGGAATTATACAGAGGCATAAGATCTTGCGTCTTACGATTATTTATCCCTGCTGCTTCTTTCTACACGCTGCTCTACAGTACGCTCTTGCTAAACTATCAACATTGCTGCAAGGTTTATCTTTCTCACCACAATATGGACACTTAGCATCAGGTGGATCATTCGGGTGTGAAAGCTTCTTCATCACTTTGATTTAGTTTGGGAAATGGAAACATCACATCAAATTCTTCACCAGAAACTTCTTTCCAAGAACCACCAACTCCACCATCCATATTTACCACAATATCATTGGTGGGAAGTCGTTTAGCAGAACTAACATCAATTATATCTCCAGGAAGAGGATTAAATGTATAGTAATGTCCTTCCCATCTATTGTTTCTCATATTGAGAAGATTGACAGCATCTTTTTGACTACCACAATCGGCAATCTTTTCACCTCTAGGATTGAACACTGAATAATAACCTCTCATTTCTCCTCTAGTAGGTAATTCCAAAATACGTTCTTCTGGGTCAAGTTTACCAAGCATTGAATTCATTCAACTTAATACAATTATACCCCCAAAGTGGGGGTATGTAAAGGGTCATTTTTTAACTGCTGCCCAGTCTTTATCAAAGATCTCAAGACCCTTATCAGTAAGGATGTGATCATACATCTGATCAAAAACCTTTGGTGGCATAGTACAGATTTGAGCGCCATTGTACCAAGAACGAACGGCACGTTGCACACTGCGAATAGAAGCAGAAAGAATCTGAGTTCTCACACCATGAATACGATAGAGTTCAGAAATAGAACGAACAACTTCAAGACCAGCGACAGACTGATCATCAAGGCGACCAACGAAAGGTGAAACGTAAGTAGCACCTGCCTTAGCAGCAAGTATTGCCTGAGCAGCACTAAAGATGAGAGTTACATTAACTTTAATGTTCTCATCAGAGAGTTCTTTACAGACACTCAAACCATCCCTAGTCATAGGGAGTTTAACAGTGCAGACATCACCAAACATATCAGAAAGTCTACGCCCCTCATGATACATCTGAGCTGCACTACCAACAACCTCCATACTGATATCATGAACACCAATATCTTTGATGTCCTGGTATACATCCATAGGATTTCTACCACTCTTCATAATCAAAGTAGGGTTGGTAGTGACACCATCTACCAATCCAGTTTTAAAATATTCACTAATAATTTCTGTGTCAGCGGTATCGAGAAAAATTTTCATATAGTTATGAGTATATTTGATTATTGAACGTGTACATTACCAATCATACCAGCACCTTTATGAGGAGCACACCAAAAAGTGTAGTCTCCAGAATCAGGGAAGGTAATATCAAACTCTTCACCTGACATCATAGCAAGTGCTTCATGACTGAGTTCGGGGTGGTCCTCAACAACTACGTTGTGAGGTGGGAGCATATTATTCACAAAATGAACTGACTCACCTGCTGATATTGTAACATCTGCTGGTTCAAAAATCAAGTTGCCGTTTGAACCCATCATTACATCAGCAGCATATGCTAACCTTGGCAAAAATACAATCAGCGCAAAAACAATACTCAAAATTAGTGTTCTAGTAATTTTCTTCATTATAATGAAGCAACTACTATATCTATTGCA
>Ga0208793_1001787_pt1 | contig 11875 bp, 11 predicted proteins | sample 17_taG_FD_184092 | JGI IMG/M metagenome (GOLD analysis project Ga0208793, IMG submission 184092) | Marine viral communities from the Subarctic Pacific Ocean - 17_ETSP_OMZ_AT15314 metaG (SPAdes) (version 2) | ecosystem: Environmental > Aquatic > Marine > Oceanic | place: Pacific Ocean | collected...
TGCTCTACATTTAAATCAGCATACGATTGAGATCTTATAAAACTAGATGATTCTATAAGTGGAAACTTTACTGCTTCAAATCCTATAAAAGATAAAGCAGGATCATTAAAAAATAAACTACCACTATCTAGCTTAGAGCCATCGTATCTCGGTAAAGTCCATGACTTACTATATATGTTTGACTCTTGAAATGATGCTGTAGTAGCGGATCCGTTCATTACCGATTCTAAATTCTGAGGTATTATTTGGTCACTCTTTTTTACTAGTTCGTATACTCCTCCTTCTGTATCACTTAATGAACCGCTTCTCTCTATTCTTCTTATTTCTAATGCATTATTATATGTAGCATTATATTCACTATTTCTAAAGTTATATATCTTAGGTGGCGGTGTTAAATTTGTAGTGCTGCATACTTCTTCAGTATCTAGAGACCCTGTTGGTACATTTGGACTTACATCATAGTAGTAGTACCCTACTTTTGGTTCTCCATTAACTGTTATAACTGTATCACTTCCTAAAGTAAAAGAAGATAGATTAGAAATAGCTTCTATTCTACTTGCTCCACTACAGTCGTATATACTAATAGTCATACCTGTTATTAAGTTAGAGCTATTATAAATAAATCTAGCTTGCCCAGATTGAGGTGATGTGTTTTTAAAATTTTCTAAATCTTGTTGTGCCATATTTTACTCTATATCATTACAGTTAAGGTATTCTTGGACTACTCCAAGTCCGTTAACTCTTAGTAAATTATTATCAGCTCCAGGACTTCCTGCGTTCTCACCGGCATCGTCTAGATCAACAGCAATTTTAATGTATTCATGACCGCTGAATGCTGCTGCTGGGTCGCCAGGTGAGTTACTGTCATCTAGGTAGACAATGTCACCTATAGCAGGATATACTCTATGCGGTATAGAATCTGATTCAAACCAGTAACCTTGATCAATATCTAAATCTAACCCTTCTTCAGGTGGACATACTTTAGGAGCTCTTTCTATTTCTGATCCTCCAAATGTTTGGAAAGAGCCTGAAGCGGCACTTCCTGATGTACCTACATTAAGAACAGTATCTCCGTAATCGACACATATTGATGATGATACAAATGATTTAATATAGTAAGTTGATGATGAATTTAAACTTGCTAAAGAAGCGGAAAATATTTCTAATGTATTATTAGTTACCGTAGTACTGCTGCTATATTGATAGTTGGCTAGTGAAGTAACTCCTGAACTGGCTGTACTATATAAGAATCCTTTTCTTTGCAATTCACCGGTACCTGCTGATAATATACTAGCTGATACAGATAGAGATTGGCTACTTATATTACTAGGTGTTGGAGAGGTTACTGAAGGACAACTAAACACTACTGTGTTTTGATCTGTATAGGTAATACCACAGGTGCTAGAGCTAACGAATCCTCTTACGTAGTATGTATCTACTGTTGGTACAGTAAGGTTGGAAGAGGTATAAGAGCTTGTAGCGTTTGATACGTAAGCATTAGTATCGGTGATAGTTGGGTTAGGGCTAGTACTGTATACGAACCCTCCAGATAGTGCATTAGATGTATGGGTAATGTCTGCAGAAGCGGTAAAGGAGAGTATAGTTGATACAGAGGTTACAAGATCATCAATAGATGGACAAGTAATTAGCTCTACAAGCTCTCCCATATATGATACTGTTGATATATTTCTATATTTCCAAATATTATCATCATTAAGGTCTCCGTCTGCTTTTACAAGTTTAATGTTACTTCCGCTAAGTTCACCGTCATATCTTGCTCTTTCTTTAAGGTGGTATGTATAATTTAGCTCTCCGACTGGTGTTACAATACTTTCTGTATAGCTTGCAGTTAGAGCGGTAGATAGCTCACTGCCTAGGTGATCTAGAAAAGAGCCTCCTGAGCTACCAGTGGTGTCGTTTGTCTTTATAGAAGCTGTATATTGATCGTGAGAAGCACTAAGCTGTACTTGTTTTATTTTGTTTCTCTCTAGCAAATGTGGTTTTATTATTATACCTGTATTAATATTTGCTCTAGCAGGAACAAAATCTTTAATCATTTTAAATAATACGTTATCATAGAATTTAAGAGACCTTACAAATTCGCCGTAATGGTGAGTAGTGCTTTCTGTTATTATGTTTTTCGATTGTGAAACTAGTGCTTGATAGCTAGATGAGTAAGCTATTCTTGGATCACCAATAATATTATCTATATTAAAATTACCAGATCTGCTAATTATATTTTTATTTAGCTCGTATGTAGGAGAAAAACCTACCTCTACAGTATGTATGTCGTCAGAGAATTTATCCTCTCTTTCTGTAATAGAGGTATACTGTGATAAGGTACTGCCGTCTACTATACTGCCGGTGTTGTCAATTTTTATTTTAGCGTTAGAAGAAGTAAATTCGAAAGACGGTCCGAAATTTATACTGCCAGAAGTAATATTACCTCCTATAGTCCTTACGTATAGACCGGGTATATTACTTGAATCAGCTCCTATAAGATGAGATATATTACTATCTGTAGGAACTCCAAAAGAAGCAATTAGAGCTTTAAGACCTCTTTCGGTACCTTTACTTTTTAACAGCAGCGGTAAGTTGTGGTAAACTCTTTTACTTATATCTCTTCTATAGTTTTCGATAGATATTGGGTCATTAGAAGCACTTATAACAGTTTGGTGTATACTTTCACTTGCGTAGAGTTGACCTGTAAAAGTACTAAATAAGTCGTCTGTTGATCTAAAATTATTATAGACTTTAACTCCAAAGTTTCTTAATGTATCTTGTACTAAATCTTTAGATATACCATAATCTAACCTGTTATCATTATCGTACTTATCTGAAAGTGATTTTGCATATACCCAAATATTATCAAAATGCTGTGCTAGCATATTAATAAATGTATTATAGTTAATACTATCAGGATCTTCTCTCAAATACTCTGGTATAGTGTTAAGTAGTTGATTTACATTAGTAGTATCAAAATTACTCGCTGAAAGTATTATTTCGTTAAAATACGAGCTTGTAGTTGCACCGGTAGCTTGTAGGTAAGGTTTTGTAGATGATTGCTTAGGCCATGAAGTAGAGCCGGAATTAAAATAAAGGTGTCTATCATAGTGATCAAAATTATCTATAATAGTGTTTATTTTGCCTTTGTAATAATCAGAGCTACCAGTTAAATAAGGTGAGACTGCTAGAGAGCCACTATTTCTATCGTTAGATGCAGATTGGTATGTATCTATTAAATTTAATTTATATTGAAAATTTCTTATTCTTTCTTCAGCAGAGCTAAATTGTATAAAATTATCAAAATTACTATAGTCTACACTTACTTCTATTCCTTTTTCGTTGAACCTACTGTTAATCTCTCTATATGTATTGTTAGTAGGAAAAGAAAATAAATCGTTATAATTTAAAAAGTCTGTAGGAGAATTTTGTTCTGCGGTATCGTCTACGCTAAAGTTAGGTCCTTTTAAGTAAGGTACTTTTATTTCGTCAGGTATTACCGTAGTGTTGATTTTAAACCCTACTGTATCAGATATTATTCTCTCAACTGTAAGCAGGTCTTTAATGTCATATTTAAGTGGTAGAGGTTCGTACAGTTTTACTATGACTGATTTATAATCTCTGTAATCTTGATTATCTATATTAATACCTATGATAAGATCATTACCTTTAAGGTTTAATCTAAATTCATTAAAGTATGATGTAGATGCAAGATCTTGTTTGATGTTGTTAGTATACTCTACTACTGCTTCTTCTTCAACTTGATTAGTCAGTAACCTAACTTCAGTTCTATCTTCTGATATTTCTTCTATAAAGAATTCTCCTCCTCTTATGTTTTCACTGTAAAGATTATCAAGAAAATTATAAACAAAACTTACACCGCCGTAAGAGTACCCCAAGTTTACTGCATCTTGTTCAGGATCTATAGTGAGCTGTGAAGCACCAGTTGTACCCGCTGTTTCACTACCTTGTAGAAGTTTTTCATTTCTATAATCATAGTATGAGTCTATGAGTAGACTGTCTTCAGTATATACGTGTAACTCAATCTTATGCTGTATAGCATCGTATGTTGTATTTACTTTAAACTGTTCTACTACTTGAACATCCTTATCTGAGAATACTTCTAAACCTATAGGGTCAACTGGTAGTATGTTATAATTTATTTTAGGCAATTTTATTTTATTTGTTTATTAATATTGTCTTGTAACTCTGCTTGTTCTTCTATACTATCTAAATTTAATTGTAATATTCTTTGTCTCAATTCTGATATTTCGTCTAGTAGGGGTTGTATTTCGGTATCGTCTTTTTCTAGTTTAACTAGTTTAGAGCTTTCTTTTATTAAGAACTCATGAGAGTTAGTTTCTCCTTCTGGGATAATATCGTAATAAAGTTTTTCATATAGTCTAAAAAACTCAGCAACCGTATCGTTATCCTCTTCAACTACGTCTACAAAAGTTTTAAAAGAGCTATCTATGGACTTCTCTAATTCTTCTTTTTTATAAACTTTTTTATTAAGTCTTATATTAGGCATTTCTTACAACTTTAAAAACATTCATATCGTCAAAAGTACATGTAGTACCGTCAATTTCTGATCTTACTAATATCCTATAGTATCTTTCTGGCTGTAAACCATCTAGGTATAAGTCAAAGTATGGTCCAGTACTATCGCAACTTATCTTTGTATATCTGTCACTGAAGGGTATGGTTAGTTCCTCTGTATATTCATCTTTTAATGCATAAACAGAACCGCTATTAAGAGCGTAATTAGTTCTGTATACACTACCGGTAGTAAATGTTCTAGTAGGGTATTTAGGTCTAGACAGTAGTCTAAATCTCTGTTTACCTACATCTGGGTATCTACCTATATTGTTTGTTATTTTTACGTGGGCTGTAGGGTCATCTAAGACGTTTAAGCTCCCAGTAATATAGCTTTGGTCATCCCAAGTAAATGTTAGAGCAGGGGGATATATGGTATTTGTATTAGCGCTGTAGTATTTAGTTCTAATCGACGCACTTGTGTTAAACTCTATACCGTCTTCAAATTTTAATATAAATCCGTTGTTTGCTAAAGTACCACTGTAGTGTAATTTAACAGCATTAGTTACATCTATATTAATATCTAAATCATCATTAGTTTCAAAACTTTGAGTTGCTTCTAAGTTGACACCTAAAGATCCTGTATACCAAGCTCCTCCTCCATTATAAGTAGAATTATATGATCCTGTTACTCCTGCAGTAAATGCACCTTGAAGTAGCCACGGTGTTTTACTTTGAGCTTTTGTATATCTCCAGCTTACACCTGATTTGTCAGCAGACCCTGTGTTAATATCATCATGGTATTTTCCTACTCCTCCATCCCAGTGCTGAGCAACTGGGTAGCATTCAACTGAATGAGATGCTGGTACTTCATATGCTGAAGCAACATTGAGGTCTATACTTGCTGACCATAGGCTTGAGTTTGTAGATCCTATTTTATTATTAATTATATTAGATACTTCTGTGTCTTTAAAATGAATTAACGTTCTAGTTGTTTGGCCTACTTCCTGTATAGGGTAAGCTCCTATCTCTATCATTTCATCGTATCCAGAGTTACCTGTAGGTACTTCTGTAAACATGAATGCATCTTTGTCGGGAAATATTTTATATACTGCCATGTGTTAAATTATTGATCTGCCTTTTATGTCTTCGTTAGGAAATTTAATTTCAAATATACAAGGATCTAAAGACGGGTAAACTGTATTGTTTTTAGTTGCACCGGTTACGTCGTATCCATATTCTGAGTAGTTTCCTCCGTTAATGTTTACTATTTCTAATTTCTGTACTGTTTGAACACCTTTTACTTTGTCTAGTATAACAGATATTTCAGATAAGTTTATAGGTTGGTTTATGCTACGTTTACTTATTTTAAAATACTCTTGTAATTCTAGATTACAGTTCAGTATTACATCTCTACTAGCATAGTTTGGTCTAATTTTTATTTCGTAATTTACTCCAATATTTACTACAAAAGCATCTTTTATATTAATACTGTCGGTGATTAACATAAACTCTGCTAAGTAAGTTTTTAGGTTATCTTTTAGTGTTGAACTAGCAGTTACTAATTTTTGATCGTTGTCATATCCTAACACATATAAAGAAAGAGCAAGTGGATTATTATCTACTATATTATCCTGTAGGTTAGTGTTTGTAAGCTGATCTTGTGCAACATATACTTTAGATATACTTCCGTATTTTGACGGTAAAGAGAGAGCTCTTACAGTATAATCTTGTAGTGTTACTGCTCTACCCTGTTCGTTAAATGCTCTTAAACTATTCTCTCTCAACTCTTCAACAGTGTCTCCGTCTCTTCCTCCTGCTGCTGGTAAGTTATTAGATATTGTAAAAGTACCTGATGGTAAGGTATCCACAGCGGTTGTTATACTGTTAGCGGGTACATTTGCTTCTATACCTCCTCCTTTAAGGTACGTAATAGTAAGGTTAGTATTAGAAGGTGCTATTCCATATGATTTACTATATGTAAAGTTAGAGGGGTCATAAGTAGTAGCGAGTGAACCAGATCCATTATAGTTAAGAGATCCTTGATTAGTTACATTACCTATCGTAGACGGGTCAGGAAGTATGACAGAATCATCCGAACTAAGTGTGCCTGCTCCAAACTGTATGTCTAAGTTTCCGTTAGATCTAAATCTTGTAACAAATCTCCTTGGCACTTTTTTGAGTGCTAAAACAAACGGCACTTGATTAGAGTCAGAAGAACTATTTTGTTCGTCTAAAAATACTGTATCTTGACCTAAAAAGGGAACCTCTACATATTCTTTTCCGTCGCTATCAATAATACTAAGTACCTGTACTATATTATCATCAGATAAAGTTATAGTTTTAAACTTTTCTGCAGATCCTACGGTCACTACTTTACTTTCTTTTACTCCGGAAATCGCTTTAACTGTCTTGCTAAGTAGGTAAGCATCGGGTACGTTGCTACCGTCTACTGAACTTACAGTAATACTAGTTGGATCATAAGAGCTGCTAAAGTTAAAATTGACAGCATTTGGTATGAAAAACCTAGTCTTCGAACTATCTGATGATTCAAATCTAAAGTTAGAAGGTATAGTTTTTGCTTCTGTAAAGTCGGGTAATCCAGCTCCAGTTGCACTTACTTGTTGCGTTACTGTAAGTGAGGCTTCTGATACTCCTGTTATTTTTGGTTTATAGCCCATCATGTAGGCTAGGTTAAATAAGTTTTTAGGGTCTTTAGCGTGAGTTAAAAAGGTTTCTTGTAGTTGAGTGTCTTGGTAGAAAGAAAGTACATCCCCTACATAAGAAGCCATTTCTATAAACATCATTCCTGGAGATGTAGGTGAGAAATCGTTATAAGAGTCAGGAAAGTAGTTCTTAGCAAACTCTACAAGTTGACTTCGAAAATCGCTAAATTCTCTACTTACATATTTTATGTCTCTTGATTCTGCCATTATTGTATGTTAATTAAAATTTCGTCTTGTATATTTTGATCAGTAATAGCATACTTTAAAAAAAAACTTATAGTATTACTGTCAGGTTCAGATCCTAGCTTTATTAAGGTAGGTTTGATATTAGGAAAGAATCGGGTGATATTAGTAGAAATCATTTCTTTTATATCGTCTAACTCTTGCTGGTTTATATTTTCAAATAGTAAGTCTCTTAATCCTCCTCCGAAAGTTGGATTCAAAGGTCTTTCTCCTATATTAGTTAAAAGAAAATTAATTAAGTTTACTTTAAGTGCATCTTTAGTCTGGTAGGTAGAATTGAAAACAGAAGGAGAGGAGAATGGTAAATCTACTCCTACAGCTTTTCTAGGCTGTCTATCTAACGGGTTTATCTTTTTTGCACTTACTGCCATTATATTCTTACTTGTCCTTTAGCTTGAATTTCATTTGACTTATCGTATATAGCTTTAGCTTTACTAACAAAGTCTAGTTTACTTATATCTATTCCTGGCATTGGACCTGCGTTTTGACCTAATCCCATATCAGATGCTATGTTAGAAGCAAAGTTTGGTTTCTTAACCATAGAAGAGTTTGCGTTTATGACGTTCTTATAGTCTTCTCCGGTCATTTCTTGTTTAGTCATATTTAACATCTCTTCTAAAGGAACTGTACCGGTGTTCATTTTACCTGTAGACCATGTTCTTTTTAAGTCTGTTTGTTTTACTGCCTTATATTCTTGTGGTGATGGTGCACTTGCTGCTTTTACAGCTTCGTTTAACATCTCTTGTAACTCATCCTTTACGGCAGATCGTACCTCTTCGCGGATAATTTTACGTAATTGATCTAGTTTCATATATATAAATAGTTAGTTTATGGAAGTTGATTGTCTATTCTAAATTTTATTTCTTTAATAAGTACTTTTGAATCACCTGCAAAAGATAATGGACCCTTAAGTACAGCTATACCTCTGTAATCATAAGCAACTGCTTGTCGTTGAGGTGCTATAGAAGGAGAGTTAGGATCAGTAACAACTTTAATTGTGTATATAGACCCAGAAGTTGATTTATATTCTGTATCGTTATTGGTTTCTATATCTACTCCTTTTAGTATCTCTTCTCTTTCGTCAGCTGTTAGGTTAGGATTAGCGGAGCATCTGTTGAGCAGTGTTCTAATAAGTGCTATCTTTGCTTGTAGTGGAACAAATATAAGGTCAAAATTTCTAAGAAGCTCTTCTATATTGTCGTTTTCGTTTTCTATATCTTCTAGAGTTTCGGTAAGCCATTTTAACTTAGCTGATTGACTCTGCACTACTCCTTGTGGTAAAGAGAATATTACACCACCGGCAGGTCCTGGTGGTAAACCAAGTGTGGTTTGTACAGGGTTGTGTGATAATATATCTATTGCTACTTTTAATAAGTCTATCATTACACCTAGAGCTTTAGTTAGTCTGTGTAGTTTTTTTGCTCGTCTATTAGCAGAAGAGACTAGTGAGTCTACCCTATCGAGTGTTTTGCCCATACTATTCAACACTTTTGGAGGAGGACAAGCAGTTCTCAATTTGTCAAGTATCTCTAGTATTTTCTTTTCTGCATACCTTCTTGCTATACCTTCAGCGTATGCTAAAGTTACTGCTGCATATTTTGCTAAATTAAGCTTAAGTGATTTAAGTAGCGAGTGAGGCATTATTCAGTGAATGTTTTTGTAGATTTAATTTTAGATTTACCGTTAGGGTTAATATAGCCTTGTAGTATGTCGGCAGTAAATTTTAAACTAATACCGTACCCGTTCAAGTTAGGTATAGCTTTAAAGTCTTGTGTTTTAGCTGATGTTAATTTTTTAGACAGTACCTTAAGTTCATCTACTAGTATCTGTAAGAAGTCTTCTAGTCTATGGCCCAGTACAACCGGCTCAGCAGAGCCAAGCTTAGTATCTTTATTTTTTGCACCTTGCCCTAGATATATCTTTTTAGCATCTAAACTAATATAGTCTTCACCGTCTATACCTACATCCTTTGAAGATACAGTTAAACTCTCGTTTGACGATAAGATTATATCATCTTTTTTTGCATTAAACACTAACCTGTCTGAGTTAATAATGATCTGTGCACCTTTATATTTGTCTGCTATAATAGTCTTTTCGACGTTTGATTCAAGTTTAACTCTTGCTTGAGAAAGTGGAATAAGGTGATTTGAAGTCACATATATACTAGAATCATCTTTATTAATATCTTCTACAGTAGGTAGAAGTATATCTCCTGTATACGGTCTACCGTTACTTATTATAGTATAGGGGCTTCCTTCATTTGTATCGTCTGTGTATATATTCTTGTTTCCTTTATACCCTCCCAGTCTTATTGAGTTACCAAATCTACCGTCTATTATATGATCACCGTGATTTGGGTAGAGAGTATTAACGCTGTCGAGTTCTTTAGCGTTATTTCCTATATCAGTTATAGTGTTATCATTAGCAGGAGCTGCATTATGATTAGCAGCATTCCATATAGATATTACTGAAGAGTAATATACTTTAAGTTCACTGTCATCTCTATCTGCTGATTCTCTTGGACCTGGTGTAAGTAAAACTATCTCATTTTTAAGTGGATAAGTTCTTGAGGTACTATCTAGAGGAAATGCTATGTATAAATTTTCTGGTTCTTCTGAGAAATTATCGTCATCGAATATGTTGTAACGAATAGTTCCAATAGTTTTAGTTAATTTAAAGTCGGGATGATTTTCGTCTAAAACGATATCATACACCCTACCTAGTACAGGTATAGCGGCACGTCCAGAATTAATTGGATTATAACTCGTTGTTGAGTTAAAACCTATCCCTAAATTAAGCATCGTCTTCTTCTGTGGAGTTTTGTGTTTCTTCTACTTCTCTATCTAGCGCTTCTTGTTCTTCAATTAGATCTTGAAGTTCTGATAAGTCAAATTCATCGCTGTCTCCTTTAGCAGCAGCTGTTTCTATCCTTTGTATTACTGTGGCTAACTTAATCAAATGCTCATCATTCTTTACTCCTATCTCCATATACTCTTTAATCATAGGTACAAGCAGTGTAGCGTCTCCTATATTCTCTATAAGAGGTTTAAGTTCACCAATTAAACCTTTAACTTGGGACTTGGTTTCTTTTGAATTATCGTAAATCTCTCCAAAAAGGTCAGATAGTGTTTTTCCTTTAAAAATCTCTTTATCTAAGCTCATATTGTTTTATAATAAATAGCCTAGTCAATTTTATTGTGAAGGTATCCTAGATCGTAAAGTCTTTGGTAGTGTAATTTAAAGTCTTCTTTAAGTACAGTTACTACTTTAGTGAGTTTAGGAGTATCACAGTCTGTCATCTCTCTAATATAGATGTATAAAGCTTTTTTCCTGAATATATCTAAGTCGTGTCTAGTTTTAAAAACTGTAAGAACAGCGTCAGCAATACGTTGGTTCTCTTTTTTTACAAACATTTCTTCTAGATTCTCATAACAAGTGTCTATCCATTCGTCTAGAAATGTAGAAAGTGATTTAGCTGATGGAGAGTCAAGATCTAGCTTTGATTCATATGATTCTTCAATATCTGTAAAGCTTCCAATCTGTTTAAGCTTTTTATAGTTCTTATTATTGTAGTTTATTAGCCATCTCTTTACTATGGTACCAAAATACGAGTAAGCTTTAGCGCCGTTAGTAGGATCAAACTTCATTATCTTCTCTTCTAATAGGACTGATACTATTTCGTGTTTAAGATCCTCTATTTTATCTACATCTGTATAGTAAAACTTAAAAGTATGTATAATATTTTCAGCTAGCTTGTAGAATGGTATGTAAATGTGGTCTGTAAAGATTTTATTACGGTAATCTTGATCTGTTGAGGTATTATACCTTACAATGTACTCTTCAGTCTCTTTTGTAAAGTAATTAGCTTTCGCTCGTTTTCTCGCCATAATTTTTTGGAAGCATATAGTCGTTAAGCTGCTCCTGGACTTCTTTCATTTGGTTAAAAAATTCACCAACTTCATCATCTGACTGAAAGACCCCCTTGTCATCGAGATTTTGTAAGTGTTGCTTTGATTCTCCTATAGTATCGGAAATGCTTTGAAGGTAGTTTACTTGATCTTGTGTAATATCTTCATATTTCTCTACTTTTACTAGTAGGTTTCTTATAATGTATGAACTTATAACCAGTAAAGCAACTAAGATACTGATTATTATGTAGAAAAGTGTAGGATTTATTGTCATTTATAGATTTTTTAGCATATTTGTTAGTCCAGGTGAAGAATTTACTCTTTTTCCTGTAGTTGACTTGGTTTTTTGTACTTTGGACACTGCTCCACCGGTAGATTGTAACCAAATATCGTATTCTACCTTGGAAGCCATAAAGTCTGCCATGTGAAGTACGTATACTATGTTAGTTTTCATCCTAG
>Ga0208793_1001789_pt1 | contig 11863 bp, 9 predicted proteins | sample 17_taG_FD_184092 | JGI IMG/M metagenome (GOLD analysis project Ga0208793, IMG submission 184092) | Marine viral communities from the Subarctic Pacific Ocean - 17_ETSP_OMZ_AT15314 metaG (SPAdes) (version 2) | ecosystem: Environmental > Aquatic > Marine > Oceanic | place: Pacific Ocean | collected...
CCAATGTGATTCTTTAATTACTTTGTACATATCTTTTATATTTTATTAATTACATTTATATTATCAAATGGACAACGTATTATTTCTGTAAACGGTCCGGATAGTTTCTTCCAGGAAAAAGTTAATACTTACGTACAAATTCTGTAAAAAGCTGAAACCTGCAGGAATTTCCTAAAAAACACTGGGGGGCTGGGGTAAATGAAAACGATTTCCGTAACGTATTGATTATCATATACATATGCGTAATACAATTCTTCCCTATATCTAACAACTTTTTTACTACAGTGTGACGTTAGGTAGTTATAAATACATTAGTAATAGGCTATTGTCGCATACGATGTAAATATTGTAAGTTGCGTGTAACTTATGCGATTATAAAAGAATAGAATTATATCTAATTATGAAAAAGAACGAGGTTCTAGTTAAGTCCAATGGGCTGAGGAATGAATTGAAGGAAATACGTAAGAGTATTGACAAACTAACAAACGCGATGATTGAAATACATATCGCACAAACAAACCAACATGAAATTAATAGGAAGTATTGTACTTGTAGCTCTGATAATGAGTTGCTCAGTAGCAAGACAAGTAAGAATAAATGAATTCAAAGAGCTAACTAAAGATATGCGGATTGAAACCGCGGATGAAACTAGGATGGCTCAGGTTTTATATTTAAGAATGGTAAATAAACGAAATTATTATGAAAAATAAATCAGAAGTATTTAGTTCTCCAGCAGAGGGTAACGCATTTGGACTAGCTATGCAAAAAACAGGTGGCGATTATAAAGCTGCTAAGGCGATGCTTGATGCAAGTCCTGCTAATTATGGCTCTGGTTCACCATTTCAATTGAAAAAAAGTAAAACTTTTTCTCCATCCAACAATAAAGAAGTAGATCCTACTAGATATGCGGAAAGAAGAAAGAAATCCATTAGCAAGCAGAAGAAAGAAAGACAGGCTACTCTTGATTCTAGTGGTAAAACTTACACAAATCATAAAACCGGTAAAAGATATAGAGTCGGGACTGGTCCAAACCCTAACTTAGGGTAATGTCTCAGAAGTTATCACCCGGTGCAAGAGCCAGAAAAGCCAAAAGAGACCTAGAATATGCTAAATCTCCTGATAGAAGGGCTAAAAAAGCGGAAAATCAACGCCTTCGGCGTAAAGCTATTAAAAAGGGGCTCAATTTGGTTGGATTAGACTACGATCACGAAGATAAAAAATTTGAATCAATAAAAAGGAACCGGGGTAACGACGGAAACGGTACAAAAACAGAAAAAACATAACAATGGCAATAATATATTCATATCCATCGGCAACACCGACAGCATCAGACATCGTACTGGGCACAGCGGTCTCCGATCCAAGTGGTGATAATGCAACTAAAAGCTTTACTATATCCGATATTATCGGTTTAGTGCCTGCGGCCGGGACAGGTGGTACCGTAACCTCAGTAGGATTAACTAACACGGACAATTTCCTTACTATAAGTAATTCACCAATTACTACATCGGGTAATATAAGCATTGATCTTACTAATAACGGTGGAACACCAAGTACAAACACATTTTACAGAGGTGACGGGCAATGGGCTGTTCCCCCAAATACTGTTCCCTACACATATACATTAACATCGGTAGCTAATGCGCCTAATATAGATATTAATCTAACCGACAATTTTAGCAACGTAACGCTTGTTAAATTAATAAACGGGGCTGGTATTAACATGACATCTGTTAATAACCAAATAACAGTAGCAAATACCGGAGTGAACAGTATTGTAGGCAGTGCTTTCATAAACATTGATAGTTCCACGGCTACTGCACCTATAGTAAGTTTAAGTGCAACAGGAACTAGTATTGCTACAAAATTTTTAAGAGGCGACAATACTTGGCAAACAATTGCTGCAGGTGGTACAATGAGTAGCTGGACTTTACTGGGAGATACAGGAACTGAAAACATTGTAGAAGCAGAAAGTGTAAAAATCAAAGGTGACACAGGTGTATCTGTAGCGGTTGCTGATAATGGCGGAGTTGCTGAAGCAACCATTAGTTTAGCTTCTACAGTACCTACCTCAATTGTAGCAGGAAGTAATGTTCAAGTATCTGGAACCGGAGCTGTAACGGTAGCATCTGCTAATTCAGTTCAAAATTCACCTAATCCAGTAGGATCTCCAACTGTAACACAAATAACAAACATAGTAGCTTTAACGCAAGCCCAATATAATGCATTAACTCCCGTAGATACTCATCTTTATATAATAACAGGATAGAATGGCTGTAAATATATATTTAGGTTCTAATGTAATAAAATATAACGCGAGTCCGACAGGTAATATTGCAGCAGGAGGAACTAATGTATGTGGAGCTTACGTAGGAACAGTTCAAGTATTTGATAACTGTGCTCAAGCTAATTCTAATGTTCAATTACAACTTGACCTAAACGGATTAAATGCTAGCTCTGCTGGATATAGTATAACCGGAGATACGACAGGGACTACTAAGTCCGGGCAGCCTAATAGTTCGTATTCTAAATTTACTACAAATATTTCAGCAATTAATAACTATACTTGGACATCGGGCCCCACTGTTAATGATGCGCCCGCTGGTACTTTCCCGTCAACCCCTGGATCAACAACTATAGTAACCACTACTATTACAGGTACGCTTCAAGCTCCCCCTAATAGCACTACAGCTCAACTAAACGTAACAAATGGTATTACTGGCTGGGTAGAGGGAGATACCGGTGATGTAAATGAAAGCCCTAACAATGGACAAGACCAAACTAGATCCGCTGGGCAAGGATATTCTTTTACTGTAAGTGTAAGTGGATTAAACTCTGGTTGGCAATTAGATTCAGCAATTACAGGCGCTGGAACATATTCAGGTACCCACCCGGCAAGTCCCTCCACTTTCCCGGTTAATGTTAGTTTAGGGGGAACAGTAAGTTTAATAAATTACACGATAACCCCGGGCACGATTAGTTACAACGTAACCAACGGTACTGTAGGAAATCAATTTACAGCCGGGAGTTGGACTACGGGTGCTCAAAGCGGAACTAAAAATGACCAGTATTCTTTTGCGCTATCAGGTTTGGTGGCAGACACAGCTAATGGATATTCTTGGCAAGGAGGTAACCCCACTATAACATATAGTATTGGTAACCCGCCATCGGGTAATTTTTCTCAAACCGCAACTATTAATGCTACGGTTTCTGGTACAATTAATCAAAGTTTATCAGCTATAACATTATATAATTATAACGGAAGCTGCGCAAATGATGCTTGTATAAATAAAGGAAGTGCAACTACAGCATATTATTACTCAGGCAGCTTGTCTTCCGCAACTTTAACAGACAGTAATGGTAATAATCCTACAGCAGGGTTTCATGCTATTTCAGGAGGAAGCGTATTAAATTATAGCCCAGGAAGTAGTTCAACGGCAAGTTGCTATTCTCAACTTTATTATACAGCAGTAGCAACAGGGGGCGGATATGGCTCTTGTGGCAATCCTTTAACAGACTATTGGTATTTAAATACGACCAGCTTCCAAACTTTAGCATACATTGACGGCAACTCAAATGGCTGTTCTCCCGCTGGGAACTTAACAATAAACAATGGTGTTGATTGGGTAACAACAGATTCTACTGGCTATGTAACTTCTCGAGGTAGCTGCTAAATAAAAAATATAAAAAAACAAAACAATGGCAATAATTAATAGCTATCCTATAGCTACACCAAAATTAACGGATTTAGTTCTAGGTACTTCAACTAGTAGCACGGGCCAAACCTCTACTAAGAGCTTTACCATACAAAGTATCAAAGATACCACGGCTGCGGTTAAAACAATAGTAACAGCTACACCTGACACTCTTGCTATTACAGGAACAACTAATGTTACTATTAATACAATTACCGCAGCGGTAACAGACGGTGGAACAGGTTTAGCTACAGGGAATGATATATATGATTTTGTAGTCGGTAAAATTACCGGTACTGCAAATACCGTACCTATATGGACAGATGCAACAACATTAGGTAATTCATTAATTAGCCAAGCTAATAATTCCGTTATTATAAACGGTTCTGGAACTGATGGAAGAATACAACTTAATTGTTCTAATGGTAATCACGGTGTTGGAATACAAAGTCCACCACATTCCGCCGGGGCTACATATGACTGGATATTGCCTCAAAGTGCTGGAACAGCTGGGCAAGTGTTAACATCAGGGGGCGGTGCTACAGATCAGCTAACATGGTCAACAAACGGTAATGTTGGCGGTACTGGTACAGCTAATAAATTATCTAAATGGACAAACGCTAATACACTAGCTGATTCTAATGTACAAGATACAGGTACCTTAGTTACTATATCAGGTGCTACGAAAGTAACTGGTGATTTAGAACTTGAGGCGGATCTGTTAGACATTAATGGAAATACAGGTTCGGATGGGCAATTATTAAAATCTTTAGGAGGAGGTAATTCAGGTGTAGAATGGGTTGATGCGCCTGTAACAGGTGTTGTAACAGTAACCAGTGCAGACACAGATGTTATTACAGTAGGAGGCACATCCACTAACCCAACTATAGACGCTAACACGGGGACTGTTTCTTCAAGCTCTGATAACTTAGCTACGGGTAAAGAAATACAAGCCGCTATTGATTTAACTGTTTTAACGGTAGCTACGGGTAATTCTGATACAATAACAATAGGTGGTACTGCAACAAATCCTACGGTTGCTGCAAACACCGCATCCGGAGTGGGGGCTAACCTGGATAACTTAGCTACTGGCGGTCAAATACAAGCGGCTATTGATGCAGCGCTAGCGGGAGCAGTTACATTTAAAGGAACTTTTAACGCAAGTACTGGTGCAATAACAGGCGGAGGTAATCTTACTTCTGGGGGTTCCCGAGTTGCGGTTGCAGTAGGTGATATGTATGTTGTAAGTGTTGGAGGTAATTTTTATGGTAACTCATCTACACCATTAAACGTAGGTGACGAAGTAATTGCTGTATCTGCCGCGGTTGCCGGAGCATCAGTAGAGGGAGATTGGAATGCGGTCCCTTCAGCGGGCGGCGGTATAACCGGTGGTGGTACAACTAATAAAGTTCCATTATGGACAGGTACAACTGTTTTAGGGGATTCTGCAATTGCACAAAGTGGTACTAATATAGGAATAGGCACTACGAATCCTTCCGAAAAGTTACAAGTTGCAGGAAATATATCTGTATCAGGTACTTCTTATCTAGATGGACTTGTAACAATAGACAATAATTTAAATGTACAAGGCAACGGAGTTATCAAAATGGGTGGCACTGAAGTTATATCAGCAGCAAGACATATTAGTGCATCAACGGGGGGTTTTTCAGGCAATATTACTACGTCAGGTTCTGTTCTTTTTAATGACAACCAAGGTATTAATTTTGGTAATAGCAATGCAAAAATTTACGGTTCAAGTGCTGATGGTATAAAGTTTAATGGGAGCGGGTCCGAAAAGATGCGTTTAACTCAAACAGGCAATTTGGGCATTGGGACTGAGAGTCCTGATGCTAAGTTAGACATTCAAGGCGATGGTGCAGATTTTTTCTTACAGTCAGCCGACTTTAAACTAGCAAGAATACAACCAAGAGGTACTGGAGCAAATTTAGATAAAGGATTGTTTTCTTTGTTTAATGGTAGCACAGAAAGTTTTAGGCTTGATACAGAAGGAAATTCTTGGTTAAACGGAGGCAATTTAGGTATAGGGACTACGAGTCCCAGCCATAAATTAGAAGTTTCAGCAAAGGGGGATCAATTAGGTTCGTCTGGCTACTATATTAATTCAAGTTTTAATGACACGGATAATAATGTAGGAGTTTTTACAGCACATAATGATACTTCTAGTGGAGTTGGGGCAATCGCAGGTATTAATGAATTAGCTTTTCTTACATACGGTACATCTTGGGGGGAAAGAATGCGCATAACTGGCGCAGGTCAAGTTAAATTTAACAACTACACCTCAGCAAGTTCATTTACTGGAACAGCAGCCGCTAATCTAGCTGTTGATAGTAGTGGTAATATTATAACAGAAGCAGCCGGCGGCAGCGGCTTACCGACTAAAACAGTAAACCAAATAACAGTTGCGAATGCTACAACTGGAACTATTACGCTTAGTGTATCCCCAACAAATGAAAATTATACAGATATGTATGTATCAGGTGTATATCAAAACAAATCAACTTATAGTTTATCAGGTTCTACAATAACATTAGACGGAGGTGCTTATTTTCCAAACGGCGCTATTGTAGAAGTAGTATCAACAACATAATATGGCAATAACTAAAGTAAGAGCTTCTGGTATAAATCTTAGTGGCAATACAACTTATTTGAATATGCCCAAAGGAACCACCGCTCAAAGACCTTCTTCTCCAGTATCTGGAATGATTCGTGAAAATACCACTCTTAATAAAATAGAAGTATATAACGGTACTGGTTGGCGTGCATTAAAAGAAGTTTAATACCTATAATAAGCTAATGGCAATAACAAAAGTAATAAACGACGCGGTTGATTTAAACCAGACTAGTGATTATAGCGGGCTTAGATTACCGGTAGGTACAACAGGTGATGTAATAGAATCCTTTACGGCTGATTATTTAGTGGTAGGTGGCGGTGGCGGCACAGGCACAGATAGTCCTGGCGGTGGTGGCGGTGGAGGTTTGCGTACTTCTTATAATAATTCAACAACTACTACAAACACTTTAAGTTTCCCATCTGGCAAAACAGCTATAGCTACATATATGCTGGACAATAATGCTACAGATATTTCTGGCAACTATAACGGTACAGAAAGCTATATAACCTACAATACGGGAAAATACGGTGGGGGAGCGGTGTTTAATGGGAGTAGTAGAATAGAGGTTTCTAATGCATCAAAACCATCTCTATCGACCGTAACTGTTTCTTTTTGGTTAAAATCAACAGAAACAAGCACGCAAGCATTAATAGGTGAAGGATATTCAAACAGTAATTGGGGAAACTTACAAATAGCTTTAGCCTCCAATAAATTGTCTGTAAGAAGTGGAAATGCTTCAACTACTGATAATTCGCCTGTTGCAAGTACTTCCAATGTAAACACGGGGTTTTGGGTTCATTGTGCTGTAACAATGTCAGGGAATACAGTACAAATTTTTATTAATAGTTCACTTGAAACTACTCAAACGCTAACCGTAACAAGAGCGGCAACAACCAATTCATTCACTATTGGTCAGATGTATGGTAACGGAGTGCTTTTCAATAATTGGCTACCTAATTGTAGTATAGACCAAGTAAGAATATATGACTCAGCATTAAGCGGTACAGATGTAACTAATATTTATAACAATGAGGTGCAAGCTTTGTCCGGAGGAGGAACTGCTGCTGAATCAAGTTTAACACTAAGCGAAGGCGTTGCTTATGATGTAACTGTAGGAGATGGAGGAACAAAAGCAGCGGGTAGTAATTCAGTTTTTTCTAATATAATTTCTGATGGAGGTGGGGCTGGTGGAGGATCAGGCTCAAGCGCAGGATATAATGGCGGTAATGGAGGGTCCGGTGGAGGGGCTTCAGGTGGTAATTATTCATTACCCGGCGGAAATGGTACTACTGCACAGGGATATGCTGGTGGTGGATCAGGATCGCAGGCTGGCGCTGGATACCCGGGTGGTGGAGGTGGGGGTGCCTCTGCTAAAGGGCAAACACTTGCAACTTCATCGGATAATGGTGGTACAGGGGGTGATGGAGTTATTACTAATATTTTAAATTCTACAAATGCTACATCGGCTAGTGTAGGAGAAGTTTCCGGATCTAATGTTTATTATTCAGGAGGTGGAGGTGGATCTACTTATACTACAACATTAGGTACCGGAGGGCTTGGTGGAGGTGCTGATGGTCAAAAATATATAGATGCCCAGACCACAAATAATGGCACTGCAAATACTGGTGGTGGTGGTGGTGCACAAAATTCTACAGGTGGTTCAGGTGTTGTTATATTGAGATACCCAACAGCTAGTGTAGCTAGTTTCACAGTTACAGGCACACTTAATACACCATCAGTAGGTGCCCAAACTCAATTTACGGAAGGGTCTGATACCGTTATTGTATTTACAGGAGGAACTGGTACAGTAACTTTTAGTGGCACAAATCCCGCACCGCCTCAAGGAGCTTTAAGAACAAATACATCATATTCTGAAGATGGGTCCGGAAGCGCAATAGAACATTATAATGGTTCAGCTTGGAAATATTTTGATGCTGTTAAGTATTGTACTACAAATACATTAAACTTTCCTTCAGGAGCGGGTTGTGTTGCCTCATATAATTTAAACAACAATGTTGATGACATCGGAAATACCTATAATGGGTTAAACAGTAATGTAACCTTCACTGCTTCGGGCAAGTTTGGAGCAGCTGCGGTGTTTAATGGGAGTAGTAGTGGTATATCAATACCATCTGTAAATCTTGGGACTTCTTTTACTATCTCTGTTTGGTTTAATTGGGATGGACAAGACAATAATCAAAATGCTACAATAGTTGGTAGTAATGATGAAAATCCATCAATAATTCATAATAAATTTAGCACTTCAAATTCTATTTCTTATGATTATTCTGGAGGTTCAGTAGTGTTATTGTCAAGTGTAACGGCAAATCAATGGTATAATATTGTTATAGTACATAGTGGTACTTCTTTTGAGGGTTTTGTGAATGGTGTTTCAGTGGGAACTAATACTGTTTCAAATATTACTGCAACAATTGAGGGAATAGGTTATGATTCAAATCAATCGAGATTTTTAAGTGGTAAAATAGACCAAGTAAGAATGTTTAATTCTGCGCTTACAAGTAGCCAAGTAGGGGAATTATATAATAATGAAATTGCATGCTCATAAAATATATTAAATGGCAAATACAATAATTAATACACCGGAATTATTAAACCTTGATTCAACAACAGGAGCAACAATTTTAGCAAAAGGAACAGTTAACGAAAGACCCCCAACTCCTACTTTTGGCGTAGATTACCTTGTAGTTGCCGGAGGTGGTGGTGGTGGCGGAGGCGTTACTAGTGAATCTCCGGGCGCAGGTGGCGCTGGCGCTGTTATATATCAAGCTGCTGGATTAAATGTAATTCCTTCAGGTGAATATACTTTATATATTGCAAATGGAGGAGCAGGAGGTGGCAATAATTCTCAGGGATCAAATGGGCAAGATTCATATATATCTTTTGGCGGCTCAAATGTAGTTCTTGCAAAAGGCGGCGGCGGCGGTGGTAGTTATAGCGGCCCAGGATTAGATGGTGGTTCAGGTGGTGGTGGTACTAGAGACGGAGATACAAATAGTTCACAAGCGGGCGGATCAGCTGTAACTACTAATATAGCACCAGCGGGAGCCTCAATTTATGGTAATAATGGAGCAAGTGGAACGGGCAGCGGAGGCTCTGCAGGAGGAGGCGGAGGCGCTGGAGAAGCTGGTAATACTGATGGAGCTGGAACTGGGGGTGACGGTATACAAATAAATATTGACGGAAATAACTACTACTGGGGAGGCGGTGGTGGCGCTGGTGGATCTGCAGGCACTGGAGGCCAAGGCGGCGGCGGCGGCGGACCAAGAGGTGGTCAAGGTGGTACCGGCGGTATAAACCCGGGTGGAAGCACGGGAAGTACAGCAGATGGTGGTGGTAACGGAGGCGCTAATACAGGTGGTGGCGGTGGAGGAGCTACTAATCCTACAGGTTACCCCGGTGGTACCGGTGGATCAGGTATTATAATATTGCGCTATCCAAATAACTTTACACTTGTAGTAGGAGCAGGGTCGTTAAGCACTGGACAATTAAATACTGCAATAGGATCAGATGAAAAGTATACCTCGTTTACAGGGGGAACAGGAACAATAAGTTTTTCAGGAACAGTAGTGGGTGGCGAAAATGATGCTACAGACGGCGCGTTGAGATTCAATACTGAAACTAATAAAACAGAATATTTTGACGGCGCTAATTGGTATGAAATAGTTGATGAATACGCAAACGGATATGATGGAATTCCTACTAATTATTTTGATACAAAATTATATACAGGTAATGGTGGTACGCAAAGTATAGGCGGATATATAAATGGAAGTGGAAGTTTTAATGGGAGTAGTAGTAGGATAGATTTACCAAATAATATTTTACCTAATAATAGTACAGCAAGTTCGTCGTGTTCTTTTTGGTTTAAATCTTCAAGCGGAAATTCAGCAGGAGATTCGGAAACTATAATTGATGCTTGGTCTTATAACACAAGCGAGCCGGGTTGGGGACTGTTTATGGAACCTGCGTATGGTGGCTTTCCAAGTGGCGGATTATATTTAGCAAATTATTATTTGGGTGGAACGAGCAGCGGAACGGGCAACGTTACTTTTAGGGATGGTAATTGGCATTTTGGAGTAGTAGTACTAGATTTTCCAGGTGGAACTATAAAAGTGTATATAGATGGAAATCCTACACCAGTTATTAGCCAAACTGTTTCTTCATCAAATGTTGATGTTTTTACAACAAATGCAGCTATAGGTTATCAAAATGCAAATTCATCTTATCCAAGATATTTTAATGGAGCAATAGACCAGGTGCGAATTTATTCGGACGCGTTAACTACATCGGAAATTGCATATTTACATGCAAATGAAAATTCTACTACCGCAGGACAATTAAACCCAAGTGGGTTTCCTACTAATTGTGTTGTAGCATATACAATGGACACTGGTGCTGCCGATGTTAATAACACATATAATGGCACAGCTACAAATGTAAACTTTAATGGTCATTTAGATTTTGCACCGGGGCTTACTTGGATTAAAGCAAGGGATGCTGCTCATGATCATCTTCTTGTGGATAGTGTTAATGGAGCCGGAAGTGCTAAAGGTTTGGCTAGTAATGCAACTTATTATGAAGGCCAATATACGGCAACATATGGTTATATTTCAAGTTTAAATTCAAATGGGTTTACAGTGGCCGCGGGCAGTAGCTATGCAAATTATACTAATGTAAACAATGAAGATTATGTATCATGGAGCTGGAAAGCTGGAGGCACGGCGGTTACTAATAATGATGGCACTATTTCAAGTCAAGTTACCGCTAATAAAGATTCGGGATTTAGTATTGTGAGTTATACGGGAACTGGCGTTGTTTCGGATACAGTAGGGCACGGACTTACAAATGCAGAATTAATTTTTGTAAAAAACCTTGATGGTAATACTAATTGGATTGCTTGGAATAAAGATTTCCCTGCAAATAGTTGGGCATATTTAAACGCAGGTAATACCCCAGTAACATCGGATGATGATGGGGGTATAAAAAATGTTGATGCCGATACTTTTGGTTTTATAAATGGTGCAGTTGATATGTCAGCAGTTAATAATTCAGGAGATGACTATATTGCTTACGTTTGGAAATCTATAACTGGGTATAGTGATATTGGCAAATATACAGGGACAGGAGGAGTCAATACAATAACCACAGGATTCCAACCAAGTTGGGTTATGATTAGAAGATATAATACAGGAAATAAATGGGTGGTGTTTGATAACAAAAGAGAGGTAACAGGTGTATTAGCAAGAATACAGCTTAACACTTCCGCTGCAGAATCTGTTAATGCTGCCAATTCAATCACAATAACAAGCACAGGGTTTTCAATGGATGCAACGCAAGACGGTTTTCAAACAAACAAAAATAACCTTGATTATATTTATATGGCAATTGCTTAAAATTAAAACAAAAACATGAAATTACCAAGAAACGGCATAGCTCGCGAAATAAGACATTATATTGGAAGTTTATTTGTATTCTTATTAATTATAGGAATAGTAGTATGGCTTGTAATGTTTC
>Ga0208793_1001790_pt1 | contig 11862 bp, 9 predicted proteins | sample 17_taG_FD_184092 | JGI IMG/M metagenome (GOLD analysis project Ga0208793, IMG submission 184092) | Marine viral communities from the Subarctic Pacific Ocean - 17_ETSP_OMZ_AT15314 metaG (SPAdes) (version 2) | ecosystem: Environmental > Aquatic > Marine > Oceanic | place: Pacific Ocean | collected...
TAGATGCTCAACAGCAACAAAATCAATTAGCATACAATGAACCTTTAAATAGAATCCAGGCTTTTGGATCAGGGATAGCTAGTCAGGCAAGCGGATCACCACTAACAACTACTAGTCAATCTACAGGTGGTGCTGGAACAGTTGGACCTTTATCACAAGCGTTATCTGCTGGATTAAATGCTTATGGTTTGGGAAGTATTTTTGGAGGATAATAATGTATTTTAAAAGACCATCATTTAGAAGAGGCGGATCAACGGGTATAGGACAACTAACTCCTAGAGTAAAAGCTAATATGGGTTTTCCTAATTTTGGTGTAGGCCAAGGAGATAATACAGGTTATCAAAAGTATATGGAAAAAGTAAGAGCCGATAGAGCAAGCAATAAACCTAGTGGTCTTGCTGAATTAGTATTAGGACCAAGATACACAGATCCTAATTTTGTTTCCCCTTTTTTAAAACCAGACTCACCTTTCTTTTCTAATAGAACAGGTTTTGAGTTTATGGACTTAGGTGCACAAAACGACGGTGGCACTACTTTTATGACTAATACAGGCCCAAAGGTTGTTGAAGAAGGTGAAGACATTAAAATAACATCGGACTCTGATGATTTAAAAGATACAGCAGTAACTGGTGTAATAAGACCAGGACGTGGAGTATCTTACGATGTAAAAGAAACTTCAACAGCTACAGGTACAGGTACAGGTACAGGTACAAACAAAGAAGATATTTTAACAAGTGAACTTTCTATGAAAGATGCAATTAGTGATGAAGTAGATATTCTTAAAGACTTATTAAAAAACACTGGAATGAGCAAAGGTGAAAAAGCTTTACTACTTGCCAAAGCTGTTAAAACACCTGGAACAATTGCAGATAAATTAGAAGTAGGTGCTAATGAAGCTCTTAAATATAAAGCAGAAGAAAGAAAACAAGACAAGGCCATAATCTTAACTGCATATAAAAATTACAAAGCTACGGAGTTAGCGAACGGTAAAAAGAATGACAAACAAAAACAAGTTGAAACATACGTAAATTTAAAGAGACAAGCAGGAGATAAAAGACCACAAAGAGAATTAGAACTTGAGGCTATTGAAGTAGTTTACAAACCGAGAACAATAGCTCCCGCTGATGCTAACGTAGAAATAGGTGCAGCAGAGTTTAGAACAGCAGGTGGTGCAACAAGAGTAGGACAATTACAGGCAGACATTGCAAGATATTCAAAAAATTTAAATTTAAAAGGAGCTAAAGAAAAGGTAGATCAAGCAAAAGCTGAATTAACTTTATTGGCAAAATCCTTAAGTGCGGCAGGAGCAGAAAAATTAATAGATCTTTATAATCTTAGAGAATATTTACAAGATGGTGGCAGAGTCAAAAGAGCAATTGGTACTCCAGAAACAGGGGAGACTGATATAAGTGTAGTAGATGAAAGTATTGTTACTCCTACAGGAGAAGAAAAAATTGAAGCAACAGAAGTAACTGCTGCAGAAAATGTAGACCCTATGCAAGAAGTACCTGTTATGGATTTTTCTACATTAAGAAATAGATTACCAAAAGAAATAACAGACGACATTGTACAGCTATTAGCTAACAGCAAAGAGGCTTTACAAGATTTTTATTATTTAAATAATCAACAAGATGTCAGTCGATTTAATACCAAGTACGGAGTTAATTTAATATTACCACCATCGGTATTGGCATAGGAGGATTCTATGGATTGGAAAGAGCTATCTCAAATTCCAGTGTTTTCAGAATCACAGGATGTTGCAACAGCCGCTCAAGGTGAAACAACTATTGGTGATTATGCTTTAGATATATTTAGAGCTCCTATAGGAGGTATTAGTGATGCTCTACAAGGTTTGGTTACATTAGGTGTACTACCTTTTGATATGCTAACTGACAAAGATCTTACAGGAAAGATAGATGCTTTTTTTGATGCCGCTCCTATTTTAAATTTAGAAGCTAAAACCGGTCTTGGACAAATCGTTCAAACTATAACTCAATTTGGTGTACCTTTAGGTGTTGCATCAAAAATAGGTAGAGCAATTCCTCTTTTACAAAAAGCAGGACAAACTACAGCGCTTTCAAGTCTTCCAACCGTTGGAGCCAAAGGTGTAGAGATTGCAAGAAGAGCAGGTTACTGGGGAGCGTTAGGTGGAGCAACGGATATTGCAGTTAGTGTACCAACTAAGAACGTTGTCTTGTCAGACATGCTTGGTATAACGGAAACACCGGATCTTGCATCAGCTACAGGTAAAGAACTAGCTGTAGAAAAAATGAAACAAAAATTAAAGTTTGGAGCTGAGGGTGCAGTTATTGGTGGAGGCGTTGCAATGTTACCTGTTGCAGGCGCAGTGGGTAAAAAACTTTTAGGACCTGTATACAATAAAGTAATTGATCCAGCAGGTAGACAAGTATTTAGACAATTAGATAGCAAAATTTTAAATCCCTTAACTCAAGTAATAGCAGGTACAGGTAAAGAAGGTACCTTTTTAACTAAAGGTGTAACTAAACTCGGTAAGAAAAAAGATTTAGCTAAACAAACTATTTACGATAAATTAGATATACCGGATCCAGGACAATGGGCTTTTTTTAATACTAAAGGAGGTACCTTTGGTCAAGCAGTAGCGGGTAAACTAAGTAAAATAAAAGAATATTTTGGCTCTGCAGGTTTAATGTCTAAAACATTAAAAAATGAAGGAGACAAGGTAACCGGAAAATTAGAAGCTATTACTAAAAAATTTAATCGTAAAGATGAAATGATTAATAAAAAACTTTATGACATAGTCTCTAAGTTTAAAAGAAATATTTTTGATGGCGTTCCTGACATTAAATTATTAGGTAAGAATGTAACTAATCTTAAAAACATTAATCCTGGCTACCGAAACATTACAGACGAGCTTACTAGAGAACGAAATAAAATAACAGATTACATTATAACTCCTGATAGAAAAGGAGCTGCTGAAAAATTAAAATTAGTTAATCCTGCAGTAAGACAAGAAGCTAAAGACATTAAACAAATGTTAAAAGAATCCAATATGTTGGTAGGAAATTTATTTGGCAACTCTCCAATTAAATCTTTTAAAACGTTAGCAGGTTTAAAAATGAATGATGCAGATAATTTCTTTAAACAAAGGTTAGCTTCTTTTAACAACAGTAAATTTGAATTTGATGTTAATGGACCCGCTGCAGCAGGAGCAAGAAAAGAATTAAAAAAAACTATTCTTTTAAATCAAAACATGCGGCCTAAAAATATTTCTTTTAAAGAGTCAAGAATTTTACAAAAAAAATTAAAAGAAGGTAAAAAACTTACAGAAAAAGAAACCGCATTTAATAAATTATTAGACGCTGAAGTTAAAACTAGAATGCAAGGATTAAAAAGTGCAGTCATTAATGCAGGAGCTAATCCAGTTAAATACTTTAATGCAATTGGTAGAGCGATCGGTAAAGATGTAAAAAAAGTAGACGATGTTTCTGATGAAATTAGAAATTTTCTATCTACTCCTAAAGGTCAAAAAGAAGCTATTAATGATTTTAGTCCTGTCCTGGACACAATTATATGGAATAACAAACAAGTTTATCAAAGACAATATTTTGATCTTATAGAAGATCAATGGATGAAAAACGGTTTAGTTTTTAAAAACATTTTAACAGACGACGCGGCTTATCAAGATGTTTTAAGAAGAGGTATTGATCCAACTCGTTTAACAAAAATTACAGCTCGTACAAATGCAGGTATAAATTCTATAGATGATTTTGCATTAGACTCTAAGTTTTTTAGAAATGAAAAATTAAGAAAACCTAAAGAAGGACAAGTTGCTAAAGCGGATACTTATTATACATTGCCAGAAATAGCTAACGCTATCCAAGGAGTTAAAAGTAATTTTGATAATTTATTTGACGTTCCTATTTATTCTAACTTAATGAAATTTAAAGCAGGTGGTCAAATTTCTAAAACAATTTTCTCACCAATGACTCAAGTAAGAAACGTATCTACCGCATCTTTCTTTCCACTAGCGAGTGGTTTGATAGGTAGTCGTAGTTCAGTATCGCAAGCATTTAGAGATATATTTGAAGACATATTTCAAAGTGGAAAATTTGATCCTAAAATGTTTGATGAATGGATGGACTCTAGTGTAACTAGAGGAATTATTGATCAAAGTATTCAAGTTAATGAGATGAAACGTTTAGCAGAAAGAGGAGTGAAAGGTCTTTTAAATGTAGATGACTTTATGAAAAATCCAACAGTTAAAAAATTTGTTGATGTCTATCAAGGTGGAGATAACATTTGGAAAGTTTACTCTGATAGATTCTATCAATCAGCATTGAAACAAGCGTTTGGTGATCCAAAAGCCACACCTGCTAAAGTATTAGATCAAGTCAGAGAATGGTATAAAACTGTAGCCAAAGAAGATTTTATAGAGATTAGTTCTATTTCTGGAAAACAAAAAACGGCTCAAGAAGCTATAGAAGAAGTGTCTGCTTATTTAGTGACTAATACTATTCCAACTTATAGTAAAGTTCCTAAAGCAATACAAACTTTAAGAGATTTACCTTTAGGAAACTTTATAGCTTTCCCAGCAGAGATATTAAGAACGGGTGGCAATCTAATTACTTTAGGTGCAAGAGAATTAACTAGCACTAATCCTTACATTAGACAAATGGGAGCTCGTAGATTGATTGGAGCAAGCGCAACATTTGGTGGTATAGGCACAGTCATTGGTGGAACAGCTCAAGCCATTACAGGAGTAACAGATGAAATGATGCAAAAAGCAAGAAGTTTTGTTCCTCAATATGAAAAGAATGCAACTTTAATTCCATTAAGTTCTCCCGATGCTGATGGTGTATTTAAATATTTTAATTTCTCTTACTCTAATCCTTATGATTTTTTAGTCAGACCTATTAATGCTGTTGTTAATGCTTATGGTAGACGTGAATTAAATCAAGACAACGCAGGGACATTTGTTTTAAATGCGCTTATTGGAGATAGACAGAATCCAGGTGCTTTAAGAGAATTTTTTGCTCCATTTATTGCTGAGTCTATTGGTACAGAAAGATTTACTGATGTTTCTCCTATACTTGGAAGAGGAGGTGAAACTGCAAGTGGTAAAAAAATATACAGAGAAACAGATTCAGATGGAGAAATATGGGCTAGAAGTTTAGAGCATATTATAGGTGGGTTAACTCCAGGAGCTTTTAGTTCTGCACAAAAAATATGGCAAGGAGCTAGTGGACAATTTACAGATTATGGTACCGGAAGAGACACTAGAGATGAAATAGTAGCATTGATGTCTGGTTTAAGAGTACAAGAAATTAAACCTAAACAAAGTATGCCTTTTGTTATTTCTTCTTACAGAAAAGATGAAGGAAACATTTCGCAAAAATTTAGTAGTTTAGCTTACTCAACAAATGTTTCACCTGAAAGAAAAGTAGCTGCTTACCAAGAGTGGATGAAAAATTCTTTTATATCTCAAAGAAATTTAAAAAATACGATAAATGATGCTTTGGATTTAGGAGTATCTACTAATGAAATAAGACAAATATTAACGGATCGTTTAGGAAATAAAAATAGAGTCGAAGCTCTTTTAAGAGGAAGATTTGTAGCTCCTACTCCTAGTCAATCTAGATTAGAATCTTCTATTAAAAGATTACAACAAGAAAATTTAAATGCATCTTTAAGCTATGAAATTGCTATGGATCTTGTAAATGATACATGGCAATCGTTAAGAAGAGACAATAATGGGTTTGATTTAGATCTTGGATTAGAAGCTTTTATTGAAAGCATGAACCTATCTGTAAGTCCAGACTTGTTTTCACTACGAGAATTACCAGCTAAAGCTTCAAGTTTAGGTGTTCAAGAAACAGCGGATACTTCTGCAGTTTTACCAGTTGATCAAAACAAAAATACTGCTATAAATAATCAAGTAGTCTCAGCTTCTGTTCCTAATAGAACAACACCGGGACTATTTGAAAAATACTTTTCACGGGGGATATTTAGTTAATTATGGCAATAGATAAAAAAATAAAATACGAAATGCAAGGTGGTATTAGAAACTATCTTGGCAAACAAAAAACAGTAAGTGATGTTCCTCTTAAATGGAAATCTGGTCCAGGTCATCCCGAAACAGAATTAGCATATATTACAAAAGCAGAAAAAAAATTATTAATTAAAAAAGATTTACACAAATCATTAAAAAATGGACCAAACAAAGGTCCTGGTGGAATAATGAGTTTAAACAATGATGGAATTGGAGATTTAGGAGGACCGGGTAATGTTGGTCCTGGTGGTGGTTATGGAGACACAGGAGATTTGGGTTCAGAGACAGCTAATGATGCAAATTTAACTGCTGGAAATCAAAGTGTTGGTTATGGTGGAGACGATGGAGATCCAAGAACTGGTGGTGGAGTTACTACAGAAAGTCCTTTTCAACAGGCTCTAAATTTTTATAATAAACTTCCAACACCTTTTAATATAGCAAAAAAAGTTTTAACTAAGATAGGTCCAATTAAGAACAAAGATTTCTATAATGAAAAAGTTGTACCTGCAGGTAAAACAAATTTAAGTTATGATGACTACATGAGTGCTAGAATGGCGGGCACTATTGACGCTTACGGTAATCCTACAGGTAGTGGACAGGGAGGAAATAATAATAAATCTGTTTTAAATAGTGGTATAGCTGGTATTCAAGATATTAATACAATAGGTGAAGAAGTAATAGATCCTACAAACACAGCTTCCACTCAAGATATGTATTTTAATTTTGGAACTTTTAGTAACCCTATTTACAAAAAAGATTTAGTATAATGGCTAAAAAATCTGCATTAGAGAAAATAGAATCTCATGAAAAACTTTGCAGAATTATGCAAAAGCAAACATTTGAGCAGATAAAAGAAATGCAAGAAAGAATTAAAAGATTAGAGTATTGGATCGTTGGTGGTATGGGTGCAGTGCTTATAACTTTACTTATGGATATGTTAAACTAACAAATACATCCAACAAAATTACCACTACCATCATTCATAATGTGTAAGTTTAAAGTATTGGCATAGCCTGATAATTTTTCTCTTAGTATATTACAAAGATCTATGCAGCTAACCTCACTAGTTAATACTATTCCATTTAATATTTCTTTCGTAACAGGTATTAGTTGATATAGGCCATCATTTAATATTATTAAATCCATTCTTTTAACTCTTCTCCCATAACTTCACTCGCTATATTAATTTTTTTACGTAAAGCTTTTACAATACGTTCGTCTACAGTTTTCTCACATATAATATCTATGTAAGTCATCTTTCTTTTTTGACCGATACGATTTATTCTAGCCTCAGATTGAGTACGTTTCTCAAGATCATAACCGTTAGAATAATAAATCATAACATTAGCTTCAGTAAGTGTAATACCATAACCACCGGTTTGAGGTGTACCTACTAAGAATCTAATTTTAGATTCTGGGTCCTGTATTTCTTTAATAGCTTTAGCTCTGTCTTCAGTAGACGTTGATCCATAATAAGTCATCACGGAACCCGGATATACTTTCTCAATTGCACTGACAATTGATTGTATATCGTGTCTCCAATGAGCCCAGATAATAGCTTTACCTTCTACCTCTTCTAGGATGTTCATCAAAGCAGGAATTCTTTCATTCTTAATTATTTTTAAAGTGTCATCATCTGCTTTAAAGTGACCACAAGTAATTTGTTGAAGTCTCATTAGCTGCACTAAGGCAGTTGAAGTAGTCATCAGCTTACCATCCATTTGAGCAAGCGCTACTTGTTTCATTTGATCGTAAAGTTTTTGTTGTTCTTTACTTAATTGAATAATTCTTTTTTGATAAGTATAATCAGGAAGATCTAAACAATCTTCTTTTAGTACACGATCTGAAAACGTAGTTATTTTTTCTGATAATTCAGCTAAATTTTTATAACCAACTACTATCTGTGCATTATGTGTTGGTAGTCTCATAGTGCTCATGATTGCGTATCTTGTTCTAAATGCAAGATAAGAAGTAAAGTCTAATAACCCTTCATCTAAAAATTCACACTGTTTATATAAATCTAATGGAGACTTTGTAATAGGAGATCCAGTCAAGATTCTTCTATACTTTGCATGTTTACCTAGTGAACAAATATTTCTAGATCTTTTAGCGTCAGGATTTTTTATAGTTGTAGACTCATCAATAGCCATTAAAGTTCTATGACATCTTAAAAACTTAGCTGCAAACTCTACACCTTTTTCTGTACTAAAAGCATCTACATTCATAATTAATATATGCAAATCTTCACCTGTTTCAAATAGAGTATCTAATTTTAATTGTTGTCCTTTATTTATATTGGCTTGCCACAACACCATTTTTTTATCTATGTGGTCCACCATATGTGTAGGTATCTCTGAGTCGAACCAGTTTTTATAAACACCTTTAGGTGCAATTAAAAGTAGTCCATTAATTTTACCTTTGTCATAAAGCATAGATACATTATCTATTAAAACTTTAGATTTACCAGTACCCATCTCCATGAAGTACGCAAAGTTTTCTTTATTCCACGATTTTTTTAACGCAGATAATTGATGATCATACGGCTTAGTTTTAAATTTATAGTTCATAATAATTCTTCTTTCTGTTGACAGAGATAACATAACCTTATAATAGATGTCAATAGGAAAGTTATGAACACAGTTTATATAATACAAGAATTACCAGGAACCAAAATAGGAACACCTAAATTTAATATTATGGGAGCTCAAAAGTTTGGCACATTAAAAACTTTATTACCAGAACATTCACAAATTATATTATCTCCAGGGCCCTTAATTTTTAAATTAAGAAAACTATTAGATAAATATACTCCAGATGATTATTTACTACTTACAGGTGACCCTGCAATCATAGGTGTAGCCTGTTCAATTGTGGCAGATAAAACTGGAGGAAAATTTAATTTACTTAAATGGGATAGACAAGAAAAAACTTATTACCCAATAGAAATAAATTTATATGAACAAGGAAAGATTGAAGAATAAACTTGACATAGGATATTATGACATTATATTAACAGAATCATTAACTACTACGAAAGGTAAAAAGACATGAGTATAAACTTAGAAGAAGACAAAGTCGATTCGTTAGCAAACACGAATGACATGAAAGAACTATCAGAACAGGTTATTAAATTAAGAACCATGGAAGATAAGTTCGCTGCAAAAGAAGAAGAATTAAAAAAAATTAAAAATGATATGGACGTTTTATCTGGTGAGGTTATACCTACGATGATGACAGAAATGAATATATCAAAATTTAGTTTATCAGATGGGGCTGGCGTAGAAGTCAAACCCGTCTATGGTGCTTCAATTCCTAAAGCAAAACAGGAAGAAGCATTTAACTGGCTTCGTAATAATGGCTTAGGGGATCTTATTAAAAATGAGATTACCGTTTCCTTTGGTCGTAACGAGGATAACAAGGCGGCAGATTATGCTGTCCTTGCGCAAGGTCATGGATATCAACCCACCCAGAAGTTAAAGGTTGAGCCTATGACACTTAAAGCATTGGTTCGTGAGCGTATTGAAAAGGGTGATGATATGCCCACGGATCTATTTAATGTGTTCGCAGGAAACAGAACCAAAATAACAAGGAAATAGAAACATGAACAAAGAACCAACAGTAAAGAAAAATGGTGCATTGTCTACAAACATAGTGTTTGAAGCAGATGCAAATGTGCAAACTGGAACGGTAGGACAAGATGATCTTGCATTACCCTTCCTTAAAATACTTGGGCAGTTATCTCCTGAAGTAAACAAGAGAGACGGTAAGTATGTTGAAGGCGCAGAACCTGGAATGATTTACAATTCAGTAACAGGCGAACTCTTCAATGGTGAAAAAGGAGTTCCAGTGATTCCATGTTACTACAAACTCGAGTATGTCGAGTGGAAAGATAGAGGAAAAGATGGATCTGGTGCGCCAGTAAATATCTATCCTTCATCAAGTGACATCATGACTAAAACAACTAGAGGTGCAGACTTTAAAGATAGACTTCCAAACGGTAATTATATTGAGAAGACTGCGCAGCATTTTGTATTAGTTAATAGTACTTCACCAACCACTGCGTTGATTGCTATGAAATCTACTCAATTAAAAATTAGTAGAAAATGGAATAGCATGATGCAAAGTATAAAGATGCAAGGTAAGAATGGTATGTTCACACCGGCATCTTTTAGCCATCTTTATCAACTAAAAACCGTGCAGCAGTCTAACGACAAAGGTACATGGTTTGGTTGGGAAGTGAGCAAGACAGGTCCAATCGAAGACGCAGCAATGTATCAACAAGCCAGAAGTTTTTCTGAAAGCATTTCTAAAGGAGATGTTCAAGTTAAACATGGTGAGGAAGATACTGCTAAAGCTACGGATGGAGCAGCTCACTACTAATAATTTCCCTCTGGGAATGGTTGCAACAGGGGTGGCGAAGCGAGAGTAGAGTCACCCCTATCAAAGAGGAAAGATGGAAAACAAATTTATAGAAATATTTACAGGTCTTAAAAGAGATTATGGTTATGCAGATATAAACTCTGCTTACAAAGATCCTTCTACAGGTAAACTTAAATTAAAATATGGCTGGGCAGCTAAAGAATTATTAGAGTCTGATTATTTAGATCATCTTACAGGTAAAAAATCAATTGGTATCCAACCCTGTAATGATGAAGGACTCGCAAAGTTTGGAGCAATTGATATTGACTCGGATGAGTATGATAACTTTGATTTAAGAAAGTATTTAGAAATTATTGATAAGAAAAATATTCCTGTAGTACCTGTTAAATCTAAAAGTGGTGGACTACATATTTATGTGTTCTTCAAAGAACCCGTCAAAGCAAGTTTTGTTAGAAACTTTTTAGATAAATTATTATTTACATTTGATTTAAAAGCATCAACAGAAATATTTCCAAAACAAACACAGTTAGGTATAGGCTCAGATCAAAAACCAATCAACGGTAATTTTATTAATCTACCTTATTACAATCGTAATGAAAGAGTGGGTGTAAATTTAGATGGTACTGAGTTTAGCTTTGAACAATTTATAAAAGTCGTCGAGGCTAACACAAAGACTAAAGAAGATCTAGAAGAGTTTGCTGATGAATTAATAAGACTTGAACTTACAGGTGGTGCAGATGAATTTATAGATGGTCCTGTATGTCTGCAAAGATTATCAAAATCTAAACTAGATGATTACAGAGATAGATTTATTTATAACTACATGGTGTTTGCTAAAAAGAAATACCCTGACAACTGGGAAGAAAAACTTTTAGAAGGTGCTAGAAATTATATTGTCTACGATAACATATGGGGTGATGAAAAAGTAAAACAAAAAATCAAAGCCTATAAAAAAGATACTGCAGGACATACTTGCTCGGAAGAACCTATTAATAGTATGTGTGTTAAATCAGAATGTTTAAAAAGAAAGTTTGGTGTAGCATCGGACAAAGTTAAAAAGTTTCCAACACTATCTGCATTAATTAAAATAGATTATTCACCAGATCCAGAATTTAGATTCACTGTTCACTACAATGACAAAGTAGAAGGTGAAACTACGCAGCAAATAATTGCTAGAGATATTAATTACATTATGGACCAAGAAAAACTTAGACGTTTAATTGGAGCACATACACCTATTCCACCACCACGAATCAAGGGTGACGATATGCAAACTGTATTAGATACTTTGTGGCAAGGGATGAAGACAGAAAAAGCTCCACCAGGTACATCACCAAAAGAAGTATTACATAAACATTTAGAAGATTATATTCATGGTGTTCCTGCAGTAAGTGATGCTGCATTTAGAAGTGGTAGTACATTGATTGATACTGATGGCTTTGCTTATTTTG
>Ga0208793_1001792_pt1 | contig 11858 bp, 12 predicted proteins | sample 17_taG_FD_184092 | JGI IMG/M metagenome (GOLD analysis project Ga0208793, IMG submission 184092) | Marine viral communities from the Subarctic Pacific Ocean - 17_ETSP_OMZ_AT15314 metaG (SPAdes) (version 2) | ecosystem: Environmental > Aquatic > Marine > Oceanic | place: Pacific Ocean | collected...
TTTTCTTCTTTGGCTTAAACTTTTTTATAGCCTGTGAAATAAATATGTTTTTATATAATGAAACCTTTTTACCAAATTTCTTATCAGCTTTTCTTTTAGATGATTTATATGCTTTTGACTTCTTGTTAAAAGACTTTGGTTTGCCCAATCTTTTTGGTCTAGCTTTAGCAAATATAGGTTTCTTTGTAGCCATTACTTCTTCTTTTTCTTTTTAAATGCTTTAGCTTTTTTCTTACCAGCTTTTGTGTACTTAAATTTCTTTCCTCTTACCATTGGCATAATATTCTCCTATTAGTTTGTTAATTTTCCACCTGACCATTTTGCATCAGGTAATCCATTTTTATACGATTTCCCATCAAATGTCAGCACTTGTTTTCTGTTTGAGCCATCTTTATAAGATACATGAATCCACCCACTACTCGCCTCGCCTGTCCAATACTCTAAGATTAATTGATCAAAGTCGCAGTGGTTTTCAATCCACAAAGCTACTTCAAGGTTAGACACTCCAGCTATCTCAAAATCTGTTGCGTTTCCTGTAGTGTGCTGTGAAGTTTTTTTACTTCCTATTGCTTCACATAGTTCCTCTGATCTATAACCAGATGTAATTGTTACAGGCTTATCAAACTTTATTCTTACAGGCTCTAGTATTTCATAACATAGATCGCCTAAGTTTTTAATCTCTCCAGCACCAGCTTTATTCTTTATACCTTTTCTTGTAGCAGTTTGTGATTTCTCAAATTCTTCTAATGTAAAATGTTTAGATAATTGCATGATTACCTCGCTGTTGTTGGTATTCCTGTTGATGTTACAAATGGGTTTTCTGCAAACGCCATGTAAATTAGTGTGCCACCACTATTATTTGGGTGTGAATTACTTGTTCTAATTTTAAAGCCATTTGATAAAAAATCTGCATAATCTAAACCACTATATTCAGCACCATTTCCATCCGCTTCAAATCTTTGATTTGTTACATTATATCCAGGTCTTTTATTATCTAATAACAACCATGAATTTGAATAAGAAGATGGTTTAATTATAACAAAAGCTGGTTTAAATTCGCAAAAAATCATCGGGCCGTCATTATTTCCATTTCCGATATAGCTTCCTGCTTTAAAAAATTTGTTCCCTGTATCAGCGAAACAATAAGCAATATACTCATCTCCACTTGTATTAACTTCAGCATTAGCTTCTACTTTAAATACAGAAGTTGTAGGAGGTGTGTCTGCAAAATAAGTTCCACTTTCATGTCTTGCACCCGTACTATTTAAATTTATTCCATATTTCCATCCTAAAGTAGGATGTAATCCTTCATGACCAACTAACCAATCTGCTGTAGATGATAAGTTTTTAATTATAATACATTTTGGTGCTACACCCAAACCATGACCTATATTTGATGCACTTCCATTACCTGTATATTTCACTATTGAAAAACCACTTGTAGTATTAGCAGATACAGTTGAGGTTATATCTCCATCTGAGTTTGATGTAGTTGAGTTTGAGGCTAACCAATTCCATGATACAAAAGTACCAGAAGAATTATTTGCATCTCCATTTGTACCTACTGTAAATCCATCACTATCAAATGAAGAAAGTTTTTGTGCGTCTGTGCTTTCAGCATTACTAGTATTAGAATTTAAAACTTTTGTAGCACCAGATATTGAATTGTGTAAATGATGAGCTGTTGCAGAGTTTCGTCTTTTAATCCATGTAAAATCTGGTTGAAATCCAACATTTGTAATTGCATTAGAACTTCCTGTTCCATTATAAAGTTTAGTGATAAAAAAATCTGTTGGTTTATCTAATCCATTCGTATAACTCATTATCCATACTCCGCTAAGTTCTTGGTATTGATTGAAAAGTAGCCTGATGGTACAGTCATTGAGAAATTTCCGTAACCATTTCCATCTGAATTACCACCACTCTCACTATAAGGTGGAGAGCCAAAATTAATTTCAAATGTAGCAGAACCACCTGATGTATAATCTCCAAGAACAATATTATAAACTCCAATAGCTGTACTAGAAACATTTGTTATATTTTTTGATCCTTGTGCTGATCCATTTTTATAAAATTGAATTGTATTTGTTCCACTATCTAAATCTAAAGCCACTCCAATAATATCTCCTGTTGTAAAAGTTGCACCATAGGAAACAAATTGACTACCAGATGAGCCATCATAAAATCTAGCATAAGAATTATAAAAAAAGTCGTAAGATTCATTAAAGTCATAATTTGAACGACTTTGATCTCCTCTTATACCAATAATATCTTCTGAAGAAGAAGATGTTACTTTAACTTCCCAAAACCATTTACCAGAAGATAATGCTATTGTTCCTGTATTATGAGTATAAGTTCCTGTATTTGTAACAAGTTTTAAATTTCCTTCTGAAAAAGTTGCCTGAGCATAATAATTATCTAAAGGATTCATTGTTGCAAAATTATTTGTGCAAGTATCAGTAGATTGATCTATGCTAGTTAAATTATTTACAGTAAAGTTATTTCCATTCCCTGATACATCTGCACCTAGACTACCAGAGTTTTCAAAGTCTAAATAAAACCCTTCATTTCCAAAAGTTAAACCTGATACATCTTTAGGTTTCCATATACCACTATCTTCGTCAAATTCTCCAAATGATGTTGGGTCTAATGCTGTCCCATCTATAAAAACCATTTCTGACATATAACCATCAAAAAATTCTCCACCACCTCTTTTGCCTAAATAAAGAGTTCCACCTTGATTAAAAGAAAATGTATAGTTTTGTGAAATTGATGCTACTGTGTTTGCTGATGCTAATGAGCCATTAACATATAATCTTAATCTATTTCCATTAGTTGCATCTGTGCTATCTGCTCTAAGCACTATATGATACCAAGCTGATACATCTCTAAAAAGATTGTTCCAATTCCATGTGTTATTACCATTAGAATCAAATACTTCAAAAACATCTCCAGAAGTAAATCTTATTCTGAAATAATTAGCTAAATCATTTTCTGCTATATGTTGAGTTGAACTTATATTACCTCTTTTAATCCAAAATGAAAAAGTCCAAGTAGTTTGAGTTCCAGCAGTTGTCGATTGTTGTAAAAAATCACTACTATCATCATTAAATCTTAATGAGTTAGCTACATCAAAGCCTGTGTCTTTTATGGAGTTAGTTCCAAGTATTAGTGGCATTAAATCTCCTTTGGAAATTCAGGCATTAGTCTTGTTTGAGTTCCATCTTCTTGTGTCGTATATTCGTATAATGCTTTTAGTTCATCAACTGTTGTGCAGTTGTCTATTTGAGTTTCCATTTCATTAGATTTAGTTCTAACATCTGCTCTAAAAGATAATACATTTGCTGGAATATCATAGTCAGCTACTTCTGTTGATTTAACTACATACCAATCAGTAGGTGCTAATAATCCTGATGCTTGTTGTTTTACTATTCTTTTCTTTTCAGTTTTTAAACCATAGTTAATTACTTGGTTGCCATCATCATCTAATAAATTATTACCATCTTCATCTACTGCGTTTTCATCATTTAATCTTTTAGCAGTTGCAGTTCCCCAAGATTTAGTAACTTGATTGTCTGCAAAGTTATATTGTTCGTTAGTATTAATATAATATGCTTCGTCTTTGTAATTAGATGAATCAGTTATCACTTCATAAATACCTATTGCATTTAATTCTGACTTTAACCACAACTGAAATATTTTAGCTGGGTATCTTACATCTCCTATAACCATATTTTTAGGATTAGTTATTAATTTTGTTATTGAACCATCTTCTACTAATGCGTACATATTTTAACTTTCACTAAGGTTTAATGTTCTACCAACTTCTTGCCAAATAGCACCATTATATTTGAAAACCAAAATATCCGTTTTACCATCTGAGGAAGTAAATGTTGGTGCTGTGCTTCCAGCAAATTCAAATATAGTATTAAAAGCTATTGTGTGTGAACCATTGTAATTAATTTCAACACAAATAAAAGCACCCTCTACAGCATTAGTAGGTGCAGAGAATGTAGTGTTTTCTGTTGTTAGATGATATGCGTTTGGTTTAGCTTGTGTATCCCAAGCAACTGCATTTGATGATGAAGTTAATGCTTGTTGAGGAATATAAGCTAGATCGTTAAATTTAATTACTCCTGTACCATTCGTTGTAATATCTATATTTCCATTAGCACCATCTGAAAGAGTTATGTTTCCAGCATTTGTACCATTGTTAGTATTAAGAATTAAATCTCCTGTACCTTGTGTGGTTAAAGTTGCGTTAGCATTGTTATCTCCAATTTGTACTGTGTCAGCACCTAAATTTACATCTCCTGTTCCATTAGGAATAATATCTATATCTGCATTTGATGTAGAAACTATGTCGTTTCCATTTACATCTAAACTACCACCTAATTGTGGAGAGGTGTCATTTACTAAATCTGCTACAACTGAACTATCTGTCCAATCGACAGTATTCGCAGTTGTGTTAATTGTTGCTAAATTTATATCAGCACCCCCGTCATAAAATTTTAGAATATGAGCAGTTGCACCACCAGATGTATCTAGCCAAATCGTTCCAGCTACTGCACCACTTGGTCTTGATGTACCTGAATTAGATGTATTGATTGCAGATAAAACATCATTAATGTCTGATCTAACTGTGGGAAATGAAGCGTTTGCTATGTTATAATCGTGTTGAGCCATATTTGTTTTATACTCCTTTTAAAACCCTTTTGCAATAAAATCAAATGTTCTTGATACATTTGTTCCACTTGAATTTTTAAATAAAACATCAAAACCATTAATTGTTTTATTAGATACTGTAAAGAAATCTCCTGTAGCCATGTCTTCGCCTGTAATTCCTACAGCATAATTAACAGATTTATATGGCTTTGTAAATGTTACAGTTTTAGTTCCAGCACCAGACGATATATCGTTTCCACTAAATATTCTATCTTCCATATCTACTGAAATTGATACTTCTTCTACTACAGGAGTTGAAGCTAGATCACTTGAAGTTAAAACAACTCTAAATTTAAAATATCTAGCAGTATAGTTACCTATTACAAAGTTTTGAAAAGATGTGTATGTAGAGTTATCATCACTTGTTGCAATCTCAATATGAGCATTTGAGTTAGCTGGTGTATCTCCATCAAAGTTAGAATTTTGTGAATCAAACAATCCTGATCTACTATCAAATAAATCATCTGGGTTATCAGAAGTTTGTTTTAAAGTAGCTGTTAATCTGCAAGTATGTTTAGAACCTATATCAACTACATCTTCAAATTCATAATTACCACTTGCATAAAAATCTGCATTAGCAACACCCGAATCAAAAAATCTAGTTGTTTCTGCATCAAAGTTTCCACTAGCTGAATCAAATAATTCTGATGAATCTAATCTTAAAGTTCCATCTACAATAGCTGTATTTGTTAATGTTCCATCAAAATCAGGGTGTTCTGATACAGAAGTTATGGCATTAAAATTTTGTACTGCTGTAACATTAGAAACTATTGCAGTTGCATTAGAACTAAAGTTACCTAATTTATCTACTGCTTTAATTAAATAAGTTCCAACTCTTGCTGGTACATTTATAGAAGTTGCTGGTCTTGATACTTTTTCTACTAAAGATACAGAGTTTGCCCAATCTCCTGTACCATTTGTTAATGTTGAATATCTAATTTGGTAATATGCTAAATCAAGATCAGGTATTTGTGTCCATGATAAGTGAGCCTCTTGTCCTAAAATATTACAAGAAAAATCTGTTACATCTGCTGGTGGTTCAATCGCACCTACAATAGTTCTATTTGCTGTTACATAAGTAGAACTTACTCCTAAACTATTAACTGCTTTAGCTCTTACATTATAAACCTTTTGGTCAATTACATTTAAAACTCTGTGATTTAATCCTGAACCTTGTGCATAAATAATATAATCTGAATCTGTACTTAACTTGTATTCTACTTGGTAGTAATCAACAAAGCTATCAGGAGAAGCACCTATTGATACATCTAAAGCAACAATTACAGTTCCATCATTATATTCAACTAATGTATCGTCTAAAGTAACACTAGCTGGTGGTTGGATAGTAAATGGATTAGGCAAAGTTGTATTTGGTACTGTTGGTGCTTGTACTTTTGTTGCCCAAGTATAATGTGAATTTTGATGTTCTACTAAAGTTAAAGATACTGTAAAATCTTGATTAAAAGTCATTCCTAAAATTCTAAAAGGTTTAGCAGAAAAACCAATACTAGAATGAGTTACATTAACTATATCTCCAATATTTAATTCATAACCTTTAAAAGTTACATTTAATGTTAAACCGATTGCTTCTCTTGATCTTCTTAAAATAACTTCTGCCATTTCTTCTGCTTGATATTTAGAAGTAAGTGTAGGAAATTCAAATCTACCCTCTAGTAAAAAACCACCATCTGCCGACTTCATAGTTGCGTGTCTATCTGCACTTGTTAATCCTGAGTCATCTATAGGTGGGAATTGTACTTCATCAACTTGATAATTTTTTTCTGGATTTACAAATGATGCTATGACTCTATTATATTTTTCATTCTTTGTTGGAATTGCTAAACCATAACCACCTATAATATCATCTTCTGTTAAAGTAATAGATGCACTTCCTGTTGTTTCTATAATTAAACTATACTTACCTTGTGTGTATGGAATATAACCTCTGCAACCTTTTATAAGTTCTCTTAAATTATCAATGAGTTTTCTTGATGTATCAACTGCTGTATTAGTGTCAAAAATATTAATATCACTACCACCTGAATAGGGTGTTACTTGTGTTACACAAACTTGTGAGGCATCATAAAAACTTTGTAAATCTATTTCACTTGCAGTTAATCCTTTTCCATATCTAGTATTAGTTAAATAATCTAATATGCACCAAGCTGGATTAGTTGAATATGCTGGAGTTTGAGCAACTAAACTTGAATTATAAGATACAACTTTTTTACCTTGTATTTTAGCTTGAATTTTTGGCATACCACCCCAAGTATCTTGATTCCATTTAAACTTTAAAGCTAAATAAGATAATCCTGATAATTTATGATTACTTCCCCATGACGATAAACCTGATAATAAAGATGCTGTTGATTGTCCATCTGTTCCATAATGAGGTTCTACTGTAACTAAACTAACTCCATCTTTATAATAATTAGCATCATTACTTGCTACTGTTCTTTGAACATTATCTTGTAAATCTCCTGACCATGTAACTACCTGATCGTCTATTCTTATTTCTGTTATATCGTTTATTTCTCCCTCTGTTAAAACTAAAGCTATATATAAAAATTCGTTATCTGTTCCTGAACTTTCTACAAAAACTCTTGAACCACCAACTAATCTTTCTCCATAAACTACAGGAATATTATTGTCATTAGATTGTTTATTAACTAATAAACCTTTTTCAAAATCATCAAATGCGTTAGTTCCAAAATCTTCAATTTCTGGTGTCTTAGGTCTTAATATCCAAGATAAAAATAAACTTGCACCTAATTGAATTAAAGGATTTTGAAACCATGTAAATTTTTTTAATATCTTACTTACACCTACAACTTCTCCAGCTTTTTCTAATACCGAACCCATTAGATATGAAACTCCCTTTTGTATTTTTTAGATATTCTATAAATATTATTATTGTCATCTAATCTTAACCAATTAATACATTGATTAACTTTTAGATAATCTTTAAAATAATTATAAACCCAACCCATAACTTCTCTTGCATTTTTAGATATAAGAATATCATATAACCATAAATTACTTCCACTTTGCCATTTGTTTTTTTTAATCATTCCTTTTATTTTGTAATTATCTTCTTCTTCTTTATTTATAAAAGCCCAATTAACAAAACCATAAATACCTTGATCATCTTGAAATATTTTATATTGATTACAATTTATTGATGGCTGTATATGGTAATATACATCTTTATTATTACTATTTTTGTATTTATTAAATGTTTTATAAAAATTAATAATATTATCCATTATACTCTACCCCATTTAATATCACTAATTATTTCAGAAGAAAAATCCATACCAACATCTGTACTAAAGAATCTTTGTTGTGATGTATTATTAGTCTTTCGACCATTCTTTTTTTCAAAGTCTGCCCAATGAGATACAATAGATAAAGTTAAATTACTTGCTTTATCTGATTCTTGAATAGCATAGTTTTCTATGTTTCCTTTATAAAGTAGTAAAGGGTCAGCAATTAATGTATTATCATCAGCTAGTAATCCTCTATAAATATCAACTGTGTCATTCGTAACATTTTCATTCAAAACTACTGATATAAAAGTTTGATCTGCACCTGATAAAGTTAATTTTAAAGTTGCTTTTGATATGTCTGTTTGTTCGCTGTGATCAGATATACCCATAATAAAATCACTAGCTGAATAGGTAACTGATGAGCCTGAAACAGATGAAGTTAAAGGAAAAGAGCAATCTGTTATATTAACAGGAGTGCTAAACCCAATACTAATAAGATGAATAGGCCTAATATCATTTGTTGCTAATTCGTTCTTTATCGCTGTTGTTAGGCTTCTCGTCATGTTCCTCAAATGTTCGTCTGTTAATTTTTATTGCATCATTGACCATATAACGAGCATTTTTAGATGGTTCGCTATACTTACCTTGATTAAAGGATTGAGAATTAAAATCATCAGCATCTATTATTTCTTCAGCTAAAAAATCAACACTTATCCAATACTTAACTTTATATTTCATCTATAATGCTTCTTCAACATCAAATTGAAACTCATAATATAAATTACCATCTTTATCTGCACCAGATACTCCAAACTCTTGTATGTCTGTTGTTAATGAAACAGTAAAAGGAACATTGTCATAAGTTACAACTTCATTATTGCCTAAAGCAGTTAATAAAGGTGGCTCTATTGTAACTGTTGCTTCATTTGAACCATCTGCTGTTACATCTGCAACAACCATATACACTTTACTATGTCCAGCAAACTTAATAAAATCTCCAGCCTTTAATGTGCCTGTCATAGCATCAACAGTAATTGTTGTATCTGCAACTGCATGAACACCATTAACTAAAACAGTTCCACTTACATTACCTCTAGCATCTTCTATTTCTGGTGGGATAATTGTAAAAGTTTCTTTTTGACTTCTTTGTTTCATTATAAAAGCCATCAAATCTCCATATACATCTGATCTTTTTGCAGTAATAATTTGAACTGTAAAAGAAAATCTTTGATTATCTATTTGCCTTACTAATCTTTTACCTGATACAGTTTTAGAGATAATAGTATTTTGAACTGACTTTATTCCTAAAGTTCCAAATTTAGCAGTAGATATTGGAAAAGAACCAGACATTAAATTATATTTTGACTCCCTCTTTCATTAACAGCACTATTTACTAATTGTGTAATAGTTCCTCTTGATCTAACTAATAATTCTTCAAAGCCAGAAGCATCTACTGTATTAATGTTAAAATTAACTGTTGTACTTCCACCATTTCCTGTGCCTCTAGCTGATTGTGTTATTTGGCCTGTTGAGTTTGGTACAAACATTTCTGGCCCATTTTCTCCTACCATATAAGGTTGTCCTTTTGATACTGAACCACCTGATGCTTTTTTACCAAAGAAACTTCCAATAGTGCTAAATATACTCCCACCACCACTAACAGCACTTAAAGATGCTTGTTTTTTCTTTTCATTAGTAATCATTTTTTCAATAGCAAGTTCAACACCTTTTCTTGCAACAACTTCAATTAATGCACTTATTATATTTGCTAAAAATTTTTGTGCCATATTTCTTAATGTATCTGATAATTTTTCGCCAAAAACAAATGCTCTGGCAAGACCTTGTGACATTGTTGTAATACCATTGTTAATTCCCTCTGATATTGTTCCTTTAATATTTTTAAATTTACTTTCAACTTTACTTAATGATTTTTCATTTAAGTTTTTAATTTTATCCATTAAAGTTTCTATCTCTTGGTTTTGATTTCTAATTAAACCATTTTCTCTACCCGTATTTTCCATTCTTTTTTTTAATTGTTCATCAATTTCTTTGTGAGTTTTTAAGCCCTTATGTAATTCTTTTTGATGTTCAAATGATTCAAACTTTCTAATGTTAGCACTATGTTGTAAAACCTTTTGTCTTTCTTTAAGAATTTCTAATTCTGCTATAGCATTTCTTATTCTTTTATCTAAATTTGGAGTATCAATATCTCCTAAAAGTGATTTTTCTAGTTCTAGTTCACTTATTTGATTGCTAATTGTATCAACTGCTAAATTTACTTCTTTAAGGTTATCTATATCAAAAATACCCATTCTAACTTTAGATTCTTTAATTAAATCCTGTACTTTATCAACGAATAAACTAACACTTGCTAATGCTACTAATCCTTTTTTACCAAATAAAAATGCACCTATAATTCCACTTTGTTGTATAAAAGGTGGTAAAGCCATAAAACCATCTGCTATACTTCTCATCATAATTCCAATTTTTTCTAAAGTAGGGATTAAATCTTTACCTATTTTAACTACAGCAATCATTCCTTTTGCTAAATTTTTTCCTATTGTAGTTGCTATCTGATCTAATTCTTTTGCATTATCTTCCAAAAATTTATCTAAACTTCCAAATTGTTTTTTAAGTTCTTCAAAAAATCCAGCTTCTAATATTACCTTTTTAAAATTAAATACTTTATCTCCTATCATTGATAAAGTTCCCTCAAATGTATTTGCTAATTCATCTGTAGCTTTTCCAAATCTTCCATCTTTTCCAAAAACCTTTTCAAATGCCTGTACTGTTTCTTCAATAGACACAGTTGCACCAGCTTTAAAGCCAAGCATATTTCTAACACCTTTTTCTCTAAATAAATCTGCTGCACCTATACCAGCACTAAATGATCTTTGTATCTGTTCTGCTGCTGTTCTAAAATCTAATCCTGTAACTGCTGCAACATTACCCGTTACTTCTAACATATTTTGTAAATCATCAGCATTGTCTGTTACTGTTGCTAATATTCCTGAACCTCTTGATATTTCTTCAAGTGAGAATGGAACTTTAGATGCAAATTTAGACATATTGTCAAATGCTTTTGCACCCTCGTTAGTATCTTTAAGTAAAAATTTTAATCTAACTCTAAGATTTTCTATATCTTTTCCTGTATTAATTAAATTCCTTGCAACTAAACCAGCACCTAAACCTAAAAAAGCATTTCTAAGATTAAATACTGCACCTTTTACTTTTGCCAAACCTTTTTGAACATTGTTTAAAGCCTGTTTCGACCTATCCTTTGCTACAATATCTATGTTTAGTTTTTGGTTTGACATTACTTAAATTTCCTTGCTTCTGCTAGTGATTGATTTGTTTTATACTGTTCTTGCTCTTTTTTCAAGTAAGCTAACCAAAGATTATAATGGCTAACAGGCATATCAAGAACTTGTTGGATTGTGATGTGTAATCTATCTGCTACTATTAAAAGCGACCTAACATCAGGGTCGCTATCTACTTTTTTTCAGCGTCCTCGTAATTAGTGTCTAAAAGAATTTTATTAGCAATTTCTGAAATAACATTAGAATCAGCTTTTTTTCTTAACGCAAATTTATCTTCTGGGCTAAAGGCTTTTATCATCTCGCCTTTATCATTTTTGATTTGCAATTTCATTATAAGCAAATCTACAAGAATAGTTAAATCTTGAAAGTTATTAGACTTCTTAAAGATAATGTTTTTTTCTTCAAGGGTTAATGGCTCTGAATAGAATACACTAGCATTACCATGCTCGTCTTTCCACTCCTCAACTTCAATAGTTATAGTTTTAAGAGTTTCAAAATGAGATTTAACTCGATCAATTACTGACATAAATTAAGATTAGACAGT
>Ga0208793_1001793_pt1 | contig 11854 bp, 22 predicted proteins | sample 17_taG_FD_184092 | JGI IMG/M metagenome (GOLD analysis project Ga0208793, IMG submission 184092) | Marine viral communities from the Subarctic Pacific Ocean - 17_ETSP_OMZ_AT15314 metaG (SPAdes) (version 2) | ecosystem: Environmental > Aquatic > Marine > Oceanic | place: Pacific Ocean | collected...
TACTACTTGGGGATGCAAGAAAGATTTGTATGAAATTCTTTGGTATGTTGAGGAAGCATTAGATAAATGTGGCACGTATTCAAATGAAGAGGATTTCATTGAAGAACACGAAAAAGAATTGATGTGGTCAATACTAAAAGGAGAAAAGAAATAATGAAAAAATTAATAGAATTTGTAAATGAAGATACTAAAAAGAAATACGGCGATACTCTAATTTCTCCAGAAAGAATTGCAGAGATTGAAGAAGAAAGAAAAGCAAATCCAGATATTATAGGTTATAGCAATGATGGGCAAGTAGTCACAATACATGATTTGAGTTTTGATGAAGGTGACGAATTTTTGTTCGACCCACACGGACTACTTGAAGAATGATACTAGTTGTAGGATGTGGTTTCGTAGGAGAAACAGTAGCAAAGTCATTAGAACAAAACGGACAACCAGTTATTCGTATTGACCCAAAGTATAATGATAATACAATTGATATGTATGTTGGTACGCCTGGTCTGGGAGCAATAGTTTGTGTTCCAACTCCTACTGTAGATGGCATTTGTGATGATAGTATGATACGAGAAGTACTTGAAGAATTGGGTGATGTTCCCGTTCTTCTCAAGTGTACTGTGCCACCAAATATGTTAGAAACATATCCTAGTAATGTCACATACAATCCAGAATTCTTACGAGCAAAAACAGCCGAAGAAGATTTCAAAAATCAAAAACATTTCATACTTGGTGGCACAAGTAGAGGATGTTATTTCTGGGAACAGAAGTTTGGATATCTTCCAGAAGTCGAGTTTATTACAACTGATAGAACAACCGCAAGTATGGTCAAGTATCTACACAATACTTGGTTAGCAACTAAAGTTGCTTTCTTCCACGAAGTGATGAATAATGTAGGTGCCGATAGATATAATCACAAAGAAATGATTGATATTCTAGGAAAGTTTGAAAACATTGGACCTTCTCATATGATGGCACCGAATGATGATGGCGGTCTAGGTTTTGGCGGACATTGTTTTCCAAAAGACACTGAAGCATTTTTAGATTTTACTGGTAGTGAAATATTAAGAAAAGTTATTGAAGTAAACAATAAATTAAAATGAAACTAGGTTTTTCTCTTGGTCCTTGTGTTCGGGATATTCTACTTGATAATGTCAAAGATGAAGATATAGCATTCATCTTGGTCGATGAATTATTTTCATGGAATAGTCATCCAGATGATTCTAAATCAGTTATACAAAACAATATTATGCTTAAACAATTTGATGAGCAGATTGTTTATAATCAAGTTGATATTCTTCATTTCTCTGGAAAACTAGTCAAAACAACAAACAGCGATATGCCTTCGCTTTGGTCAGAGTTCGCAAATAAAAGCAATCAGTCAGTTGGAATATGGTGTGATATCATTGTTTCTCCAGAACTCTCTACTCCAGCAGTAAAAAGTGCGTGGGAACACTATCAAATGCTGGCTGGACTATGTGATAAATAAAAACTTGACAATTCACTGAAAACCATGTATAATACTACCTGACTTAACATTAACTAGAGAGGTAGATATTATGATATATGGAATAGGTGTTGATATCGTAGATATCAGTAGATTCCGTAATATCATTGAAAGACATGGTGATAAATTTGCAAAACGAGTCTTAACAAGTAATGAATACATCATCTATTTGAAATCAAACGATAAATCAACTTATCTGTCTAAATGTTGGGCAGTGAAAGAGGCGTTTGTCAAAGCGATGGGAACTGGATTTACTGGCATATTCAATAAGAAAGATGTTGCATATGGGTCATCAGGTGATGCTCGACCATATATAGAACTATCAAATGCGGCCGAACTTGAAGTAATAAAACTCAATCTAAAGACAAACTTGAGTGTAAGCGATGAAGTAAGCAACGTAGTTGCTTTTGTTATAGTAGAACGAACTAATTATTAACTAGAGAGGAAATAATACATGAAATCAGCACTAACATACTTTAATATAGAGAATTCCGATAAATATGATGCGAACAAGAGAGGAATTAATATGACCGAAGGTAATTTTATGACGAGTTCGACTCGTGATAGAATCTTAGCAGACATCCGAGAACTCGAACTCAAAAAACCCGAAATTTCAGATAGAATTGGCGAAGCCAGACTACAGGGTGGACTAGAAGAGAACGAAGAACTGTTGATGGCGTTGGAGGATATGCAACGACATGACCAAGAGGTAAACCGCTACCAAGAAATGTTAACAGATGCTCAAATTATTCAGCCTATTACACTCGGTAAAAAGAAAATAGTAGCAGTTGGAACAACAGTAACTATTAGTAATATTGACACCGACCAAGAATTCTCATATACAATCTTAGGGGTACACGATTCTGACCCAACTAACGGAATTATTAGTTTAAAATCACCAATGGGCATGGAACTATTGACACGTGAAGTCGGTGACGAAGTAGAAGTTAACGGTTCATACTACGAAATACTAAAAATAGTTGCAAAAAAGATAAAATAAGCACTCAAATTTACTTGACAAATACCGATATTATGCTATAATATGTGTATATCTGAGTAAAAAAGAGAGCAAAATTATGAAATTATCTATCATTACTATCTTGGCTATTATTGGATTGTCGGTCTTTGCAGAGACACAAGACCGATTAAAAGCAATGCCCGAAGAGGATATGACTTTGATGTCGTCTCAAATAGATACAGAACAGGCATACTGTCTAGCACAAAATATCTATTTTGAAGCGGGAAATCAAAGCCTCGAGGGGATGGCCGCTGTTGCTGATGTAACACTAAATCGTGTACAAGAAGAACGATATCCTGATACCATTTGTGGTGTTGTAAAAGCAGGTGTAAAGAATTCTAACGGAACAATGAAGAAACATAAGTGCCAGTTTAGTTGGTATTGTGACGGCAAAAGCGACAAGATTCCTAATATGCCCAACAATCAAACTTGGCAGAATGCAGAATTTGTAGCAAAGGCTATGTTACTACAGTATAACATGACAGATACCGGCGACTATTTTGGTATTACTTGTGGTGCCACGCACTATCACGCAAACTATGTTGTTCCAAACTGGATTGAAGACCGCGGTATGGACCGAGTAAAACAAATCGGTTCTCATATATTTTATAAATTTGATTAAATATGGCAAAATACACACAAAAATATCTTAAACCTAAATTATTTAAACCTAAGGGTTCTGTATTTGAAGGTTTGGTATGGAAACAACCCAATTCAAAAGGGACAGACACATATGATGTAGTATGTACTGAAAAGGGGTTTACTTGTGATTGTTTAGGCTTTACATTTCGTGGCAAGTGTAAACACACAGTAGATGTATTAACAAGAGTTGAAGCGGCACTAGACGACCGTTCGCCTCAATATCGTTGGGAATATACATAATGTCAACACACGCAACAATTGATATTGAAACATTAGGAACTAGTCCAGATACAGTAGTATTGACTATTGGTGGGATTAAGTTTGACCCATTGGCAGATGATGGATTACATAGTGAGTTCTATTATCGATTAGATGCTGATGAACAAATTGAAACAGGTAGAACAGTTGATGAAAAAACACTTGAATGGTGGGAAACTCAACCAGAAGAAATCAAAGCAGAAGCACTAGACCCAGACGGCAGAGTTTCGACAGAAGAAACATTAAAAGCCCTAAATAAGTGGCTGGTTGGTGTAGATAAAATCTGGTGTCAAGGTCCAGTATTTGACATTGGCATATTAGAGAATTTATATAGACAGATAAATCTACATCACAATTGGTCATTTTGGGTTATAAGAGACAGTAGAACACTATTTGGATTAATGCCGAAAGACCCACGCAAGGAAATAGATTTTGCGGCACATAATGCCTTAGCAGATGCTATTGTACAAAGTTTATGTATTCAGAAAGTTTACAAATCACTAGGAATGAATAATGAGAATTGAAGAAGATATTAAATTAGATTACAACAATGTTTTAATCAGACCCAAGCGTAGTACGTTAGGGTCACGAAAAGATGTAGACTTAGAGCGTGGTTTTAAGTTTCGTAATTCTAAATGTGATACTATAGATAATTACCGAAACTATAGAGGTGTGCCTATTATGGCTGCCAATATGGATGGTGTAGGTACATTTGAAATGGCTGATGAATTAGCAAGTCAACAGATTATGACTTGTTTAGTTAAAACTTATAGTGTAGAACATTTAGCGGCATACTTTGGAACAGACAGTGAAGAACGCAGAGAATATGTAGCAATGAGTATTGGTATTATGCCAAAAGATTCTGAAAAGTTTGCTCAAGTATACGCACAATCAAGCAAAGGTTTAAAATATGTATGTATAGATGTAGCGAATGGCTATTCAGAACGATTTAGTAATTTTGTTAGGTTATTCAGAAAAGAATATCCTAATGTAGTAATCATTGCGGGAAACGTAGTGACTGGTGAAATGACAGAGGAATTAATTCTAAATGGAGCAGATATTGTTAAGGTCGGAATCGGACCAGGAAGCGTTTGCACAACTCGTATACAAACTGGAGTCGGTTATCCACAACTTAGTGCAGTCATTGAGTGTGCTGATGCGGCACATGGACTTGGCGGACATATTATTGCCGATGGTGGTTGTTCTACGCCTGGTGATGTAGCAAAAGCATTTGCTGGCGGAGCCGATTTTGTAATGCTAGGTGGAATGTTAGCAGGACATGACGAAGGTGGTGGCGAAGTAATCACTAAAAAATACGAGACAAATGAAAAGAACGAACTTGAAAGAGTTTATGAAGAAAAACATTTTGTGCAATTCTACGGTATGAGTAGTGATGCGGCAAACACTAAACACTTTGGTGGATTAAAAGATTATCGTTCAAGTGAAGGACGAGAAGTACTTGTACCATATCGTGGTGCAGTAGCAAATACAATACAAAACATATTAGGTGGTATTAGAAGCACATGCACTTATGCTGGTGCAAGTAGATTAAAACACTTAATGAGGTGTGCAACATTCATTCGATGTTACGACACACATAACAGAGTATACGAGAATAATTAATGAAAAATATAACTGATACGTCAATTCATATTATTGGTTCGTCAACCACAAAGGGAGTTGCATTGCCATACACAGTTCAAATGATTTTGAATGACACAGACAATCACAAAGCATTTAGAAAGATGATGAGTGATAAGTTTTATCATAAAGATATTAGTATTCGTATAAGTAAATATATAAACGAAGCATCAATTCATTTTCGAAATGAAGAAGATGTTGCAGAATTTTTATTAATAGCAGGAGAATAGATGAAGATTGGATTTACAGCCTCAGCATTCGATTTATTACATGCTGGACACGTGTTAATGCTAGAAGAAGCAAAGCAACAATGCGATTATCTTATTGTAGGATTACAGACAGACCCATCACAAGACAGAGCAACAAAACAAAAGCCAGCACAATCAGTTGTGGAAAGATATCTTCAATTACGTGCGTGTAAGTTTGTTGATGAGATTGTTCCTTATGGCACAGAACAAGACTTAGAAGATTTATTAGCAGGAATGCATATTGATGTTCGTATTCTTGGTGTAGAATACAGAGATAAAGGATTCACAGGTAGTGATATTTGTAAGACTAGAGGAATTGAAATTTACTTTAATGAAAGAGACCATCGTTTTAGTTCGTCTGGACTAAGAAAACATATTGCTGACTCCGTTAAGAAGAAGAAATAATGAAAGTAGTAGTTGGTGGATGCAGTGTAAGTAATTCCTGGAATGAAGAGACCTCAATAGATGAAGTATACGGACAGATTCTGGCAAATCAGATAAGTGCAGATTACATTCATCATAGTGTAGATGGTGGTAGTAATTATCGTATCTGGAGAAAAATAACCCAAATGGTTATGAATAATGACATAACTGATAAGTATAATATGCCTCCTCCAGAAGAGGTAATAACCAAAGATGATATCGTAATAATACAATATACACATTCATGTAGAGAAGAGTATTTCAGTATAAAAAACCAAACAAACGAATCTATTATTAAAGATGAATCAGAGGAATGTGAGGTGGATGATGAGGGCAACATAATAAGATTTAAACTGAACTCACAAGATGCACCCAATTTGAACAGAAATGAAAAGAAGTTTTTCGGCTTAAAACAGACATATTTCACTTCAACTAACTTTGATAAAGAAAGATTTGAGTATCATCACTATCTATTTCATAATCTTATGATTAGAAAAAATATTAAAGTTATTTACCTAATGTCAGCAAAAAGACCATTAAGTAATTATAGTTTCAAAGATAGAAATCTCTTTAATAAGAATGGTGAAGTGCATTGTGTTCTTTTCGAAGATAATAATGAATATCTTCGACATATTGATGGGTTTATCGACCATTACCATTTTAGTAAAAAAGGACATGAATATGTTGCGGATGAATTAAAGAAAAGACTGGAGCAACAAGGATGGCTATAAACAAAGAGAGAGTCTTAGAAGTAGAACATTTCACAGACAGATTATTTAAAATTAAAACAACAAGAGATAAAGGATTAAGATTTCGTGATGGCGAATTCTTAATGATTGGACTAGACAATTGGTCAGAAAAACTACAGAGAAACAAACCAATAATGAGAGCATACTCTGTTGCATCTCCTAGTCACCAAGAAACATTAGAATTCTATTCAATTAAAGTACAAGATGGTCCCTTGACAAGTAGATTACAGCATATTCAAGTGGGAGATGAGATACTAGTTAATACAAAGCCAGTCGGAACACTCATCACTACTAATGTAAAACCTGGCAGAACATTATATATGTTAGCCACCGGCACAGGAATTGCCCCATTTTTAGCACTTATCAGAGGCTTTGATGTCTATGAGAATTATGATAACGTAGTATTATTACATGGAGTGCGAGAAGTAAAAGAACTTGCGTTTGACAGTTACCTTAGTAATCTTAATGAAGATGAAATCTATAAGGAAATCACACAAGGCAAGTTTAAGTATTATCCAACAGTAACACGAGAAATGTTTAAACATCAAGGTCGTGTGACTGATGCGATGTATTCAGGTCAAGTACAACAGGTACTAGAACTTGATGAATTTGATAAAGAGAAAGATAGAGTTATGATATGTGGTTCTATGGAAATGAACTTGGAACTAAAAGAGTATTTTGAAGGATTAGGACTCGTAGAAGGTACGATGAAGGAACCCGGTGAATATGTTTTAGAGAAAGCATTTGTTGACTAAAAAGATAAATATCTCATATATAAAATTCACAATAATAATCAATTAGGGAGAGCCTTCATGAAAGCAAAAATCTACACCAAAGACAGTTGCACATTCTGTGTACAAGCAAAAACATTAATGAACATTCGTGGCATCGATTACGAGGAATTAAACATGCAGACATCACCAGCAAAGAAAATTGAGTTGATGGAAAAATGTGAAAAGATTAATGTTATACCCAGAACAGTCCCACAGATATGGATTGATGATGAGTATGTTGGTGGCTTTCAGGAGTTGAAAAACAAACTTGATGCTATCTAAGTACACTTTCTTAACTGGTGCCCCTGGCTCTCGTTGGAGTGGGATAGCACAGTTAATAACCGACAACTTTAATTACAACAAATCTGACGAAAGTTCAGCACGAGAATATGTTCATGGTGAGTTTACAGGACACAAAGGTTCATACTTTGGTCCTGGTATGGAACTTGGTGAAGACTTTCATAGATTAGAATATTCATACATAGATAAACTTAGATTTCAATCAATGTGTGATTCGGCATTCTCTGAACCACATTTATCTCAATCTAAGATGATAAAATGTCATCAATTCGCTTACGGATTAGACTGGTTGAAAGAGAATATTCCAGCCAGTAACATTCTATTAGTAAAACGACCAACGGACGTATCATTTGATTGGTGGAAAGAAGCAGGCGGTTGGGATATATCTTATCCTAATTATCAATGGTATCTGGACGATGCTCATATGCGACACTATATTGACACTGAAATCAGATTAGCAAATATGTTTGTAAATAAGACGGAAAACCACTGGTCTTATTTCACAGAAGAATGGCTCACTGAAAACTTCGGTACTCATTCTATTACAGTTCCAATGGACAAATACCACGATACAGAAGTTTGCTTAATAAGTACTGACTTTTCCTAATTATCAGATAAATACTACTGATAGAAAGGAGTAACTTATGGAACAATTAGGTTTAGACGTAACAGATTTATTAATGCCGTGGATTAGTGTACTAATCTCATTGCTTGTTGCTATCTGGATGAAAGACTATGCTACAAGTCTAGCAAAAGGTCTTAAATTTAAGATGAATCCAGCATTCAACGAGGGCGATGAAGTATTACTTGATGGCGAACTTGCTATGATTGTTAAGATTGGTACGAGAGAAACAGTATTTGGCGTATATTCTGAAAGAGGATATACTTGGAGATACGTTCCTAACGAAAGAATTCCTTATCTAAAACTTGAAAAAGTTATCAAAAAAGATTTACACATAGATACCGAAGAAGAAAAAGCAGAGAAACTTAAATCTGTAGTAGACAAACTACAGGATGCTCAGATAAGTAAGAATAAAGACGCAATAGATAAACTCAAGTGAAATACAGAGGAATAATAGACCTCTTCAAGGCGTTGCTTATTCTAAGTCCTATATGGATATGGATTCTAGTTGAAATCTTTTTTCTCAATTAATCAATATTTCTATTGACTTTTACCCCAATATTTGTTATCATTAGTAGTACTGATGAAAGAATTAACCGTAAAATTAAAAGTAGGTGACGAAATACTCGTTGGTCGCTTTAGGAATGTCAATGCCAAAATCAAAGACATCTCTATTGATGATAATGGGCAACCCGTAATTCACACATCAAAAGGCAAAAAGAACGTATTGGGTTTTAGAGTTTCTAAAGGAGTAAAGACTAAATGAGAGAACTTTGGGTAGAGAAGTATCGACCAACGAATTTAAATGATTATGTGTTTCGTGATGACAAGCAAAGAAATCAAGTATCAAACTGGGTAAAGAGTGGTGCAATCCCACATCTTTTATTCTCTGGTGCCGCAGGCACAGGTAAAACAACATTAGCAAAAGTTCTATTGAACGAACTAAATGTTGATGCTGGTGATATTATGATTATCAATGCATCGAATGAAAATAATGTTGACACAATGCGAACAAAGATTCAAGGCTTTGCAAGTAGTTTTCCTTTTTCTGGTGAGTTCAAATATGTATTACTAGACGAAGCAGATTATCTATCACCGAACGCACAAGCAATCCTGCGTAACATGATGGAAACTTATTCACAGACTTGTCGTTTCATTCTGACTTGTAATTATCCAAACAAAGTTATTCCAGCGATTCATTCTCGTTGTCAAGGTTATCATATTGAGAAACTAGACCAAACTGAATTCACAGTTCGAGTTGCTACAATTCTGTTAACAGAAGAAACTGAATTTGTTCCAGAAGATTTAGATATCTATGTCAAATCAACATATCCAGACTTACGTAAATGTATTAATATGGTTCAGCAGAACATTGTTGATAACAAACTTCAACAACCTGGTGCTGGTGAAAGTGGTGAGAGTGATTGGATTTTAGAATATGTTGCGTTGTTTCAACTGGGTAAAGTATCAGAAGCAAGAAAACTTATTGTGTCAAAAGCAAGGGCAGAAGAATACGAAGGTGTATTTCGTAAACTATATGAGAACTTAGATTGGTTTGGTGAAGATGATATCTCACAAGGCAAAGCATTGCTTTGTATTAGAGACGGACTAGTTAATCACGGTGTTGTAGTTGACCCAGAGATTAATTTGAGTGCGACTTTACTTGAACTTCAATATATTGCAAAGTAAAAATGGAACACGGAGAACACCCATATTCCCCTAGAAGAATATTAACTGATGAACAAGAAGCAATTGTTGGTGGAGAGTTTCTTGCATACTTAATTAAGAATGCAGAGAACCAAGACCCGATTACGCCCTTTTCATCTATAAAGACTATTGACGATAGATTGCGAATTCATGTCAACAGAACAAATGACTTAAAATGGGCTATTGATGATGCGATTGGTTGGATTAACAATGACGAGTGTGATTATGTCATTCTTGGAGATGATGCTGATGCGTATTCTTCTGAACTATGTGAAGGATTACAAGATTTATTTAAACGGTTTGTATCTATCGAAATAACAAAAGAAGATGAGTGGATTATTGCAAAGATAAATATTAAAAATAAGAAAGTTATAATAAACAATCAAACTATAAAAATCGAGTAACATGGCAAAAAAAGCATATCTAGTATTAGTACACTCATTCGCACCAGCACCTGGTGCCAACACATCAATGAAGAATTTCGCAACTGAAGGCGAATGGCAGATGCACGAATCAGTGTTCTTTGTAACAAGAATTAGAAAACGTTGGTATCAATCAGCAACTACTATTGTAAACATCACTGATGGAATAATAGAAAAGAATAATGCTGAAACCTCAGATTACAATCAAATCGTTCAACATGTAATGATTAAGTATCCAGCCCAATACAATCAATTTATAAAAGAATGTAAGGCAGAAGGCTTAATCTCAAAAGGAACAGATGAGTAAAATAGCAAAAGCATCTGCAAATAAGAAACATAATATACCAGACTTTAAAGTCGTAGGTAAAGTTACACCTGATATTGTAAAGAAAATAAATGGATTAGTTGTTGATAAGAAAGCAAATGATGTGATTAATATTATAGATTATATCAATAATAGAATTCAAACAAAAATAACTAATGTAAGTGTTGATACTTGGGATGACGCATTTGAAACAGAATGGAAAAGAAGTAACGATTACTCTACCCCTACCTGTGCTGTTTTCTTAGTATCAAAAGGTTCCGCTACTATTAATATAGACAATAAAGAATACGGATTAAGTCATGGAGAACTTATTTTGGTAAATGAATGGTGTAATCATAAACTGGTACACAAAACATCTTCGCCACTAACTATGTTACTAGCACAGTTCAAGTGGGATAAAGAGGTACACGAATAATGGATTTACACGGACTTGATTTAGATACAGGATGGCAGGAATATAGAAGAGCCACAGAAGAGTGTTACAAAAAGAAAATAAAAAATCTAAAAGTAATTACAGGCCAAGGTGAGATGGCAAAAGAATTTTTAGGATGGGTTCATGCTGACCCTTTCGCTGTATCTGCCAGAAATCCAGAAAACAATAAAGGTTCTTGGACTGTATCAATCAAAAAACATAAGACTGAAAACAAGCCAAAGAAAGATTCATCACCAGATAAACTTGATTTAGAAATACTTTTTACTAAATTTAAAAAGATAGGTGAATAATCATTCTCACTTCAGAAAAAATCGAAAAAATATCAAACTGGATTAGGAATTATCTAAAAGATAGTAATCAAAAATCATTAATCATTGGAGTATCTGGCGGTATTGATTCCGCAGTTGTAAGTACATTATGTGCTATGACTGGTATTCCCACCATTGTTGTCACTATGCCCATTCGACAGCATCACACTCAACATAATTTAAGTCTTACTCATTCTTGGTGGCTTAAAGGAAGATATTCCAACGTAACTCATATCAACAAAGACCTCACTAGTGTATTTCAAGAATTTGAAAATACATTTGAAGATGAGAACGACAATCTTGCATTTGCGAATACTCGTGCTAGATTACGTATGACTGCTTTATATCAGATTGCTCAATTCAATAAAGGACTAGTAGTGGGAACTGGTAACAAAGTAGAAGACTTTGGTGTTGGATTCTTTACAAAATATGGTGATGGTGGTGTAGATATTTCGCCTATTGCAGACTGTATGAAGTCAGA
>Ga0208793_1001816_pt1 | contig 11724 bp, 9 predicted proteins | sample 17_taG_FD_184092 | JGI IMG/M metagenome (GOLD analysis project Ga0208793, IMG submission 184092) | Marine viral communities from the Subarctic Pacific Ocean - 17_ETSP_OMZ_AT15314 metaG (SPAdes) (version 2) | ecosystem: Environmental > Aquatic > Marine > Oceanic | place: Pacific Ocean | collected...
AGTTTTCTCTGTAAACACGTCAACGCCTATATTACTATATTGATTAGTTGTAATCAATGCTTTTATCGTGTATTGGGTTTGAGGATTTAAACCAAAAATTTCATATTGAAAATCTCTGAATACGGTATGACTAGGAACATCTGTATAGTTGATGGAAGATGACACAAATCCACCATTATGGAAACTATAAAGTTGAAATGAATTAAATGTAGAACTTTGTACGTTGTCATACAATTGCGAAAGTTTAAATTTGAATGAATCACTGTTTTTTTCTAAATTCGTTACTCTAGGGTAAATTTCATACGATGGTGTTTCTACGGGGGCGAGATCTACCGTGTGAGAAAGATTTGTATATAATCCACGACTGCTTGTAAAAGTACCTGAAAATGTATAAACTGTTGACGGCTGTAAACCAGTAAATGGTATTGTTAAATTAGTTGTATTAGTTGCAGTAATAAAGTTAAAAGTTGAAGAAATAGGATAATTCACAGTCACTCCAGACGATGTTGCTGTGAATATAGCCGATGCAAATTTATGTGTAGTGAATGAATAATCAATATTGGTTACCGTATTATCACACAATTTTGTAAAATCAATTGTTATTGTGGTGGGAGATGTATTCGTTACAGAGGCGGTCGATTCTATCTCGTAGTCTTTCGTTGTAATTGTTCCCAAATATTTATATGATGTTTCTCCATCTGCGGTTCTATAAAATCGACCAGATTCTATGTGTCTATAACTCGATGTTATTTGATACATCGTGTTTTTATGCAACCCTGTAAAAACAGTTGTTCTTGATCCATACGTGCTATTGGATTGGTTCGATATTGTAGTGCTTTTAATATGAGTCCGTTGTCCATTTAATTCCACTCTCCAGATAGTGATAAATATATCATATGCGTCAACGGTTCTACTTGAATTGAAAGCAAAAGTTCGAAATTCGACACGTGTTTGCTCTCTACTTAAAAACTCATACGAAAGATCAATAACTTCTAAAATAGGCGTTGTGAATTGAAGATCTTGCGAACCATCGGCAGTTTTTAAATATGTTGTTACAGTTTTGTTATTGCTTTGATTAGTTACTGTTGCTCTTATTTTGTATGTTGTATTAGCAGAAAGTTGAGATAAAGTAAGATCTTGTCTACCATCCAAATTTATGTTGTCAATATTATTAAATGTTATTGTTGACATTTACGTATATTTATAGTATAATAGGTTATTTTTTTAGACATCTTCGACATGTTCTGCTGTAAAAGTCACATCAAATACGTTAAAATCCCCGATATACCCGTCTTCTAAATTTTTAATAGAGAACGTAACATAATCCACATCGATGTTTGGTCGTGTTATTGGTTGTGTTGTAATAGTTGGTTTCAATTGAGCACCAATGTCTTGGAAACTGTTTAGCATTGTCTTTCTGCCGACGAATGCTTCGCTTTTTTGAAGACTCGATGGTGAATACGCTAACTCGTTAATAGTACTCATTATTTACACTTATGGGGAGAAATTTTCTCCCATGACTTCGTGATATCGAATACCATCTTTACTAATAATATCGCCGTCTAAATCGGTTCTAATGTTTTCTGATTTCTCGGATTCTATATTCATTAACAAGTCTGTTTTTTTTCTCGTGTCTGATTTTAAAATATCAGCGACTTTATCTAAACCAAATGCGTGTGCTTCATGTTCACTAAAACCTCTAAATTCTGTTGCAGAGTTCTCTAAAGGATTTTCACTAGAAATCTCATCCAGTTCGTGTTGAATCGCAGTTTTTGCTACATTGAACATCTCGTCGAACACATCATCGCTTATTGTTTCCATTGTTGTTTTGTTTTCCACTTGAAACGTGCCGTCATTGTTTCTGATAGCATTACTATAGAAATTATCTATACTATGACTATCAAGAATATTTTTCTGTTTTACTGTAATAATTGTCCTATTGCCTCTAGTATCAATTAGTTTACTACCTATTGAAACGGGGTCCATTTCAGTTCTAAATATGTATTGTTTTGATGTAGTAGTGTCATTATGAGCAACCTTTTCAAGACTAATTCCAGGATTAAACACATACGAGTCAACATTATACTTGTTACTAACGTGCAATGCTATAGTACCCCCCAGACTATGAGAGGCAATAGCATTTACACTACCATATTTTAGCTTTGTTTCTTCATATACCTTTTCAGATTCTTTGAATCTATGTGTATTGTCTTCGTTGGTAAACAATTGAGCTATTTGTAAGTCAGTGTATAAATCATCTATATGAGTAGGGTTTGTACCTTTGTATGAAATGACAGTTTCTCCAGTCAAACTATTATGAAAAACACTGTGCTTGTCATTTGATAGTTCAGTGTCTAAAATAAACCCTTTTAATTCATCCATAGTTGAAAAAAGCGCTGCAACTTTATCTTTGTCATTGAAATTATATGAAGCAGCAGCCAATCTAGCATACTTGTGTTGCTCTGCGGTCTCGTATTTACCCTTGTAGTTGTCAATAGGTTGTATGTCATTCTTCCGTCTATTTACTTGGTTTCGACGAGCCACGCTAGCGAACTGAACAGGTATTGTAGTAGGTATATTTTCTCCAGGAATAGCAAATGAGTCTTTTGTCAGTGGTAGAGTTTGTAATTGAAAATTTCTGTATAGTATATCGAATGTTTCAAACTCTCTATTTTCGATGTCAAACCCGATGACGTTAGCACTTGTTTCTTTAATAGATATAAAATCGTCTTCTAAATGACGTTTCTTGCGTGTTAAGACCAATTTACCGTTTGCATCAAAAATAACTTCGTCGTCCATCTTTATTATTATATGTACATTTAATTAAATTGAAAGCAATGAAAGAGAACTATAAGATCAGGGTTCCCAAAAATGGAGCGTTTACAATCAACACATCACAAGATTTTATAAATTTACATAGTGTGATTTTAGCTATCGCTAAAAGAGGAACGGGTAAGACAGTTGCCTTTTCGAATTTGTTACGACTGATGAAGGAAAATAATGTGCTGGATCGGTTGATATTAGTTAGTCCTACCTATCATAACAATACGCACAATTTTCATGGTTTACCATTATCTGAAGAAGATATTATAGAACCTGAAAAACATACACCAGAGGTGCTAATGGATATACTAGATACGGAAGCGCAAGATTATGATTTGTATCATGAGCGTATGAGAAAATGGAAACTTTTACAGAAGTATTTGAAAAGCGATACACCAATTGAAGATATTGATCCCTATTTGTTGTTAGAATTTGGTGAAGACGAGCAACATTTACAACCACCTACACACAAGTATAACGGGAAAAGACCAGTTATCGCGATACTATTCGACGATTGTCAAGGGAGTGATTTGTTTAAATCAAGTAGCAAACTGAGTAATCTGGTAATTAAGCACAGACATTTAGGGAAATTGAAAGACGGTGCATTGGGAGTTACATTAATGTTTGCGTGTCAAAATTATACGAGTTCATCAATGGGTCTCCCGAAATCAATTCGAGGTAATGTATGTCATATGCTGGTGTTTAGAAATAAAAACCAAAAAGAACTAGATTTGATTGCTGAAGAATGTAGTGGAGAGATAGATTCACAACAGTTTTTCCAAATATACGATAAGGCTGTGATAGACCCCCACGACTTTTTATTCATCGATTTCGCAAAGAAGAAAGAACATCCTAGTATGTTTAGACGTAATTTTAATGAATGGATTATACCTTAAAATTATCTCTAGTATTATATAAATGGATATTCAAGAGAACTCTAAAGAATCTCAAGAAATTGTAAGAGAGGAGGAGCCACGCGAGCGATATGTAAAAGAGGATGAACATGTTGATGACATTCTTCCGCAAAAGAAATTAAAACGAGTTATGACCGAAAAACAAAAGGAGAATTTAGTAAAAGCTCGACTTAAAGCGGCTCAATTGCGTAATGAATTGAAATCAAAGAAACCGTTAACAAGACAATTGTCAAAGTTGGAAAAGGAATTAGAAACGCTTAAAGAAAAAGAAGATGTTAAAGTAAAAGAAGAGCCACGCGAGCCACGCGAGCGATATGTAGATGAAGATAAGGAGGAGATTAAAGTAATTACACCTGTTGTAAAAAAGCAATACGAGTTGAAGAAAATTGATGGATTTTTATATATGGTATAAAGTAAATAACAATGACCCTGCATTATGTGTATGTTGATAGTAGGAAAAAAAATGAAGAAGAATCGAAAACAAACTTTACGGTGTCATTACACACTCCTTTAAAGAATGTTATTAGATGTGGGTTGACTCAATTTAGTAAAGGGAATAATGCATTTAATGTAGGGAAGCATAACAATAAAATTGCATGGATTGAAATAGCTACCACACTTCCCCACACAGACTATGATTCAAGATATAGTGAAATCACATTGGATGTAAAATATTATTCAATACTTGAAATTCTTACAACAATCACAACAAAAATGAGCGCGACCACAGGTCGAACATATGCTGGTGAACAAGCAACAACGTACTCGTACACAATAGACGAGGATTATCGAGTATCAATCGAAGCACAAGCTAGTAGTTCAGCAGAGAGTAATCGTTTTTGGGGGTTCGTTGTACCGAGAAAAGAATATACATCATCAATTTTACATGCAACTCTTGGATATGTAAGAGAGCAGTTATTTGAGTCATATTTCAATCTAGATTCTACAGATTCTAGATTACGAAAATCACAGTTAATATTAGATAACACTATAGAAGATAGAAGTGTAAAAGCTCAAAGTTCATATATTGAAAATCATTCAGTTCTTTATCTAGGAAGCGATGTGTTAACAAAACATTCTCAAAAGATGATACACGGTGATAATAGAACGACAAGTAGTACAATGCGATGTAACTATCTAGAGACCATACCCGTATCTGTAAATAGGTGGTCGTATATTCATCTCAATAAGCATAGTGATAGCATACAATATCACTCGTTACACAATGTAAATATCAGTCATTTTGATTTGAAACTATATAGCGAACATGAGGTGTTATTGAATGACGATGAAGAGTCTAATTACAAAGCGGTGTTAGTATTTGAAACGCTTGATGAAACTCATCACGAAATTAAGGAAATGTACAAGGAATATAATGCAAGCGCTTATGCACTAGCGAATAGAAGAGTTGCGTAACATAAAGACGTTTTTGAAAAAAAAATATATTATATAAGATAAAACAACAAATTATGGCGATCCCTCGCAGACTTTTAGCAAAAAATGTGCCGCTAGGCGAAGATTCTTTTGAACAACGAGAAATTTCTTTGTTCGCCGCTGCAGCAAATTCGCAGACTACATACACATCCGGAGACCGATTGCTATTTCAAATTCCAAATTATGCTCGTTCTTTTATTGATTGGAAGAAGTCGTATATTAAGTTCGATGTAAAACTAACTGAAGGAGCAAATAAAGTTCGTATGTGTGATGGGTTGCCTATTTTTTCGAGATTGCAGTTGAGGGTTGGCTCAAAAAACATTGAGGATATAGACAGTTATCATACACTTGAAAAAGTTTTGAGTCTTGTAAACGATTCTGTTGTTGATAAGAAAAATAAGATGCTATATGGAGATTATAGTTCTGCAAGTTCTACCACGAATGACGATCTAATTAGATCCGCTCAAAAAGGATCCATGACATATATCAAGAAACTGTATTCGGGCGTAATGAGTTCTGACTACCTGTTCCCAGTACATCGTTTGAATTCTGGTAGTATGGTTGAACTGGAATTAACTTTGGCCGACAACAATGTGGCGTGTTCTCAAGTGGGATCTGCCGTGGCTTCTGGATTTTCCTATGAAATTTCCAATGTTAAATTCGAACTGTGTCTACTAAAGGTGTCTGACGCATTCTTTAACAAGTTTTCTAGTCTAGCGAATTCTAATGAACTTGTTTTGCCCATGACCACGTACCGTCGACATATTAGTTCCTTTAACAAATCAAATACTACACCTGTTATTTTTATTAATGACAATGCGAAAAATCTTAAGAGGACTTGGTCTGTTTTTACTGAACCTGTTGTAGTAAGCACTACCCAAAAACCAGATTTTACTCGAGGCGCCAGTGAAAGTGATGGTAAACTAGTCCGGTACCAATATAAATACATGTCAAGGTCTTTCCCTGAAAGCCCTGTTGAAGCAAATGGTAATGACCAAAATATCTTTTTGAGTCATCTGCTTACAAACAGTGGTAATAGTTTGACAGAAAAAATGCCTTATATAGCATCTTTCACTGACACAGGAGTTAACACTGTATATCATGATAATTTGATTTTAGCTCAAGATTTTACCTACAGTGATGATGACATTATCAACGGGTTGAATATAAATGCTTCTGGATCACCTCTTATTCTTGAGTTGAAATTTAACAACTTTGCTAGCACACCAAGTGGTAATACCAACATTGAAACGTTTTCGGAAAGCTCCCTCGATTTGGTGTTGGATCAATACGGTAACGCATCTATTGTTCAAAATACGAAGATGTCTGTAGAGTAGTAAACACAAATTAATTTCTTAATATAATTAAAAAGTATTTAAGCACAAATTAATTTCTTATTATAATTAAAAAACGTTCATTATGGAAAATATTGAAAATGATAACGCTGTTAAATATCGTAAAACAAAGCTGGTTAAATCTAAAAACAATACCGAATATCGTCGATGTTATTATTTGAATGAAGCTATTGAAAAAGTAGCAGAAAATATTCATCCAAAACAAGAAGTTAAACATAAATACATAAAAACAACGAGCAAAAGTGGAAAAGTATATTACAAGCACCCACCCGAACTATACAAGGAATTGCACACCAAACACTATGGCGAAAACAAAGAGAAAATATGTAGGAGGGTATTTTTAAAAAATTTAAAATCAACACGACGATGTCCTCACGATAAATCTATTAAATATTATAATCTTACAACACACGAAGTCGAATTTGCGAGAGATGAAAGACTGAAAAATGAACCAATAGAAAATCATGGATTTGTGTGTAAGATATATAGTGATATTATAGAAAGAATTCATTTTTTGAATAATTAAGCACACATATATAATATTAAACCCTGTTTTTTTTTTCTAACCTTTAATTTAAAAAGGCATCCATGTCAAAATATATTGAAGATACTAATAATAATTTTAACAACCAAACCCATTCTAAAATGTGTTGTATTTCTTGTAAAAAATACTATCTTGTGAACAAAGGAATGGAGTGGAAAGTAACATGTATTCCATGTTATATTACCAAGATTGATAACAAAAAAGCACTTGAAACAACACCATCAAAACCGATGTTTAGAATCGTCGATTGTGATAATGACTTGATTCATGAGGAGAAAAAAAATTGATTTAAATCTTTAGGAAAAAAAGTACTTAAGGATAATTTATTTTCTAACCTATAATAAAAGGAGCACAATGTCGACTCAAATATCTATGAATAATATAATGAGTACTATGTCAAGCATAAGTTATAGTAAAAACAACAAGTATTTCAAACTAAACAATGGTAAAAGAGATCGACCTATTTACAACAAAAAAGGTAAATTAACACCAACATTTAGAAAATTAGTTCTTGACGGAACTATCAAGGAATTACCACAACAATTCCCATTTGTGTTCAATACCAAGACCAAACGATTTGTTGATAAAGATAGTATATTCGATAAACGACACGTTCAACCTGTATTGAAGAAAAAGTTTAAGGATTTTGAGGTCGTTAACGGAATTGTTAAACAACAGAAACAACAAGTATGGTCTAATAGTATTTCGGTAAAAAAGTACAAAATTGAATTCAAGAAGAGAACAAAAGCACAAATTGAAGCAAATGCACCTCTCGAGTTGAAACCGTTAGACAAACCCGAAACAAAAACTATTGTATTCAAGTCAAAGAAGCAATTGAAGCTCAATCATAATCAATTTGCATATTTTAATGACACCTTTTATACGGACGATAAGATAAAACAAATAGTTGATCAAGCCAATATGAAATATAATAACATCGTGATTTATAAAAGAAGCGAATTAGATAAGTTGGTTCAAGACGATAAAAGTGATCCAATTTATGTTAAGGTAGTGTACAAGGAGTTCCAGAGAACTAAAATAGACAAAAAAGTAATTAATTTTAATAAGTTGATAGGGAATACGACAGAAAAATACATCTACGATGAACTCGGTGTAGACAACTACACATTTTATGTTATTGAAAGTTATACATCCACTGCTATTGAGAAAACAAAACTGCAATTGAAGAATATCAAGCTATACAACGCGAGTGTGTTGTTGGAGAACAAAAACATTACTGATAAATTCAAGGACAGTGGTTCGATGTGCTGTGTTCCGGAGACATTGTTCTATCGATATTGTAACGAAAAATTACCGAGACCACTCAACTATTCTATTCAAAAAATTACAAACATAATGGGAAGAAGAGATGATGACGAATACGATGTCGACGACTTGGTTAAAAAAGATGTACCCCTCGATAGTGGTTTCTCATGTATGCAGATTGAGAAATTTTGTGTACACATTCGTGTCCCTATGTATTGTTTGGATATCAACGAGAAGGTATTCCACCATTATCTACCTGTGAAGAGAAATAAGAATTTACCATCGTTGTGTTTCATTGTTGCAAATGACCACATGTATTTATGTGAAGATACACGATTTATGAACAAGATTAACGCGCATACCCGAGCAAACTACACTTGTGTCAATGTAAAGGGCAAGAAGGAAAAGGTAGAGGAACAACAAGAAATAGTACAATGCGATACTAATATTATTGTAAATGAACCAAACTTGAATGAGTTGTTTATAAACACGTACAAAAAAAACAAAACGATTATATCTCCAACTCAATGTCAATTCGACAACAAAGGCGATATTAAGTATATGCAAAAGGGAGATACACACTACTACGCAAATACCGAGGAGAAATTAATTCGTGGTTACATCGCAAAATACAACAAACTGCACCCTAAAGACAAGGTGGTTTTTAAAAACCAGAGTAGTCTAGCATTTGGCCGAACGCTATTCAATAAGGTATATCCAAAGCATATCAAAAGCAAAATGAACACACAAGTTTTCAAGAATTTCCAAACAAATGGTAATCTCGTTCAAAAGTATGACACAAATAACATTAATAAAACAATTGGGATTGACATTAATAAATGCAGGACTTCTTGTATGTGTGACAATATTCTTGGCCATTACAAACGATTCAATGTAATGGATTCCATTCAACCTTATGACAAGAAAGGTACGAACAGAGCAGGATTTTACTACATTATTACGAACAATTGGTTACCTTGTCGTGGAAATGGGTGGTATAGTGAAGGGTTTATCAAGTATATTAAGGAAAACTGTCGTTTCATCGATTTTAAAATTAAGTATCAATTGTTAGCATCATATACATATCCGCACGATTATTTGAAGAAGTTGTACGACGAAGTTATTAAATACAAAAACTTTAAATTTATGTCCAATGGTACGATTGGATCTATGGCTATGACAAAGAAGGAGAATGTTAAGGCATTCTTCGAAACAAACTTTGAGACCGCCGTAATTCATTACTTTAATTTGGATAAAAACACTTTCGGCGACGAAGTTATGACTTATTATGAAAAATCGAGCAAATTGAAGGGTTGCAGCAGAGATGTGTATATTAAGCCGCTTGATGAAGAGAAATCTTTGTTCAAAATTGAAGAGCGAAACACATACCGTATTCTTGATAACGACATTCCAATTTATAATCAAATCCTTGAAAACGAATATATCAAATGTTACGAATTACGTAATAAGATTGGGGGCAAGCTTGTGTGTATTAAAACCGACAATGTGATTTGTGAAGTTGATAATGTAGATGCCACTATAAAAAGATTGAAACTGAACGAAGATGTAATAGGTGGTTATAAACTTGGGGACACTGTAGAAATTAGACAGTTCTCACACAAAAGTAACCGTGACGCGCTTGAAATGAAATTTGATGATTGGAACGAGATTTGTGAAGAAGACTTTGAAGATTTCGACGAGATTTCACAACATATTATTGACAAAAATGCGTCTTTATTGGTGAATGGTAAAGCGGGAACGGGTAAGAGTCATTTGATTAAAAGCATAAGAAATAAGTTGAACGAAATTGGACTCAAATGTAGTGTATTAGCACCCACAAACAAGGCGGCGATAAATGTAGAAGGTAGCACCATACATAAATTTTTGGGACTCGATGAAGATGGTAAACTGAACTCAAAAATGCTTCAAAAATTAAAACAACTTGATTATGTAATCGTAGATGAGATTTCTATGGTCGGATATTCCCTATTGCACTTGTTGCATCTTGCTAAATTACAGTCATCGAAAGTCAAATTTATATTTGTGGGGGACTTTAGACAATTACCTCCAGTGCGTGAAAATCAATATGATTACGAAAATAGCAATGTTATTAAAACACTTTGTGACAACAACAAATTGTTATTGACTGTAAATAAAAGAAGCGATGATGTAATGACAACTATTGCTGATTATTCGTATGAACACGGCACTACAAACAAACACATATTTGGTAATTTTAATGTTTGGGACTCCAAGATACATTTGTGTTTTACAAACAAGAAGAGAAGAGAAATCAATGACCATATTATGATATATTCATTGATTTCTCAACAAACGGGTACTATACTCGAAATTAAATGTAGTGAAGATGATTTGAAAAAGAACGAGTATTGTCAAGATGTGATATTAACAAAGGGTACCCCTATCATGTCTTGTAAGAATAACAAAAAAGAAGGTATCGTGAATAATCAAGATTTTACCGTAGTAGCATGGAACAACGATTATATTCACGCTAAAGACGATTACGGCGATATAAAACAAATCAAAATCACAGAGTTTCATACTAATTTTGTTGTCGCATATGCAATGACTGTTCACAAATCACAAGGTGCAACATTTAATTTTAAGTTCGCTATTCACGAGTATGAGAAAATGGACAACCGTATGTTATACACAGCATTGACCAGAACTACCGATAAAGATAATATCCTAATTGTAAGCGAACACAAAGAAGAAGAACTTACATGCGAATACACAGATGGATATATACAAAGAAAAATCAATGGATACACGACCCAAGACCAAAATAAGTATAGGACATGCGATTTGGATGTGGAATATGTAAAAGACCTTGTAAAAAAGGAAGACAATACTTGTTTCAATTGCGCGTGTAAGCTAAACAATAATATATTTACAATTGACCGATTGAATAATGATTTCGGCCATGTTAAAGGAAATTGTAGATTAGCATGTTGGTTATGTAATATACGAAAAAGGACTCTATGAATTGTTTCGAGCGCTTCGTCTAACTGAAACGGGTTCGTTATCGGCCGAAGTATGTTGAACATTATTTACTACTTCTTTTATCGCATCGACCATATCGACAGGGAAATATTCCTCACCTCTTGTAGTTTCAATAGCATTTTGTTTTAGTGTCGCAATGACTTTTTTCTCGAATTTAGCAACAGGTTGATTGTTCGAGTCGGCATTAGTGTATGTAAATGTTCTCAAATACAATATTTTAGCATTCCCATATTTTACTCGATATTCACCCAATCGAGTAATAATACCATCGCTAGTAGCATTTGCTCGTCCTAATTTTATTGCTTTGGTACAAGAAGGTAGTTTCAAGACATAAAAAGCAGATTTTGATTTAATAGCACCTGCA
>Ga0208793_1001817_pt1 | contig 11724 bp, 18 predicted proteins | sample 17_taG_FD_184092 | JGI IMG/M metagenome (GOLD analysis project Ga0208793, IMG submission 184092) | Marine viral communities from the Subarctic Pacific Ocean - 17_ETSP_OMZ_AT15314 metaG (SPAdes) (version 2) | ecosystem: Environmental > Aquatic > Marine > Oceanic | place: Pacific Ocean | collected...
CAAGAAAACATTGAGCGTAATCTTTACATGGTATTAGAAATGAAATATGAAATTTCTGGACAAACTACACTACTTCTAGGAAAATATTCTAAAAGCATAGAAGACAGATTTGCTGAGATATTATTGGCTAATAAACAGACGGATTCTTATATAAGAAGAAAAGACTATGTAGAAAACGAAAAAGCATTTGATTTCTTTGAAGACATTAAAATAAAAGAAATCAACTTAGTTATAAGAAAAAGAACTGCAACGGGACAGACGGTTGGTTTTACAAGCACTTTAAATACAGGGACTACTACTCTTGGATTCGGGAGTGGCGTAACGCACACAGTTCTATCGGAGGAAGACCTATGATAACAGATAAAGCAAAAGAACTGCTAGCGGCACAACTTTTAACCTTAATTAATGGAGGAACACATAAAATAGGATTAGGTGGTAATTCTACTTCTCCATTGGCTACTGATTTAGATGTAGCCGTAACGGGTATTACCGTAACACCGGCAGTTGAACAAGCGGCTGGAAATAATTTACAAATTAAATTAGAGGTTCTTGGTTCCGATATTACAGGATTAGTAATTAGAGAAGCAGGTATATTTGATAGCGTACCTAATCTTTTGCAAAGAGTTAATTTTGAAGGGGTCGGCCCTTTTAGTAGCACTGAAAGATTACAGATATTTATTAACATAGAGGTGGATTAAAATGGTAAATAACCCATATCACATAAGCAGACAAGGAACAACAGTAACCGCACAGATAACAGATGGAATAGATGCTCCCCATACTGGGCTTATTAAAGCATTGAGTGTTTATTCTTCAGGTAGTTATCCCGTAAGAACTAGTACGGATTTTAACATTACTGCTGCATCAGCATCAGCAATCAATATTACTTCTGGAAGAGTAGTAAGAGATGGAAAGTTAATGGGTGCTATTACTGCGGGAAGTAGTATCGCAATAGGAACAACAACGGCAGGAAGCACTTATTCTTTAATAGTAGTAAATGCTTCTAATGCCTTTGTTGCTAAGACAACAACTGATTCTAATAAAGTACCAGAAATAGCCGCAGGTGATATTCCTATTGTCTTGGTTTTATACACGGGTGATTCGGGAACAATGGAGTTTCAATACTTTACTACGGCGAAGGATGAGAACTCATTGACTATTGCTCATAATGGTGGAGGAACAACATATACTGAATCAGGTAGAATTACAGGAGATACAAATAGTATTGACATTGTTTCTACTATTACAAATGCTGATATTAACATTACTCCTAATGGAAATGGTAAGGTAGTTCTCGATGGTCTTAATTGGCCTATCGCTGATGGTGCGGCCAATACTCTTTTGAAAACGGATGGTGCTGCTGGATTATCCTTTATTGCTGGAGGAACAGGAATTACAATTGGTTCGGATATTGCAGTAGATGTATCTGGTTTTATGGCTAACGGTAATAATAATTATATATTAACTGCTACTGGTGCTGACACTTTTCAAGGAGAAACGGGTCTTCAATATGATGGAAGTAATTTAAAAGTTGTTGGTGGATTACAGGTAGGGGCTGGTTTGGAGTTCACTATTACCGAAGCAAGTGATGATATTACTTTAGCCAATACTATAAATGATAAAAAAATTGATATATCAGTAAAGAATGGTAGCGGAGTAGGTAAAAGAGCCACCTTTACTGCTGATACTCATTCGGATGAAGTAATTCTTAAAGGTATTGAAGAAATAATTATTGTTTCTTTATCCGATGAAGAAACAGATTTGGCTACTGGAACAGGAAAGGCTTCATTTCATATGCCTTATGCTATGACATTATCTAAAGTTAAAGCAAGTGTAAATACTGCCCCCGTAGGAGCAACTATCATTGTTAATATAAAAGAAAATGGGACTACTATTCTTTCTACTAATCTTTCAATTGATGCTTCGGAAACAACCTCGGAAACTGCTGCAAGTGCGGCTGTTATAAGCGATGCTGCTTTAGCGGATAATTCTTTAATTACCTTTGATATAGACCAAGTAGGCGGTTCAACGAAGGGCAAAGGATTAAAAGTCACTTTATACGGAAAGAGGGTTTGATATGGGAGTAATTATAATTAACTCTTATTCTCAAATAGGTGGGGTCAGCCCTCCTAGCCCTCCTTCGGGTCTTTATAGTGAAGATAATGTAGGTAATGGTTCGGTTGGTAATAGAAACAGTAGAGTTACCTTAACTGATTCTATTTTTGGTGTTCAGCAGGATGTTAGATTAGATGGAAAACCAATTGATGTCCGAGCAGGTTTCACATCCACATTTGAGTTTAATGGACAACTGACAGGAACAGCCACTTCTATTTCTTGGACAGTGAATACACTAGATAATTTTGCTGGATTAGTTACTGGGATAACCCCTAATTCTGGAACATCAATTAATTTTTCTCCTGTTTTTAGCATTAATCCTTCTGGAAATCCGGGAGATATGGCAATGTTTGAAGTAGATTTTACAGCAGTAAATAGTGCCGGAAGCAGCAATGTTATTTTTGATATTATGTTGATTTTGCCTTGATTTACTTAAACTAGAAACATTGGGTTTAATTGCGTGATATGATAGATAAGAGCAAATTAATAGATGCGGTTGTTGTTATTATAGGCATAACCTATTTGATAGGATTATGTTTAGTTCCTGAATTAATAGGTAATAGGTATAACTATTAAGCAAAAATCAAAATTTTCGTTTAACTAAGAAAAAGCCAAAAAAAAGAGAGAGGCCGAAGCCCCTCTCAATTTGTTTTTTCAGACCAAATGCCTAAACAAGCCCTACATTCCCACAATTTTACTTGCTCGGTTGAACCCACATAAAACCCCAATAATCTTTTTGCGAGCGTTTGTTCCTTACAGTAAGGACAAACTTGTTTTAATCCCATATAATCACTTTGAATTATTGTTTTCGTTCATCAAACGCTTCATATATTCTTCAACGCTTTCATCGGTGATATTAGTTCCACCAAAAGCAGCAAAGAACAAAAGCATTAAAATGATGCCGAATACAAACAATCCAAACCATTCCCAGCCTGTCATTACCAATTCACCTCCAAGTCCTTGTGTTCTCCCTTTTCTACTGAAAAGGCTTTAATAAATCCATTGTTTTGTCCATACTTCCAAAGGTCATAAACTAATTGGGTGTCTTTCATGCAATATTCTACTACTTCATCGAATTGGCCCATTTTCCATAATTTAGGTGCATCTGCGCTATCCATCAGTTTAGAGTCATTCATGGTGCATTTTACTAGATTACTTAATGGAAATCTTTCTTTGTGAGCCTTTAATAAATCCCTTGATGTATCAATAAACTGTTCTTCTTTGATATACTTATTTATACAATAAATATCCATCGAATCTCTTAGAATAGGCAAGTCAAATGCTTTAATGTTATGGCCTAGTAATTTCCCGCCTTTTTGGAAGTGTTCGTCTAAGTCGTATTTGAGGTCGCTTAGGGATTTAATCACATGCCCCGATTTCGCAAATGAATCCATTGGTTCATCTACATAAACAGTTCCGGTCTTTCCATCCCAAGTAGCAACGGTTGATACTTGAAACATATGAGTATTTCCGAATCCGCCTATATCGTAAGACATATTCTTGGTTTCAAGGTCAATGGCTAATACTGACATTGGTTTCACTCGCCTGTATTAGACCAAAGTTTGCTAATCTTAGCGGCTTCTTTATCCACTTTAGGTTCTTCTTCAACATCAGTTCTTCGCTTTAAGAAGCAAACAATCTGTGAACCGGCGACAATTAACTGAGAACAACATTCCCACCCATCATCTCCGTAAGTATTGAGAGTATCAATAATTACTTTTGGCCCTTTACTAACTTCAAACACTAAATATGTATTTTCCCACTTCATTCTTCATCACCTTTTATTAACCTAATATAAGTCTTGTTACCTGCTTCTTTCTGTTCTTCAAACTTGTGTCTAATTACATCGTAATGCCTATACACTTGCGCCCTTGACTTCTTAGCCTTGTTTCTAACTTCTGTTAGGAGAATTGTTTTATTAACGAAGCCTTCTTCGTCTTTATTTAACTTGTCATAAATGTCTAAGAATACGGATTCTAGAGAGTTCTCGGCAATACTTTGCCGCTTCGCTCGTAGGCTTCGCTCTAGCCAATCAACCAATGTCATATAACACTGTCGGATAATCGTTGCCGCTTGACGGACATTGTGACCCGTAACAATGAATCTTTGGTCTTTATCTTTGATAGATGGCGCACTAGCGACACTACAAAGAACAGACATTTTATACAGTATTTTCATCAAACGGGTAGTAAAATTACCCGCAATTTTAGCAACATCGCTTCTAGTATTATGTAGATAGGCTCTCATGTTTTCATACTCTAGCCTCAATACATCATTGAAATCGGCAGTATAAGTCATAGTTTTAAGTGGGTCGCCGCCCATATCATTAAATCTTTCTTGTGTGATTTTATATAAATTAATCATAGCCTTAACATATTTATCAATAGGAGCATTTACTTCTTCAACAGTTCCTGCTTTCTCGATTTGTTCTAATCTCATTTTATGCTGAATAAACTCAGGTACATCCCATACATACAATAGCATTCTTTGTAGAACGCCCTTCTCCGCCATAACATCATTTAGATTTGTTGGAGGATAAGTCATCGCTAATACTGAACGCTCACAAAAACATTGCATTAGTTCTCCACCAAACGAAGTTAGGGCTTTAGAAATAATCCAAGACTCTCCTGCTAAGGAGTTCATTAGAGTATTTAAATACACAATTGAGTTCTCTTTGTGTTGTGTTTGTTTAAAGATACCTGAGTATTCAAACTCATCCCAGTGAGCAAGCCCATTTCCTTCTAAAACTCCTGGCCTTCTTTGATAATCTATATTGCCGTCGTCATCTACTTCTTTATCAAAACCACCGATTAAAACCGAGTCTGTATAATCAGTCACACCGAATATATCAAATGTTCTTTTCATAGGTACATTGTCAGCATTCAAATAGGGAGGATGAGCGTTTAATTCATTAATCGCCTTAAATGTTCTATTTGCTACTGGGCCAACAAAGTTCCATAGTGTTGATTTGCCTGTTCCCGAAGTTTGAATCCAACAAAAGTGTATTCTTGTATCTTCGTGATTTCTTCCATTTGGTATTGTAATAAAGTCTTTTACTACTTGTCCTAAAATAGTAAAGAAACTTACTCCTGCGGGAATATCGTTATAGTGTGATACTTCCACAGCAGACTTTTGAAAGTCTCTTACTACTTTTGGTAATGCTTCGCTAAAAACACCTGCATTTGTTTCAAGTGTTCCCATATATTCTTCTTCATCATATTCATCATTCATATTTTCACCTTCTCTTCTGAGTTTAGTGTAGAGATTATTCTTTTGGCTAAGGTTTCTCCGATACCTTCAATCGCTTGTAGTTCAAATGCTGAACATTCACCGATTTCCATAATTGAGCCGTATTGTTTTATTAGTAATTTTGCTTTTTTAATTGACACGCCTTTGACGCTACTTAGTAAATCTAATCTTAAATCATCTGTTGTTATTCTTTTAAATACTTGTGGTTCTATTGTTTCCCTTGTCAATGGTTTCATTTTACATATTGCTGTTATAATTAACGCCGCTTCTTCTTCCGACTGAACCCAGAAAGGTTTTATGTCGGTATCTAAAGTTATGCGCCCTATCGCTCCTAAAAACTTATTATTTAACATAATGCTTCTTGTTCCGATAGGCATTTTAGATGGTGCATTTTCAATTACATTCATAATTGCTTCTTGCATATCCCCGTGAATGATGACTACATTTGTTTTGTAATGCCTATCCATATTATCTAATTGTGTCCACATTCTTTTAGATAACACTGAACCCAAAAAGTCTGTTGCTGATTTTGCTTCAAAACAAACATCATCGAACACATAGTCGCCTATCTCAATCCAACGCTGTTCATATTTGATACTTAAAGCCTTTGCCTTCTGCATTACGAGTTTAGCCAGTTTAGACTTCTCTCTTGAATCAATTACTAACATTATGATACCTCCAACACTTTCCTACACAATACCCTTCACTTATTAGTTTATCACAATGAGGTGTATTGTAGTTATTGAACACTGTGAATCTTGCGTGTTTCTTTGTTTCTAATTTATCCCAGTCTAGCCATACTGAATCGGATTCATCGAATACCCGTTCTAATTCTTCGACTACTAAATCAAGAACTTTCATTTTTTCAGTGCTATTATTTAAATCACGGTAGCCTGAAATCAAATCTCTATACCAAGATACTAGGTATGCTCTTGACATATGCGATGGATTCTCCGTCATTACCGCATTATGCAAACAAGGTAACATTGGGAGTTTTCCTACTGTTTTTGGTACGGAAACCTCACCGCCAATCGCTTCAATGGGGGGTGCATCGGGAAAGACTACCCCCACTTTGCCGCCCTTTTTGAAGGGTATATGGCGAGGTCTTGAGGCTAATGTTAGTAATTCTTTTAGGCTTTTAGAAAGGTCACTTTCCATCAAAGGTATGCAATAATAAGGAATGCCGTTGCTATCAGCAGAAGACATATTTACCGTATTAGGGACTCTTCTCAATCTAGTGGTTTGTCCTACCCTTTCATCTAGTGAATTGTTCACCCCGACCTTAGAAACTAAATACTGTTTTATTTCTCTAAAAAAGGTTTGAACATTTCTCATAGTTGGGGTTCTTTCACCGAACAAAAACAAATGGAATCCTCTTCCTGAAAAGAATAGGGTATATTTATACTCTCTATTAATAACCAATTCCATCACCTGTTTTACATCACGCCACGCTAAATCTAAGTCATCCTTATGTGCATCGAAATCTAAGAAAACTCTATCTATAATAACAGAAGACTCTACCTTTGCTTTCTCCGAAAAATGCTCAAAGTCGTAGACTGTGGTATAAACATTTGTGCGATTGTTTTGAGCATTAACAAAGTTAGCATATTCATTCCTCGCTAAGACTACTTTTCTTTTCATCTGCGGGGCGTTCCTTATGTGACTCCCCGCCCATACTTCTCTCGGATATTTCATTGTTATTACCTCCAAAACTAATTGTTGCTCCTTGTAATAGTTCTCTAATTGTTTGGGCTACTTCGCCCGATAAAACAGTCATTGCTGTTTTCTTAAGTAGGTCTTCAAAGTGCATTCCTACATAGTCTTCCTTTATTCTCAAATCGTAAACTAATTTATATCTCTCTACTAAAGACATTTCGCTATAAATATCTACTGATAATTTATCAACGGTTTCTGCTAAATTAGATATTTCTGAGAATGTCCAATTCTTTGACAGAACTTTTTTCTTGATTAAGTCTTTCATTAATTCACAACCATGTATCTTCTTGTGCAGAAGGACAGATACCGAAGAAAGAACAGTGAGAACAGGTCTTATAATAAAATTTAGCCTTGAAATGCTTCTCTTCGTAAGATTTAATCAGTTTAGCAATATTTAATTTAACTGAACTCATTGAGCGTGACTTAACTTTCTCTACTGTAACATGATTTGCGGCAGGATAATACCATCCCCAGTGAGTAACCTTCATGTCTTTGTTTAAACCGTGTTTAGCAAGGACTTCTTCTGTGCAGTTTTCAATCATTAACTGATAAAAAGCCATTTCTTGTCGCATAGAAGTAGATTTATAGTCTTTCCATCCTCCTGTCTTATATTCAAAGGGGATTAGATTACCGTCCTCAATAAATATACGGTCAATAATACCTTGAAGTCTCACTGTATAAGGTCGATTAAGAGTGAACTCTTCATAATTATTCCATGCTCCGCCCTTGTATGGGCCAACAGGAACAACAATCTCGCTATCAAATAAACCTTCATTCACAATAGGCAGGTACTCATCTATTTTATCTTCTGTTCTAGCCTCAATATATCGCTGTGCTTCAAAAGAAGCAACAGTTAATGAAATATCAAAATAATCATCAACAGGCATTAAACTAGTACAGTATTCCAATACTTCGCTGTTATTCATCCCTTCTGCTTTCTTTAAATCAAATTCATTAAAGAAATCTTCTCGGTAATTGTGAAGAATCGTTCCTTTCCGCATGGCTTCTGTTTGGTCTTGAGATAGCCTTTGGATATAACTAAATGTGTATTTTGTTGGACACCAATTAAAAGAACCCAATGAAGATTTACTAATCTTCAAAATAGGTTTTGATGGGTCGTCAAAGTTTTCCCAATTCCAGTCATAGGTAAAATCTTGCATTGACTTTATTCGTGCTTCATAATTTTTATTAATTTCTTCTTCCATGTGTTTCACCACCATTCTTCAAGGCTTGTCTGTATTGCGCCCGTTCTAATGGACGATATATCCCACCCCATAGCCTTGAAAATAGGGTCGGCCTTCTTGATTACCACTTGCGAATAATGCTCCCAATCGGGACTACAACCTTCAAAATCCTCGTAGGTTGTGCCTGATAAGTATTCGACATTTCGCTGTTCTTGTGTTAAAGGGTGCGTAAATGTATCATTTACTCTTATTACTTTCATAAATAGATAAGAGTCATCAAAATTTGCGTCCTTTTTCTCCCAAGCATATAATATACCTGTAATTCCCGAACCTATGGATGGCTTCTTTCCATCTAAGGTAGTAAATCTTTTTGTTTCTGTTGCACATTTTTCACAAACGCCATGAGGTAACTTAATACAATCTCGTAAATTATATTTAGCATTACATTCGGGGCATTTTACTGTAAATCGGTTTTGTCTTAACCTACTTCTTTTAATAACAGAAGAAATAGGGGTTTTCCCAGTAATAACAGACTGGTGTTTATCATATAGATAACTCACTATTTCTGCTTGTGTTTTTTGACCTACCCACATTTTTAATGTATCAAGTTGAACTTCTTTTGCTAATTTAGTCTCACTTACTCTTTTTGCAGTAAAGCCAGTCATAGTGAACTTTGGCTCATCAAGCCAATGCCCATCTTCCCAAGATACTAAACCAGCATTTCTATTCGCAGTAATACCCACACCAAGAGAAGAAAAATACTTTTCAAACTCTAAGGAAACGGGATGTTCTTCTAATCCCATCACATTAGGAAATGCTTCTCTTACATGGGCCTCAATCTCCTTGATAGATTCTTGGGCCTGTTCTACTGAATCAATTTGAACATAAATTGAATCAGTGTGTCCATATACTACTTCCATATAATCACTTTAACCATGTAAAGAGCATACCGACTGGTTGATTAGCAGCCTTTGCGACTTCTTCTTGTAGTTCACGAATGCACCTTATAACTGAATCGTTTTTGTTATTTTGATGCACTTGGTAATCAAGGTCTTTTTCAAGACCTGCTACTCTCTTCTTCAAATTTCTAATTTCTGTTTTTAATTCATCTAATTCTTGTTTCATATTACCACCGCAATTATTGTTATAATGGTTGCTATGTTCACGATATTTACCATCATCAATATCTTATTTGACCTTGCTATCATAGCCAGCAATTCTTCTAATAACTCATTTGTTCTGTCCATCATCACGATTAACACCCTGCTCCACTTCTAAAATAATAGCATGACGCTTCAAGTTATTCATCATTTGAAATACTTCTTTTATTTCTTGCATAGTAATATCCCATGTTTCTTCTGTATCATACGATACTTTGACTGTTACTATCTTGGTTCTCATTTCTTCACCTCGTATGTTCCTTCTTTTACTTTAATTACATTGTCTAATCTAGACAGATACCAGCCAATTGCTGTAACACTCCCAATACTATTAGAAGTGCCTCTAGAATCCACAATATCTCCCATTATTGTATGAGAGGTAAATGTTCCTTTGTTGGTTCTTTTTGCGACGGCTTCTCTTACCCATCTCTTAAAATGACTATTCATTCTTCTTCACCACACTTTCTTTGTTCTAGTAAATCGAGAAAGGCTTCTTTCTCACATAATTTACAATGGTATCTGCTTTCAAATTCGGGCCTGTGCATCATTGGTTTTATACATTTCATACTTCCATCTCCTTTGCTTTGAATGCTGCTAATCTAATTGCTTCTCTTGCACTTGCTGTAATGCTTGCGGCTAAATCTACATCAGCCCAACCAAACCCTTGAAAGGCTACAATTCCATAAAATGAAGCCATAAGGCGTTTTACCGCCATTTGATTGTTATACCACTTAGCGTATTCTCCGTTATCCGATTCTCTAGCCTCTCGCATAAGTCGCTTATAATCATTTCTTAAATCCTTCAATTCAAGAACTGCTCTCGGCAACAATCCGAGTTCGTCTGTTTTATAGTAAAGCATGTGTTCTCTCGTAACGGGACTAAAATCTCTTGGAGTTAAGATATTAACTCCGAACTCCGTTGGTTCTTTTGATTTAGTTTCAAAAGAAATATTTCGTGCAATCATCATACTAGGATATAGGCCAGCAAAATCAAATGCGGCTACATTAAGATGTAATCCATTTGTATTCTCGCTACTAGGGTCATAAATCATAGCACCTTCATAAGTCTGCCTTTTATCTACTTTTTCTCCTGTTGGTGCTTTCCACCAAGCATTTCTCATAAAGTAAATAGAACCCATATGGGAAGCATAAAAACAAGCATCGAAGGGTGCTTTGAGTAGTCTTTGAAGTGAAAGGATTGCTTCACTACAATAGTTCTTTTCGTCAATCTCTAGCATTAACTCAACATCAACCAAAGCATATTTTAAATATGTTTCAGTATCTTCGAGCCATGCTCTACGATAAAACTCATTGGGGTCAGGAAACCTTTCCGACACCAATTTCTTTCTACCTAAAACTTCTTGTGAAATGTAGTCTAATGACATTGAAGGCAGTGTTCCTCTTTGAGAGTCATTCCACTGTCTTTCAAACGCTAAGTCTAGAGATAGAGTTATCCTACCGTTGATAGGTTGTTCAATCGGGCTAAAACCTTTTTCGCCATATGCAAAAGAAAAGCCCTCCTTGTTCTTTTTGATTCCTTTAATGTGGCCCGTTGGCGACATAATAAGAGGATTCAACCCAACAGCACACACTCTTTCTAATAACTTAGGAATATCTGCAAAGTGTCCAAACCATGCGATAAGCATATCTGGGTCTTTTACAATCATAGTTCGCATAAAAGACTCAAGCATTTCTTTTTCATTATCAAAAAACAAATACTCTTCTCCTTCATAATTAGGAAACCAAGCCCACTGATAATACTTTTTATCGTAGTTATCATACACAACAATTACTGTAATCTTATCATGGTGTTCTCCACCTTGCGCCCATTCCATATCCCAATACCATTTACGCATATCATATTCAGGCATTTCGTCAAGTTCATCTATACAGTATCTAAAGTGATGGGGAACATCTGCTTCGTATGTTCTTCCAAACATATTTTTAGCCTTAGAAACATCAAATGAGTTCTCCACTACTACCTTTTTAAGTGGCTGTTTATCAATATTAACCCACTCGCCACGAATATACTCGAAGTCCCTAGTAAGATACTTAGACGCTTTATATTGCGTTGGCTCAGGCGCATCTTCTTTAACATAAAAATAAGGCCGAAAATCCTCCAATGCGTATTTCTTTTCACCGTTCTCTCTCCATGATTTATAGATGGTTTTACCATCGCTACATTTACTTATTATCATTTATATTCACCCGCTTATATGTGGTGCTTTTAGTAGCATCCTATCATTAGATACTAATAAAAGTGGATGGTCGTCTTTCATATAGACATTAACCATTTGGTCG
>Ga0208793_1001819_pt1 | contig 11719 bp, 14 predicted proteins | sample 17_taG_FD_184092 | JGI IMG/M metagenome (GOLD analysis project Ga0208793, IMG submission 184092) | Marine viral communities from the Subarctic Pacific Ocean - 17_ETSP_OMZ_AT15314 metaG (SPAdes) (version 2) | ecosystem: Environmental > Aquatic > Marine > Oceanic | place: Pacific Ocean | collected...
TGCCAGTTTTCAAATGTAAGTCCGGCTGAGTTCCATTGAAATTGAACGTAGTTAGGGTTTGTTTTGTCTTCTCCTTCTAACCTTTCCAATTCTGTTGATGGTAGCCCAATTACGGAAGTGATTCCAAGATCGTCATCAATGTCCAAATATAAGAAAAAGTCACCATACTTGCACATGGTTCTGCACCAGGAGAACATGTTGTGTTGGATATTCAGTACGTTATAGTACAGAGACTCTAGTATTGCTTTTATTTCAGCATTGTCACAGTCCACTTCCAGTATCGGAGTGAGAGCAGAGTGTGTTGTCATTTCATCTGCGTATATGTCGAGAGCTGTGGCGATCTCTGGTGTGTATTCCATTTGATCGAAATCGACGTATCGTTCTGCCCTAGCTTGAGCAGCCATGTAATTTGCACTAAGGTTATCATAGGGACTGTATGCTGTCTTCTTGAAATCTTTTCCCGAAGCGGAAGTAAACTTGCTGGAATATTTATCCAACTCTATTCTTCGTAGTCTATGATTATTTTGAGTTCTGTAATTTACGAGCGGCCCAGACAATAGTCTTGTCAATCTTCTGAATAACAAACTCTGTGGGTTTCTAGTGTTCTTTTTATTTTTATCTGACATGTTTTATCCCTTGAACAGCCATGGAAAGTTAGCTGTGTTACTTTGGTGTTGGTTCATCTTATCATATATTCCAAGTTCTTTTCTACCAATCATACCTTTTATTCTAGTATCTAGTTCGTTTCCTGTCTTTGTTATCGAACCAATGAAGGCTTTAGTGTACTCTGCATCCCTCTGATTCGTTGATAACGCCGTGTCTCTTACCCAACACCCTACTGCGCACGACATTATTAGGTCGTCATTGTAAGACCTCATAGCTTCGGCCCGACCATTATTCCACACAAAAGTCTTCATTTCGGACAAAAGCCTAGAAGAATATATCTTAATTAGATTGTTTCTTATGAATTCTTCCATCTTAGCGACGATTAGAGGTCGCGTCTTAGATGTAGTTGAGAAACCAGGCACAGCATTAGACATCTGATCTGCTTGATATTCTTCTACGAACTCATGAGTTGACTTTATGGAATGGTACAGATTTGGATACTGCATTTCTTTTAGTTTATCTAAAACGGTATACCCGACTGAGTTGTTTTCTACAACCAAAAGAGAACTTCCGTACTCAGAGCCGACATCAAAAAGTACCCTTGAGAAAACATCAGGAGTAACCTTGCCTTGATACTCTGCCACGAGTTCCATCGTCTCCAATTTGAATACGTGACAAACTGAATAGTCCTTTCCATCACCTCTTGCCACGTCCGCGGATATCAGATAAGTTGCTCCGGGCGTGAACTCTTCCCAAATCCAAAGATTTCTGTCGAAACCTGTTCTGTGCTTTGGCTCTTTAACCATGTTGTTGTAGATTTCTATATCCTCTGGGCCGAATACAGTTTCGCCTGACATGTTGAAGTTACACTCAAGCTCCTGTGCTATCTCGCGCCGAGACATGTTCCTGGTCTCTTTCTCGAACCAAGCCTTGTCTCTATCTGGATGTACTTCCCATGGTAATTTTGTAGGGAAAAAATCATTTGACTTGTTGTCAGCTTCTGAGTATATCTTGTGAAACCAGTTTCCCACGCCGTTAGGGGTCGATAAAGCGATGCAGCGACCACCCGTTGACAATGTGGGATAAAGACCCATCCACAGTTCATCTAAGCCGTCGACGTGTGCTGCTTCGTCTATGACTAATAACGATAAAGCTTCTGAACGCCCGGCGTCTCCAGAAGTCGAAGAGGCCTTTATTTGCGAACCGTTATCCAACACAAATGAAGTTCGGTTGTCAATGTTTACATTTGATATTCTTAGCCATGGTGGAAGGTTTCCTATAATTGACTTCACTTTTTTTACCAGGTTTGCCGCGGTGCTAAACTTAGTGGCAATAACCAGCACGTTTTTCTCTCTGTGAAAAACCATCAACCAAGCAATGTAAGCAGCGGATATTGTAGATATACCCAACTGTCTTGCTTTTAGAATAATATTGAATCTGTAGTCTTCAAAGTCTTGAAGGAGCTGAGATTGGAAGGGGTACAAATGAAAAGGTATCAAACCTTTGAGGGGGTGCGTTATCTTTGCATATGTATTAACGAAGTACTCCGGCTTCTTGCCACACCGAAGTATCTCTTTCATTGTTTCTTGTTTGGTGAGTTTTATTGCCACTAAAGCCTCTTACTTAAGGCCGCCGAGTTGAACCATCTTTTCAAAAGCTGGGTCAGTCGGCCGTTCATCACTCTCTGGCATATTAGTCTCTGAAGTGAGTGCTGAGATCTTGTAGCACTTGTGAACCTTTACACTGGTTCTGATTCTAGAAATGTACTCAACAAGTACATCCACTTCGCTTGGTTCGCTTAGGGTCAGTGCATTCTTCTTGAGTTTCTTGTATTCTTTCTGGATAAAGGATTTTACCTTTTCTACCATTGATTCCATCTCTCCCTCAAATCCGTTTGAGTGTACTTCTTTGAGTGGTATCTCTGCGTGATATTTAATGTGGAGTCGGTCTCCACTAACGAATGCACCGAAGCCGTCCATCACTCGGTGATCTACGAGTGGGTTACCCTCTTCTCTTCGAAGACCAATCTTGATAGGTTCTCCGCTCTCATCAAGTGCACCGTCATAGGTGTTAGATAGTACTTGCGAGATACAGTCAATAATTTCTAAAGTTGTTGCCATTGTTTAAAATCCTCTGCAATAAATAGTTTGCTAATAATAAATAGTTAGTTGTTTGGTCTCCAGCCCGATTTCCAACGTTCTTCTCGGCCTTCGATGTGTTGAATGTAGCATTTGAAACAACATTCGAACTTTGTCATATAAAGATCGTCTTGAGATGAAAATGAATATGAACTACAAACTGGACAATTTCTATCAATCTCGTTCAAGGTTTTCCTATCCTTTACGATGATACCTTCGATGTCTTCTGTTTTTCTTGAGCGCCTAGGCCTTTCATGGAAAGATTTGAGGTCTTCCAGATATTTCTTTTCCTTTTCCTCATCCCAATGTCTTTTAGGGTTTTGAATCGCTTCATCTCCGTACTTCTCCTTTATTGCTTTCTCTATTTTAGCTATTTCGTTTAAATCTTTTTCTTTCATTTTACTAACTCCACCGTTGCTATCGTCAATACTGTACCGAGGACGAAGCCAATTGATGTGAATAAGTACCAGTGATCGTTAGAGCTGTCTATGATGACTTGCTCTAGCTTCAAATTCTCTTTTTTCAGAGCTTCAATTGTAGTATCTCGTGTTCCCACCTCATAAGTCATGTCGGCCTTTAGCTTGCCTATCTCCAGATCATACTTAGCGAACTGAATTTGTAGGGCTCTATTTGTTTTGAGCTTACACTGTTTTTCTTGGAACTCTTTATCTGCAAGTATCTGTGCTGAAGCTTCCTTATCGAAGCACCAACCAGCAAAAGGGACTGTGTCCCCTTGTTCTACTTGTTTGTATTTTCCTGGTGCTGCGACTGATATACCGGTAAAGCTAATCAGCAGCAGTAAAGCCAAAGAGGTTTTCAATCTTCTCATTGATCTCATTAGGGTTATCCTTTGCTTTTTTTATGATCTCTTTTACTTTCTTTTTCTTTTGTCGAGAAAGTTGTTCTTCTTCGAGATCATATTTTTCTTTTATTTTACCAAGAGTCACGCGATATTTTAAGTGAAGTTCTTCTCTTTTATTGATTTCTTCCTCGTGAGCATCTTTGAGGCCCTGGATTTGGGTCTCGTATGACTCTTTATTTGCTTTCATTGCCTGGATTGCGCCGTCAGCGTTCTTGCGAGACACAAGCCATATAAAAACGGTCCATGCTGCAAGTGCTGATAGCTTCCAGTTTTTCTTTATCCAAGCCCAAAAGATCTTGAGATACAACATTACTGCTTACCGTGCTTCCACTGTGTAGCAAGATCGACTGCTGCCTGTGAACCAATATAGGCCAGGGTTACTGAAACCCAATCTGAAGAAGTTACTGAACCGTATGCTACCAGTCCTGTTGCTGTTAGCCACGCTAAGAACTTGCGAGAAATAAATCTCTCCGTGTGTTTGTCTGCCCATGCTTTTATTGCTGTCATCATAAATCCTCCTAAATGTTTACGTGCGCATAGCCGCTTCTTTTCTCAATGTTTATCTGCATATCTACGCAGTCTTTTAGACTATCGAGATGTGAGATAAGGAGAACAGTCTTGAAGTATCCTTTGACCATATCCAAGATACGGACAAAACCTTCCATGTTTTCTTCATCGAGAGCAGTTCCCGGCTCGTCAAGTATAAATAGGTCGGACTTCGGTAAACTGGACACAGTTAAGAACGCAAGTCGGATGGCCATTGAAGCAATAGTCTTCTCGGCGCCGGAACCCATCTCTAGTGGTCGAGGGTCATGGCTTGGGTGTTTGATAAAGATGTCAAGCTTATCCTCATTATTAGAAATAAATACCTCGAAGTCAACAATATTAGTAAGAATCTTAGAAATCTCCTGGTTGATGTAAGGCAATCTTTCCTTGATGATTTCATAAGAAACGCCGTTGGGATGGCAGCACACCATGAACAAGTGATAGGCAGCAAAGTTCTCCTCTAGTTCTTGAAATTCCTTGTGTTGTTGCTGCATGTGAACCAGCTTCTGCTCTGATGAGCCATGCCTCTTGTGAAGTTGCATGATTCGCTGGTCACATGCTGTAAGTTCATTCTCCTTAGACATTGCCTGGTCCTTTAGGTTGTCCCTATCCGAAAGCAGCTGCTTCAAATTTTCGATAGCTTCCTTGTTTTCTTCGTATAAACTAGCCTTTGTCTTGAGTTCATCTAGCTCTACCTGTTCCTTGAACAAAGAACTGTCTGCGCGCTCTACAATTAACTTGCTGTTTGCAATGGTTGTCGCTATTTGATTCTTCTTCTCTACCAGTTGATTGTATTTATCTAGGTGACTGGCCACTTTCAAAGGCTCCATTGACGAGATCTTCTCTCCTAGGGAGTTAATCTCTTTAGACATAGAGTTCATCTTTTTTTCAGATATTTGAATTAGGTCCACTGCCTGGTGTGCATCTTTGATGAATTTACAAGTAGGAAATTGTGACCCACAAGGTACCTGGGACAGGAGGTCTTGTTTTCCTATGTTCCTGGATTTATTCTTGGACTCGTCATCCATCTGAGCCAATAATCTCTCAAGGTCTTCCGAGCTAGAGTCGATAAGTTCTTTCTTTTTCCTATATGACTCTACTTCGAATGCTACGAGAAACGCGTCGATCTTTTCAAACTTAGTCTCACTCTCCATCAATAACTGTTGAGCTTCGGTTTTCTTTGCTGTTGTCTGTAGGATAACCTGTTCTTTGTTGACTATCTCTCTAGAGGTCATGACAGGGTCTATGACATCTGCTGGAACAGACGCAATCTTATTCTGCAAATCATTTAGTTCTTGCGATAAATCTCCTAGATCTTCTTTAAGGGTACTACAGATTGCCTTGTTCTTCTCGATTGCAAGTTCCCCCTTTGCAATCTCAGATTTAATGGCCTTGATGTTTCCATCAAAGTCGATGCCCTCAAGTCTCCTCAATGAGGCTTTGATCTCGGCAGAGGCTTCCTTAGCCATCTTGAATTTCTTATCAAAGATTTCTAAGTCTAAGAACTTAGCCAGAAACTCTTTTCTTTTTGTAGAACCCTCGTTGATAAACGACAACGAGTCTAACTGAGAGGCCATTGATGTTGCGAGAAAGTCTGGAAGTGTCCCAAAGTATCTTCTTACGTTCTTATCTGTATCCTGCCGTGAGGTACCGTTGAGGCCCGTGTGGTTTCCGATAGCGTCTTGTGAATAGAATTCTAAGTCTGTCGTTGCTTCCTGCGTCTCAACGCCCTTTGAGCGCTTCGTATACTTGTTTGACTTTCTCTCTATGATATAGTCTGTCCCATCAACCTTGATGGTTGCTGTCGCAACACACTCATCTTTGTTTTGGTTGATAATGTTCAGGTTCTTTCGAATAGACTTCGAGGTAGAGTTATACATCGAGTACAATAAAGTATCAACAATGGAAGACTTGCCTGAGTAATTCTTTCCAAAGATGCCAACAATACCTTCTAGTTTGGTAAAGTCAATTCTGTTTCCGTCTGCGTAATTGAATAGATTGTCCCACTCCAAACTTTGAAGCGACCAATTGACATTTCTCATTACATCTTCGTTCTCTTCTATTTGTTTATTGAACTCTTTGTTTAGCTTATAAACCTTTTCTAAGACTTCCTCTGTAGACTCATACTCTTTTAGGTACTCGGCCATTAGAGCTTCCTGCGTCTTGATGTCTCGTAAGTCTTGCCTCTCCAGGCCCTCCGGTGCTGCCACCTTGATTTGTTTGCCGGCTGCCCTGTTGAGATAAGTTACTGATTCGGGATTGTACTTGAACTTTGCGATGTCGACTGCCTTGCGGACCTTGTCCAGGGACACATTACTCTCCGACACGATACGAAGGCGCGCACCTTCTGGTGGCTTAGTCCTTGGTAGGTTTCCCTTCTCGCTTAGAGAAAGAGTAACGAAAGGCTTTGGGTTATTGAAGGTAATGAGTCTATTGGTAAAATCGTCTTTACTTTCAATATCCCAAAGTAGATAACCTTTATCCAATGACTCACCAAAATTTTGTTGAACTGTAGAGCCAGCATACCAGATACGACCTTCCTTATCTAACTTTTGTGTTTTGTGGATATCTCCAAGAAAGGCAAAGTCAAACTCTTCAAAGATTTCGATACTATGGTCGCCGCCTAGTGTCCAGTTACTGTCTGTTTTGGATTTATCAATAGCGCCATGGTATAACGCTATGTTAACTAGGTTGTAGTCTGTTGGTTCAGTCCAATTTTCCTCATCAAATACAGATAAAACATTTAGACAAAACTTATCATTGATTTTAGTCTCTCCGGCATTCTTTAGCAGGATGAGATTTGGGTCATTGATAGCCTTTGCGATTGGAGAAAGAGCGTCTTGTCTAGAACCGTTGCGAAGGTTGCCGTCATGGTTTCCTAGGATGATGTAGGTTGGTGCGATGGCCGCAAGGTTCTGAAAGAAGTCTCTACACATGTCGACAAACTCTGGTGAGATTTGTGTCTTGGTGTGTGCGATGTCTCCGCAGTGGATAATGTAGTCCACCTTTTCTTCTTTTAATGATTTATAAAGTTGTTGAAATACGTCTTTGTATTCAAAATGATATTTTAGGTTTCGGATATGGGTGTCCGCGATATGAGCAAATCTCATTTATTCTCCGTGAATAATTGTTATGTTCTAAGTATAGCAGGGTTTGGTAGGGGTGTCAAGTATTATATTATAGGGCGCCGAGTTCCTCAAGCGCTCTCTTGATGCTCGTGGCGACTAGATTTGGGTAGATTTTAGGCGGGCCGTATACAATTTTACCACCTTGCATGAGCGCTGGGGTGCGGAATTCTTCGGAGACCCCCTCTCTTCGGAGTATTTTAAATAAATCTTCAAATGTCTTGCCAGCAGGAAGCATAACGTCTGTTTTTTCAATTTCTATAAATGTTTCCTTGTGTGGTAAATTGTTTAGTGTTTCAATGAGCTTCTTGTTGTGATCAGTAAGTTTTTTCTTTCGCATAGCTGCCTTTTTTGATGCTTTTCCTGCAGCGGTGGCGCTGCCAACATTAATAGCCATTACTGAGGGCATGCCCAATTCACTAAGTGTGCTCTCCAGTTCTTCTTTTATGATCTTGATAAGTTCTGATTTTTTCATGTCATACTCCTATTGTATTGTTCCCAGTTTAGTGTCAATTTTTCTGGCCATGTCTATTAGATTTTTATTATTACTCTTTTTTAAAGCGCCGGACAAGTCCTTTGCTTTTTGAGCGATATCAATGAGTTGCTTTCGGGCTAGCTTTTTTGCCGTAGAGATCTCGACTTTTGTCGTTCCCTTTGCTAATTTTAGAAAAGGATATAGTGAGATGACGTCCAGCAAAAGAAAAACTCCGAAAATTACAGCCAAACCGTATTGACTCTGGTCCATTGCTTGTTCAAAATCTTTTTTTCCTCTTGCGATTGCATCCCAAACAAATTCAGCCTTCATTTGTGTATCTTTAAGTTTCCCAGATTGAGTGCTATCCAGGTTTCCATCGCCATCCCTATCCAAAGGGTCCATTCCTGTTATATTATATAAAGGCCCGGAGAACATTAGAACAACTTCTTTGTTTAGCATCATCAATGCATAGATAATAGCTTCTGCATATTCGACATCCATAACATATTTGTTTATAAACTCTTTTACGCCTTTGCGCATAGTATTGGATAAGTTTACTGCGTCTTTAGTTCTGCCAACCTGAGCGTTGGCCACAACTCCGTGTACGCCCAGATCCATACCTCGATCTGAAGGGTCGAACTCGGTTAGGAGATAATTCCTCCAACTTTCAAATAAAAGTTTATGACTCACATCAAACCCTCTTGAGGCCAAGCTCTTCTAGTTGAGTTGGTGTAAGCTTTTCAAGAATGATAGCGAATGCTTTCTTCTCTGATTCGGTGATCATGTTGAGGTCGCCTGTTTCTGCTAAGTGGTTCATCTCTTCTGCGATGATTTCTTTTAGTCTTCGTTTTGTAAGTTCCATTATAGTTCTCCTAAGTTTTGAGCAAGTTGGTCTTCTGGGTATTTCTTCTTTATGTATGCTACCAACTTTGCGTATCCGTCAGTCATTGACTTGGCTTTGGCTACGTGTTGTCTAACTCTCCTCATCGTGAGTTGTCCTGCATTTCCGCCGGATGCGTTCATCCTTATTTTGTAATAATCCTGTGTGAGTTTATCCCAGTTTTCTTGTTCGAACAGTAAGTTCGAAGTTTCTTCTTTTATCATCTTGATGAGTTCTGATTTTTTCATTGTTGTTCCTCTTTTGTAATTTGCTTTTTCAGCCAAACCGGCCATCTGACTCTTATCATAATTAGTCGAAACGGGCCCGATTGGTATAGTCTTTTTACGGTCTGTCTCGTGTCTGGACTTTGCTAGGTTGGCAACCTTTGAGACATTCAATCTTTTCCCATCCACTATTGGTATAAAATATTCTGTCACGATTGATATTTCTTTTAGAAATTTACTTGCCTTCTCTTTATCGTTCTTAAATTTTGAAAGTGCTTCAGAATTAATCTCGCTTGATATCAATAGCATGTTGTCAACATCAAATGAAACCTTAGATTGTATTTTCTTTGCCTTGATTTCATATGTTTTCATGAGTCCTAGAAATTTTCCATGCTCTTCCTCTGAGAGGGCAGTTGGAACGAATCCCTTCAGATATGCATGAAGGGCTGCAAGTCTTTTGGTTATTGCATTACCAAAGTCTGAGCGGTAAGTTTTGATTGATTCTTCTGAATCTTTCATATTTCCGCCGATATTACCTGTAGCTCTCATAAAAATTACAGATGAAAAACCATTTTTTGTTTTTCCAATGATTTCTTCATCATAAGCTTTGACCTTACTAGGATCTGGATATTTTATCCTTGTCTCTACGCTCAATACACTGTGAACTGGCTCTTGTCCGTCAATGTTCTTCTCTATCTGTTCTTTGTAGTACAAATATGCCGCGGCTGGATTCATGATATTGCTCCTAAAAATCTAATTTATAATGTAAATAGTCTAAATCGGAAACAATGTCCGCGTTTTGTTTTCGCTCTTCTACTACAGCAACGGGCATTTCTCCGATGTCGCTGTAGGGTGTAATCTTGATGGACATTGTTCTGATGCCGTATTCTCTAAGTTTCTTTGCTATCCCGAACTCTTTTCCCTTGGCATCTTCGTCAAGGGCCAGATAAACATTAGGCTTTCTCTCACAGATTTTTTGGAACAATAATGAGTTCTCACGCAGCGTAGAACCAAGCAGTGGAATAGCGTTCTTACACTTCATGGCATCGAACACTCCCTCTACCAGAATAACATCGTTATCCCAATCAACGTTGAGGTCGTTGAAGATAATGTCCTTGCTTACCTTTGGGTTTCTGTATTTCATCCAGTCGTCAGTATAGGACCTTGCTATGAAAAAGCTTACGTTGCCTTCGCTGTCGAATGATGGAACGATAACTCTGTCCTGATACTCTCCGAAATTACAGAAGCCAATCTTCCAGTTTAGGATGTCGGTGTCGGTAAAACCTCTAGAGTAAAGATAGTTTAGTGGCTTCTGTTTGAGCCTTGTCTTCTTTCCTGTGAGTGTTTGGAAGTTTTCGGGAAGGTCAATGATTTGTGGGGGTAGCTCTACTTCGTCCGCAAAGATAGTATCGTACTTATCTAAGTCTATCTCCCCTTCAAGCAAACGCCAGTCAGCATAGTAAGATGGAGCGAACCTACGGATAAGAGGAGAAATCTTGGTGCCAGAGTAATCACAAATCCAGCACTTAAAAACTCCTTTGTCGATATTGACTGATAGCTTTAGTTTGTGGTGATTACATTTTGGGCAGTGGAACTGATGTTCTTCTTCATTAGTCCAGCAACGGCCAAGTGCTTTCTTAAGTAGTTTGAGTTTCTCCGACAACTTTATCTCCCGCTAATGCTATTATTATACTGTCGCACAGGTCATACGTACCTGGTTTTGGATTTCCGTGTTTTGTATATTGTATCTCAATTTGTGGGAAGTTGTCAATAACAAATTGTAAAACCTTTTCTTTAGCATTGTCGCCACGCTTGATGCCGACACCTGCTTGTTTTCTGGCAGATGTTGCTGCAATCATTTCTGGCTGTATCTTGAACGCTTCGAAACAAAACCAGGATACAACTCCATTGAATCTAGATAGTGTTGATAAAGTCTGTGCAGATGAGAAGCCAGATCTAAATGAATGAAGAGATTGTTCTATGAATATATTAGTTATACCATATTTCTTTTTTATTGTCAAGATATTTTCTTTGATAAACTTTGCTTTTTCATAAAAGGTAGGAAATTTTCTTTTGTTTCTGGTATCCCAGACAAAAGTTTCGATTATCTTGTTTTCTTTCATCACCGTCGCTCCTGTGATGGAGGTGGAGATATCAAGGCCTAGGGTGCATTCTTTGGAATAGTTGTTCAATTAAGTTGTCCTTTTGCTCTTTTGTGGGGGCAAACAGCCACTGCCACATGAATGTTGATTTTAGCTTATTTATCTCTCTTTTTACAGAAGAAATTTGCTCTTCCATTTTTCTTATTTTGCTCTCGTCTACTTCAGGCAAATCAACGCCCAACTCTTCACACACATTATATAACGTAGCGAAGTCGTCATTTTCAAATGCGGATACCGCTGACGAATACAGTTCTTCTTTTCTTTTTCTTTCTGATTCCGATACGCTAGCTAGTTTGTCTGGATGTGCTTCTTTGGCCACACTTCTAAACATCTTCTTCATCTGCGGGTCTTCGTTTTTACTTGCGGACAGAGTCTCATCTACCGGGGGCGCGGCCTGTTCGTGAAACTCTTGTTCTGGCTTTTGTTGATCGTGAGTCTCTTCTCCAGTGCTAAGGTCTGCGTCTTCTTCGTTTGGTTGGGCCTTTTCTGGAAAATACCTTTCGTTGAACACTTTATAAAATTCAGTGTCGGCATGTCTATAGGTTTCTTTAGTTACTTTGTGCTCCTCGTTTAGACCGCGAAGTCTAACCAGTAAGAATTTTGCTCTGTAGTTGGTTGTCACTTTAGAAGTCCATTCTTAGCTTGAATGTGTACTCTTTCAATTCAGTCTTCTTTACTGGATTAGCCAGAGTTGCGATAGC
>Ga0208793_1001823_pt1 | contig 11711 bp, 10 predicted proteins | sample 17_taG_FD_184092 | JGI IMG/M metagenome (GOLD analysis project Ga0208793, IMG submission 184092) | Marine viral communities from the Subarctic Pacific Ocean - 17_ETSP_OMZ_AT15314 metaG (SPAdes) (version 2) | ecosystem: Environmental > Aquatic > Marine > Oceanic | place: Pacific Ocean | collected...
CTACTGAAGATACGTATGTAACTGGTGTAACCTACAATCAATTAACAAAAGAATTAACTTTAGGTTTAAATGATGGAGTTGATTTTAACGCCACAGGTTTCGCAGCTGAAGTAACAGGTGGGACATATTCAGGAGGTTCTATTACATTATATAAAAATGATGGGACCACATCGTTGATAACGGGATTAGAGATATTAACTCATATAGGTTTAGTTAATGATAGTAATGTATCAGTTAGTGGTGCGACAATTGATTTTGTAGATACCACAACCTATAAAGGGGCGTTCTTTGATTATGTGATTGATGACGGTACTAACTATAGAGCGGGAACAGTCCAGTCAGTATGGTCGAGTACTGATATACAATTTAATGACTCATCAACAGTTGATATAGGAACAACTAATAATTTTTCATGGGGAATGGAATTAGATGGTAACAATGCGTTACTAAAAGCCAATATTTTAGGGGGGACTTGGAATATTAGGATAATTAAACACATTATATAAAAAAATAAAAAAATGGCACACGAATTAGTAGCAAGAAACGGTTTAAGAGTCTCAGGAAGTACATTCCTTGGAGACGTACAATTAGACCAATCATTATCGACTACTATTCTAGCGTTAGACCCGTCAAATAACGAAGTAAATTTTTTATCACTAGCCTCGTTTAGTGGTGATACTTTCATAACAAGTGGTCTGACAAGCGGAATAGGAGGTTCGACCCTTTTATTAATAGATAATCAAGGGGGTACGGTATCAATCCCTAACGTGAATATTCACGTAACGGGTGGTACATTAAACGGAGGGACAGGAGCACTGACCTTTACAAATAATCAAGGAACGGACTTTAACGTAGAAGTAGCTGCGGTAACAGGTCTAACTTATAATAACGATTGGGATGTCGCATTAGCGGGATACGGTACTTTAGGTACTAGTCCAATTGAATTACCATTCATTACAGGAGCAACTTTAAATGGAGGGTCACTTACTTTAGAAATAAACCAAGGATTAGAATCTGACATTGTTGTTTCAGGATTTGGAACACTAACAGGTGATACGTTTGTTACAGGTGGAACAATTAATTCACCGGCATCTGGTACAATGAGACTTAGATTAAATGACAACAGTAATGTTGACGTTACAGGTTTAGAATTTGTTACTACAGGTAACCAAGGTACGTCAACTTTCTATAATGGAAGTAGAATTAATTTTAGAGGTGGACCAGGTTTAACGGTTGTAGATGATGGTAATTTAACTATTACTACTTTATTAGACCAACCGTATGTTTCAGGTGGTTCAATAACTAACAATGTAATAACATTAAATACATCGACCACTGGTGTAACTATAGGTACGATAGATGCTATAACTGCGGTCACTTACAGTAGTGCGTGGGACGTAGCGTTTGCGGGAACAGGTACACTTGGTACTACACCTGTGGCGTTACCATTCATTACAGGGGCAACTTTAAATGGAGGGTCACTTACTTTAGGAATAAACGATGGTTTAGAGTCTGACATTGTAGTTTCAGGTTTTGGCACATTAACAGGTGATACATTTGTGACGGGTGCTACTGTTGATTACCCTGAAGCAACTTTAAAAAGAAATGATGGTAACACAGTTTTAATTGACTCGGAACAGACAATAAGAGTTACGTCCTCAGGTGGTGGTACACAAGTATTATTTAGTGTTGACCCATTGGTATACGGAGCAGTTCATGTTGAATACTACTTAAGTGAAAAAGGTGGTGAAGGAAATGGTAATCGTTCAGGATTCTTTACAGCGGTATTTAGTAAAGACCTTGAAAATACACCGGTAGTAGAATTTGCTGATTGGTCAACTGTTGATTTAGGTACATTTAGTTCATCGGTTGAACTTGATGCATTGGGAACAGGTGAAATAAGAGTTGTGGCAGGAGCTAATTCTATACAGTGTATCGCGAATACAAGAGCGGTTAAAATATAATTAAAATAAAAGTTATAATAACCAATGTTATTACTTAGAATATCTATTTAATAATAAAGAATAATAATTAAAATTTTGAGGGAAGTCCTCCTTCCCTCAATAGCCTTAAGAAAAAAAATAAAATGGCAAGAGAGTTTGTAACAAGACATGGATTATCGGTAAGTGGAAAGACATTTATCTCGACAGTTGACTTAGATGTTAACGTCAACTCTATTTTAGTGCTTGATGGTACTGAGGTAAAGTACAGAGATATTTCAACGATACCTAATACCAATATATATACAGACGATGGTACACTTGATAGTGACCGTATTGTCGACCAAGATACTAACCACCTAACATTTAGTGGTGATTCAGGAGTATCAATTGGTACAGGAACCTCGTCTCCTGTATGTGCCTTATTAGAATTAGCGAGTGAGAGTCAAGGACTTTTAATTCCGAGAATGACTCAGTCACAGAGACTAAATATAAGTAATCCCCTTCCAGGTTTATTGGTGTATTGTACGGACAATACTTCAAACGCTAAAGAGGGTATGTTTATGTATAAATCTTTAGGATGGGTCAATGTATTGTAACAGCCTTACTAATATAATAGGGATAATAACCAATTTAAAAACAAAATAACAATGGCAACAAATGGTTTAAATTTACAAACTTCAGGTTTAACGTTCGCTACGGGTACGGTTGATAGAATGATTATCGACGCATCAGGACAATTTGGTTTCGGTACAATTGCACCGAGTACAGATTTCCACGTAGACGCGGCAGGTGTTAGGTTTGAAGGAATTCCATCATCAAGTTCAAATACGAACTTTATGGTGACAGATGGCAACGGGGTTGTCGGAACACGTAGTGATATCGCTGTTGGTACAGTAGTCACAAACGTAACCGAAGCTTCAAATGTCGTAACGGTGGATTATAATGACATCGCTGATACAACATTTACTATCGACGCATTAACAAGTGTGGCTTATGATACTTCATGGGGTATCGCACAATCAGGTACAGGTACAGTATCAGGTGACTTTGAGTTACCTTTTATTACTGCAGGTACTTACAACGCGGGTACAATTACTTTAGCGATAAACGGTGGTCTTGAATCAGACATTTCAATCACAGGTATTGATGGTACTGATACGTTCGTAACGAGTGGAACAATCAACTCACCAGCGGATGGTACATTAAGACTTACAAGAAATGATGCTGCTAACATAGACATTACAGGATTCCAATGGTCAACTACAGGAGACCAAGGTGGCTCAACAATGTATAACGGTGATAGACTTAATATTTTAGGTGGTACAGGTATTTCAACTGAAGATGATGGTAGCTTAAGTATTACAATTGAGCTTGATGATACGGTAGTAACTACAGGTACTTATGGTTCGGCAAGTGAAACGGTAACGTTTACAGTTGACCAACAAGGTCGTTTAACTGCAGCATCAGAACAAGCAATTGCAATAACAGCATCTCAGGTAACTGACTTTGATGGTAAGGTTTTAGAATCAGTGTTTGAAGCGGCTAACTTTGTTGATTCAACAGGAGCGGCAGGTATTGACTTTACAGTTAGTGCAGGGGCTTCAGTAACGGCATCTTTAGTTAACTCTTCAATTGGAGTTAATGGTACTGCGGGTACTAATTCTGACATTAATTTAGGTGGTGATTTAACATTCACATCTTCTGATGGTTCTATTGTGGCTACAGGAAATGGTTCAGGTACTTTAGACTTAACAGTAGATGCTACATCAGTTTCGGATTCATTCGTAACAGGTGCAACATTAGGTTCAGGAACATTAACATTATCTTTAAGTAACGGTAAACCCGATGTAACTGCTTCAGGATTCCAATTTAACTTAACTAGCGATAGTGGTGTTGGACAAGTAGTACAGTTAGGTGATAGTTTAAACCTTTTAGGTGGTACAGGTATTACAGGTGTAGGTTCAGCAACTGACACAGTAACATTTAATCTTGATGATACGGTAGTAACTACAGGTTCTTACGGGGCTGTGGATACGGTAGCAACATTTACAGTTGACCAACAAGGTAGATTAACTGCGGCGGCTAATGCGAAAATTGATATTGTAGCATCTCAGGTAAGTGACTTTGATAGTGAGGCATTATCTTCAGTGTTTGAAGTAGCTAATTTTGTTGATTCATCAGAAATTGACTTTTCAGTTAGTGCAGGTGCATCGGTAACGGCAGAATTAATTGATGGTTCTATCGGAAACGCAAGATTAGTTAATGATTCATTAACATTCGCGGGAACTGCGGGAACTGATTCAGATGTAGACTTAGGTGGAACATTAACGTTCACATCTTCGGATTCATCAGCAATAATTACTGCAGGTGGTGCGGCTGATACTATTGACATTACAGTTGATGGTTCGGTAACATCTCAAAATATCTATAATACCGATGGTGTACAGACAGATGCTTCAAGAATTTATGAGGTTGGTTCTGGACAAATATTGAACTTTATTAAAGGTGATATTAATCTTAACGGAATTGCATTTGTAGATGATTCATCTCAAAGTGTTCATATCGGTGGAGGAGCGACAGCACCTGAGGCTACAGCAGTCTTAGAGGTAAACTCAACTACTAAAGGTTTCTTATTTCCAAGAATGACATCAGCTCAAAGATTGGCGATTGGTTCACCAGCAACAGGATTGATGGTTTATCAAACTGATAGTAGAGAAGGTGTATACATCTATAAGTCATTTGGTTGGGTACAAGTTATCTAATTAAAGATAAAAAAAATCAATATAAATTGTATTGAAACTATTTATCAATAGACTATAATTAACGGGAGAGATTCATTTCTCTCCCATAGCCAAAATAAAAAAAAGAACATGGCCGATAACGGACTATATTATAATAATACGACAGGGTTAGATTTAACTTCAGGAGGTAGTGAACGAATACAAATTTCTACCGGTGGGGTTATAAAATTTAATTCTAGCTATACGTTTCCAACAACTGATGGTTCAGCTAATCAAGTTTTAACAACTGATGGTAATGGAGGTGTTAGTTTTAGTGATTCTGAAAATTTATATACAGGAGACGGTACTTTAGGGGGTAATAGAATAGTTGACCAAGATGATAATAATTTAGAATTTAGGTCAAATACTAATGAGTTGACTGCAATAATTAAAACCGTATCAGTATCCCCAACCCTTAGACCTAGAGTGTTCTTCGAAGCTGATGATAGTTATAGTGCGGTAGTACAAATAAAATCATCTGATAATGTAACTAATCAGATTGAAGGTTACGATTCTAGAGGTAAGAATAATTTTACAGTAGACCACGATGGTAATTTAAATGCAACGTCTAAATCATTCTTAATACCTCACCCTACTAAAGATGGTTTTAATTTGAGACATGGTTCATTAGAGGGTCCTGAACACGGAGTTTATGTTAGAGGTAAATTAGAAGGTAGTAAAGTTATTGAGTTACCTGATTATTGGTTAGAATTAATTGATGAGAGTACAATAACAGTACAGTTAACACCAATTGGGTCACATCAGAATTTATTTGTTAAGGATATTGTAGATAATACTGTGATTGTAGGGAATTCAAATATTTTAAGTTCTAAAGTGAAGTGTTTTTACATAGTACAAGCTGAAAGAAAAGATATCGATAAGATGTTGGTGGTGTACCCACAAGGAACTAGTTCAATATAGAACCAAAGTTAATTTAAAATAATAATAAAGAGGTTTAGTCCTCTTTTTTTATGCCTTTGTAAATCTCTAATAATCTGAGACTATCATTTAATTTGGATTCTAAAACTTCAAGCTCCTTCGGGTCATTAGTTTCTATAGAGGCGGTATAATAATTAGTTTCCGCTTCTTCAACTATTTCTGTAATTGTTCTTAATAATTTCATATCAATTATAAATATCTGAAAATGGTGTTTAGTTCTTTACAATTGATTTTTTTATATGATTTTTTAGTATAAGAATAAAATATAAACTTTTAAATAAAATAAAAACAATGGCTCGTAAACCACAAACAATTTTTGTACAAATAGCCGCATATAGAGACCCTGAATTAGTTAAAACTATTGAGGATATGTTGGAGAATGCTAAAAAACCTCAGAATTTAGTGTTAGGTATTTGTAGACAATATCACCCTGAGGACGGATTCGATAATTTAGATAAGTATCGAGACGATAAAAGGTTCCGAATTAGTGATGTACTTTATACTGATGCTAAAGGAGTATGTTGGGCTAGAAATCAAGTTCAACAACTTTATGGTGGTGAAATGTATACTTTACAAATTGATTCACACATGAGGTTTGCGCCAAATTGGGATACAGAATTAATAAAGATGGTTAAAGACCTTCAAAAATTAGGTATACCTAAACCATTGTTAACGGGTTATGTATCGTCATATGACCCCGATAATGACCCTAAAGGTAGAGTTATGGAACCATGGAGAATGTCTTTTGATAGGTTTATTCCTGAAGGTGCGGTATTTTTCTTACCTGAAACAATACCGAATTGGAAAGATTTAGATACACCTGTACCTTCAAGATTCTATTCGGCACATATGTGTTTCACTTTAGGTCAGTTTTCTGAAGAAGTACAACATAACCCAGAGTATTATTTTCACGGAGAAGAGATATCAATAGCTGTAAGAGCGTTTACGTGGGGGTATGATTTATTTCACCCACATAAAACATTGATTTGGCATGAGTATACTCGTAAGGGTAGAACTAAACAATGGGATGATGATAGTACATGGGGAGAAAAAAATAGTCATTCACATTTAACTAATAGAAAGTTATTTGGTATGGATGGTGAAAAACAAGAAGGTCATGAAGGTATATATGGGTTTGGTACTGAAAGAACTTTAAGACAATATGAGGAGTATTCAGGTTTACTTTTTTCAAAAAGAGCAATACAACAACATACTATTGATAAAAATTACCCACCAAATCCAGGTATTGAAGAATTTGGTAGTGAAGAAAAGTGGTTAGAAAGTTTTTCTTCAATATTTAAACATTGTATAGATGTTGGTTTTGATAAAGTACCTGAAAAAGATTACGAATATTGGGTTGTTGCGTTTCATGGGGAAAATGACAAGACTTTATTTAGAAAGGATGCGGATAAAAACGAGATTAAACGAATGATGACCGACCCTGCAGGTTATTGTAAAGTTTGGAGAGAATTCCCGACAGCTGAAAAACCTAAGTATTGGGTAGTTTGGCCATTTTCAGAGTCTAAAGGTTGGGGTGAAAGAATAACAGGTAACTTATAATGAAAGAAGAAAAAGTAATATTAACATTAACTACAATACCTGAAAGGTTATCTTTTGACCATGATTTAGGACTAAAGAGAGTGATTTACTCCTTAATTAATTTAAAATATAATAACTATGAGATACACTTTAACATTCCTAAAGTAAATAAGAGAACGGGTGAGGAGTATGTGGTACCTGAGTGGTTAAAATTTATTAACGGTAGAGAAAAATTAAGAATTTTCAGAACGGAGGATTATGGACCATCAACTAAACTTCTTCCTACATTAAATAGAATTGATGACCCTAACCAATTGATTATTATTGTTGACGATGATTTAATATATGAGTCTAGACTAATTGAAAGTCATTTAAAACTTAGAGAAAAAGATGATGAAAAAGTGTGGGGGTTTGCTGGTTTAAATAATTTAGGAGATAAATTTGGAGACGCTAGAGATAGGTTTGTTATTGGAGTAAATGAAGATGTTAGAGTTGGTATAATTGAACACTATAAAACAGTCTCTTATAGAAGAAGATTTTTTGAATCTGATTTTAATGAAGAATTCTTACAAAAAGGTTGGGCTGATGACCATTTAGTTTCTGCTTATATGGGTATGAAAAATAGAGTAAAAATGGTTGCTGCTTCTGAATACATACCAAAACATAATGGGCAAGATGAGTGGAGGAAATATGGTGTAGTGGAATCTTTTCCAGTAATTAAACATTCAGTAACTCAATCAAGAAAAGAGGGATGTAATGAATTTAGAAAAGAGTCGGAACCTTTAAGTGATAAAGATTTGTATAAATTTTTAAATGTTTAAAATCTATGAACTCTACAATACAAGAAATATTATTTAGAACCGCACTTGAAGAAGAAGGTATAGAAGTTAAAGGTTTTAGGTTGGACCATGGAACACCAATAAATTATAACGGAGGTAAACAATATAATTTAATATATCCAAAATCTCATTTAGACGAGTTAAAAACAATTGACACTAATAACAAAGTTTTAGATTATATTTTTATTGGTACAATTTTGGGTAATCATAGACAATTTTTAAAAAAGTGGGATAAACCTAATTCAGTAATTAAAACTGGAAGACAAAATAATTTTATTCACCCTAAAGACGATAAAGTAGGTTATTATGGTAAAAATTACTTTAATCGACCTTATATCACACAATTGGCTACCTCTAAGTTTGTTTTAGCTCCAGGAGGGTGTTCAGCGTTTAATCCAAAGTATAAAGAAGGGATTTTTATATGGACATATAGATTTTGGGAGGCGGTCATGGCAGGTGCGATACCAATAACTAACGAGCCTGACCCAAAATTACATAACGACTATAAATTTTATAGTTTAGAGGATGAACATATCTATCGTAAAGATTGGGTAGAACATAATTTTAAAATATTTAAAGAAAGACATTTCATATGGACAAAAGATTAAAAGTAAATTTCGTACCATTCAGTAATTTTGGTGATACATCAGTACCTTACATGTTAAAAAAATTAGGTATACCTTTTTTATTTTCACATCATACTACCGAAAAAAAAATAATAATGACAGGTTCAATTTTAGGAGTTGGAAGTCGAAAAGATACTATAGTTTGGGGTAGTGGTATTATAGATAATAAAGTTAAACCATTACTTGATTGTGATTATCGGGCAGTTAGGGGTCCAAGAACATTAGAAAAACTAAAGGAAAGAGGTATTAATACTGATAATGTTGCTTTAGGTGACCCAGCTATGTTGTTACCAAAAGTTTATAAACCTGAGGTCACTAAAAAATATAAATTAGGTATAATACCGCATATGGTTGATTTTAATTATGTTAATCAATATGTAAAAAATAATTTAGATAAATTTCCAAATACTATTGTCATTGACCCTAATACCAACACAAGACAAATTGAAAATTTTATAAATCGAGTTAATGAATGTCATAAAATAGTAGCAACATGTCTACATGGTGTCATATGTGCCCACGCATATGGAATACCAGCGAAATGGATGAAAGTAGGTGATAGATTGTGTGGTGATGATGTTAAATTTTATGACCATTTTGAATCGGTAGGTATATATGACCTTTCACCAATTAAAGGATTAATTGAAGATGAGAATATCGAGATTGAAGACTTTGTTTCAAAATTAGATTTAGAGGCCTTATGGGATTGTAGACCTTGGTTAGATGCTCCCGATGAGTATTACGTAGATTTTGATGACCCTAATTGGGTTAATGACTGTTACTTTGAAGGGTATAAAGATAGGTTATGGACCGATGAATTTTTTAGATTATAATGATGGTAATAGATAATAAAATAACTATAGTTACAGGATTATGGGATATAAAAAGACATGAATTAACTGAAGGTTGGTCTAGGTCATATGAGGAACATTATATTGAGAAATTTGCAAAATTATTAGAGATACCTTATAATTTAATAATATTTGGAGACAAAGAATTAGAGGAGTTTGTTTTTAAATATAGAAAAAAGGAAAATACTCAATTTATTGTTAGACCTCAGAGTTGGTTTAAGGGGGAGTTCTACGATAAAATACAAGAAATAAGAAAAGATGAAAAATGGATTAAACAGTCGGGATGGTTAGGTGAGTCAACACAAGCTAAATTGGATATGTATAATCCGTTAGTTATGTCTAAACCTTATCTCTTACACGATGCCAAAATACTTGATAAATTTGATTCTACACATTTATTTTGGTTAGATGCTGGAATCACTAATACCGTTCATTTAGGTTATTTCACTCATGATAAAGTTTTAGAAAAATTACATAATATAGATAAAGTAACATTTTTAGCATTTCCTTATAAGGCTGAAAATGAAATTCATGGATTTAATTATAAAAAAATGTGTGACCTTACTCTATCTAAAGTGGATAAAGTGTGTCGAGGAGGGTTTTTTGGTGGACCTGTTGATAGTTTGTCGGACTTTAACAACCAATACTATAATATAATGAAGAGGACTTTAAATGAAGGGTATATGGGTACTGAAGAGTCTCTATTTAGTATACTCATTTATAAGCATTCAGATTTATATCAATACTTTTTAATAGAATCCAATGGGTTGGTCAGTAAATTTTTTGAAGACTTAAAAAATGATAACCATAAACTTTTAAGTGAATCTAAAATAGAAACGGTTAGTAATGATTTAAATGTTAATAATGTCGGGTTATATGTAATAACATTTAATAGTCCAAAACAAGTTAAAACACTAATAAAGTCCATGCAAAAATATGATGATAATTTTGTAACAAAACCAAAATGGGTTTTACTAGATAACTCAACTGATTTATCAACTACTGACGAATACATACAACTTTGTAAAGAATATGATATTGAGCATGTAAAAAAAGATAATTTAGGTATTTGTGGTGGACGACAATGGATTGCTGAAGACGCCGAAAAAAAGGGATTTGATTATTATTTCTTTTTTGAAGATGATATGTTCTTTTACCCTAAAAAAGGTGAGGTAGATAAAAACGGGTTTAATAGGTTTGTTGACGGATTATATAAAAAATCGTTACAAATTGCAAAAAAGAATAATTTTGACTTTTTAAAATTATCATTTACGGAATTTTACGGGGATAATAAAACTCAATGGTCTTGGTATAATGTACCACAAAGCTTTAGGGAGACACAATGGCCTCAAAAACCAAATTTACCTGTTCAGGGGTTAGACCCTAACGCACCTAAAACTAAAATTACTAAAATTGATTCTTTCAATGGGGTGCCATACGCTCAAGGTGAAATATATTACTGTAATTGGCCACAAGTCGTTTCAAAACATGGTAATAAAAAAATGTTTTTAACGGAAAAATGGGCAAGACCTTTTGAACAAACGTGGATGTCTTATATGTTTCAAGAGACTGTAAAGGGTAATATTAATCCAGGTATTTTATTACTTAGTCCCACAGAACATGACCGATTTGACCACTATGATGGTAATTTAAGAAAAGAGTCATAATAAAATGTCACAAAATCGCTTATGCGATTATTTATATAGAAAGTATTTAGTTATATGGTTGGATATAAAGTAGGTCAAAAAGTTTTATTACTTGATGGTACTCTTTTGAATATTGAAGATGTTCAAGAGGGTATGTCTCTGCAAACTATTGTTCTACCTAATGACGATAACGTTAAAGAGGCTAAATATTGGTCAAGTAAAGAAATTAATGGGCTAGAGTTTACTTCATCTGAGGTAAATAAAGTTTCCACAGAAAATCAAGATTATATAACCATTAATGAGTTATCCTTAAGAGATAAAGAAATACTTGTATATAATACTTTAAATAAAACTTTTGAATTTAAAAATGTTAATAATTTATACTTAGGTAACGACCACAAATTAGTAAGAATCACCAACGAAAGTATATTATTAGAAAACATTTATAATTATGAAAAATCGACTAATAAAGAAGATTTAATTTCGATTAGTTTACACGGACCATTTCATTATTTATTGGATGGGTATGTTGTTCATAATGTTGGAAC
>Ga0208793_1001825_pt1 | contig 11704 bp, 12 predicted proteins | sample 17_taG_FD_184092 | JGI IMG/M metagenome (GOLD analysis project Ga0208793, IMG submission 184092) | Marine viral communities from the Subarctic Pacific Ocean - 17_ETSP_OMZ_AT15314 metaG (SPAdes) (version 2) | ecosystem: Environmental > Aquatic > Marine > Oceanic | place: Pacific Ocean | collected...
TGCCATGGATTGATATGCAAGTAAACGCAGTTGAGCATACCAACTTTTTTGAAAACCGTGCTACTGAGTATGCTAAGGCTAGTACACAAGGAAATTGGCAGGATATATTTAAATGAGTGTACAATCAGAAAACCCTACTATCTCAATTAATGATGTAGAGTATAATATTTCCGATCTTTCAGACGACGCAAAGTACTTTATTAATTGCATTAGCAATATAGATAATCAGCTTTCGCAAATAAAGATGAATCAAGATACCATGAATTTGGCTAGAGAAGGTTTTAGTCAGAGATTGGAGAAATTACTTGAACCACCTGTGAGTGAAGAAAGTTAAACAATAAAGGGGCTATATGCCCCTTTTTTATTATCTTGCGGTTGTTGGTACGCCACCAGCAACAAAGGGACTTTCTGCAAATGCCATGTAAGCTATGGTTGTGCCACTTTCATTTAGTGTTGTTCCACTATTTCGTATTTTAAAACCATTACTTAAAAAATCTATTCCATCCTGTGTGCTCTCTGCATCAGGTAAAGATGGAGCAAGGCGTTTAGTGGCTGAATTATATGAATCTCTTTTATTATCGTATATATTCCAATATTTATAGTTTGAATTGGCTTTTATAATAACCCAAGCAGGTTTAAATCCTGTGTAAACAAAAGGACCATTGACATTCCCATTGCCGACATATTTTCCTGATTTTGAGAAACCCTGTACATCTGTAAAACACCAAGTAATATAAGGATAGGCACCATTAATACGAAAATCTGTACCAACACTAAAAACCGAAGAAGTAAAATTATCAGTAAATATATGAGTAGTACTTGTATGGTTGGTTCCCTCACCATCAATGCTCATTCCACCATATGTTCCAAAGCCTTGAAAAAATACTGGTTTGTTTTCTATTCTTGTTCTATTGAATCTTATTATAAAAGTAGGTTTTTTTCCTAAACCATGTCCTATTGTTCTTGCATTCGTATTTGCGTGGGGTCCGTCTGTAATAATACTAAACCCAGCATCTTGATTAACTTGCACAGTACTTGTTACATCGCCGTCATTGTTTGTACTTGTAGTTCCACCATTGGCTTTCCATTGCCAAGCTACAAAAGGTTCATTCTGTGCATTAAAAGCACCTGAACTACTTTGCACTGTAAAACCATTGGTATCAAAAGAGGCCAGTCGATCTGATAAAGTTGATTCTGCTGAGGTTGTTTCACAACCTATTAACTTATCTACTCCTCTAGTGCTATCTATAAGTTGGTATCCATTGTCGTAATCTCGTCTTTTTAACCAAATAAAATCAGGTTGTAAATCACTATTACCGTCATTAGTAATTGCATTTGTATCATCAGAGCTATCTCCATTACCAGTATAAATAGCAGTTTGAAAATGCGCTGATGGATCTTTTATATCTGAATAAGCCATTATCCGTACTCCTCTAAATTCTTTGTGCATAATGCATAGTAGCCCGATGGTGGTGCATGCTCGAATGTTCCGTAGCCATTCTCGTCTGATTGTGCTGAGCTAATAGATGCTTTTGTATAACCACCAAAATTGACTGTGTGGTTATTGTCATAAACACTAATAGCAGGTATGGCAAAAATACCTGCATCAGTATCAGTGCCTAAATCATTAAGAGCTAAATTTGTTCCATTGGTAACTGCACTGCCATCATAATAAAAACTTATTTGGTTATCATCTAAATTCAAAGCAATCCCAACAAACTTACCTACACCACTAGTTCCAATAGAACCTAACCCTGAAGTGACTGACCTGCTTCCACCATTCCATGTCCAATATTGACCAGTGTGCATACCATATAAAGCTACAGAAGCTTGATTTGTACTACTCCAATAAGCGTTAGCACGATAATTATCTTTAAAAGTATGATACCCAGCATATACCGCTAATCCATAACTAGTACTTCGCATATCAATATAGGTTTCGTAATACCATTTACCCTTTGTTACTCCCATAGTTCCTGCGTATGAAACATCTTGATTTGTGCCATTATCTGACATATATGTCGCACCGTCTGAAGGAGGTGTACTTTGGTTTCCTACAAAAAGTGGATTAAGAGTACAAAAATTATTAGTAGGTGTGTCAGTCGCTTGGTTAGTAGAATCTATACTGTACTTGTCAAAATTACTGCCATTATTACCACTAGTTACTTTTCCCATATTAGATGAATCATCAAAATTTATATAAAAACCTGTAGTGCCTAAAGAAAGACTACTTACATCTTTTGGTTTCCAAATACCACTATCCTCATCAAACTCACCAAACGAAGTTGCTGCTAACTGAGATCCATCCACTAGTACACATTCTGCAATGTAACCATTAAACGAATGGCCAGCATCTGTTAAAGCACCTATAGCAAATTTGCCTCCCCCATCTCCAACTCTTGTACTAGCATTTTGCGTAGGTGCAGTATAATTGCTTATAGTTTTTTGTACTCCATTTATGTAAACTTTTGCTCTATCAGTTGTTGTGCTTTGTGTTGTATCTACAGCGAGTACAAAATGTAACCATGCTGAAGTATCACGAAATGACTCTAGTATTCTTCCTAACCAAAATTGCGAACCACCATTATCTAAGTATAAAAATATTTGATTGTCAGGATAAGGACCATCTCCTCTAAAATAAGCATGACACCAATTAGAGGAGCTTGAGCCCGCACTAAAAATGTTTTGATAAGGCTCGTTTGTATCAGCAAGGTCTGTTCTTTTTACCCAAGTGCTATAAGTCCAAGTTGTTTGTGTCCCTTGCGACCTACCTTCAGCTTTTAAATATTCGCCATCTCTTTGAAACTTACAAGAGTTATCAATATCATAGCCAGTAGAAATACTTCCTCGATTATGTAGTCGTTGTAACGCTTCCATTATGATTGTGCCAAGTTTTGTACTCTGCCAATTTCTTGCCACTTAGCACCATTGTACCTAAAAGCATAAATATCTGTTTTTGCATCTGTAGCGGTCATTGTTGGCGCTGTTGAAGATGCAAATTCAAAGACTGCATTCCATGCTAGCGTATAAGGACCTGAAGATGCATGTTGTGCAACTTCAATACTAATAATTGCTCCTTCAACTGCATTACTTGGTTGTCCAATAGTTGTATTTTCTGTCAATTCAAGAAAAGCATTAGCGGCGGCTGCAGCATCCCAAGATGTACTTCCATCTGCTAAGGCTACTTGTGTTATATTTGAGGAAGTTGACGCTGTTGCAACTCCTGTGAATGTACTTGTGCCTGTTGTAACTCCATTTCCTGTTACTGTCAAGTTATCTGCAACTGTAGTCTCTGAAGTAGTATGCCCAATCGTTATTGCGATACCACTTGTCTCTGTTGCTAATTTTAATGCTCCTGTACTATTTGCTAAGTATGAATTTGACCCATCATGGTACAAGTTTAAATCTTGTCCATCCCCAAGTCTTAATTTTTCGCTGTCTCCGAGCAGTAGGCTATCTCCATCAGGTAGTTCCTTGATGTTCTGATTTGATGAGTCTACTACTAGAGGAAATCTATCTGCCATTTTATGATACTCCTACGTTTACGTTTCCGCTTCTTGCAACAACTACTATGTTGCCATTTGTTACTGATACAGCAGTATTTGTACTCCTGCCTACAACTGTTAGACCTGTGCCTACAGTTGCAAAACTAAGAGTTCCACTGCCGTTTGTTTTTAAAAATTGTCCTGAGCTACCGTCAGAAAAACCTAGTTCTGTTATTCCGACTGCTCCTGCTGCGATATATCCGCTTGCTACTGTTGTTTTTGCCATTTTATGTTACCTCATCCCATGCTTTTGTTGTTTCGTTCCATGTATACACCTTACCATCATCTGGATATGTAACTGGGCATTCCCACCTACAAGTGCTTTCATTTAATGTCCAAGACGGATATGGTTGTGGTGGTATAAAAGCATCTTTTGTTGAATCATAAGAAAAATCTATGCCCGCATAATTTTTTCTTATAGAGCCATCTATTTTAGTTTCAATCCAAGTACCTGGTGAATCATCAACAAATGTATCGAAAAATTCTTCATTTGCTACTATTACTTTTTCTACCAAACTATTATTTACTTTTGCCCAATACTTACTCATGCTGTATAACTCCCTGAACTATTAAAGACAATAATCGTATCATCTCCACTTGTTGTCACTGTAGGCGATCCTGTTGTTGTTCCTGAATACTGTGCAGTTGATAATCGTAGAATAACCACACCTGAACCTCCCGCACCTCCATCTCTACCAGATAGCTGTGAACTAGCACCACCGCCACCACCGCCAGTATTTGCCGTGCCTGCAACATCGGAAGCAGAATAACTGCCGCTTGAAGGAGCAGCATCTCCACCACCCCCAGTGCCACCACTTCCGGGCGTAGTATTAGAATCAGTAATTCTAAGACCACCACCGCCTCCTCCTGCTCTTGTTACAGATGAACCAGTAATTGTAGAAGCTACCCCATTACCTCCATTACCACCACCATTATCTGCATGATTGGCAGTCGCATTTGTATCAGGTGCATCAGCACCTACTGCTCCTGCTCCTCCGCCACCTCCGCCACTATAATGAGAACTTCCATGATAAATACTCTGTCCACCTGCATAACCTTGATTTGCTGTACCTGCACCACCTACTGCTGTATAACCACCGCCACCACCTGAACCGCCACTAAGACCTGATCCGTCACCTTTACCGCCACCGCCACCTAGTGAAGTTACAGTTGTAATACCAGTTCCACTTATACTTGAATTTGAACCGTTTGAACCGTTTGCACCAGATGGACCATAGCTTGCACCTGCTCCTACTGTGATTGTGTATTGAACACCTGCGGTTAAAGATAAAGTGGTTTCTGATGAGCCACCACCGCCTGATGTTTCGTTATTCCAAGATGATCTATACCCTCCTGCACCACCGCCACCAGTTCCAACTAATGCTGATCCTGCACCACTTCCACCACCCGCTATAACAAGAAAGTCTGCAAGTATTGGGTATGATGTAGTGTCCATTTTTTTCCATGCACCGCCTGCATATGATTCCATAGAAGATTCTGTTGTATTGTAACGTATCATACCATTTGCAGGAGAGCCAGGTCTTTGTGCTGTTGTACCAGCAGGAAGTGTTATTGAGCCTGTACCACTAAAAGCAGGATCGTCTGCAATCTTGGCAGACGTTATAGCATCATCTACTATAGAAGCTGTAACAACTGCACTTGAAGCTAGTTGATCTGCACCTACGGCATCATCGGCAATTTTAGCTTGGCTTATCGCATCATCAGCTATCTGAGTAGTTCCTACTACTCCGTCTCCGATTACTCCTGCTTTAATCTTGGTGGTCATTGTTTATCTCCTTAAACTGTTGGCAATTCGCCTATTGGTCTTACTGGTGTTTCTGCGTCATTGTAAACATAGAGTGCTGCCAAAGCATCTACATCTGATACGGCATCTATTTGCACACACATTGCATTTGCTTTTGTTCTTACAGCTGCTCTCTTTGTTTTTATATCACTTGGAAGTGCTGTTCCGCCTTCTGCATCTCTTACTACCATCCAATCTGTTGGGGATAATATACTTGCTGCTTGTGAATTAATTGTAAATTTATGGTCAGTTTTTAAATCTGCTAATGTTTTTGCAGTTGCACTCGCATAAGATTTAGTTACAGTTTTTGCACTTGAATCCCATGTAAAAGACTCCGCTCCATTGTTGTAATACGCCTGATCTTTTATATTTGTACTATCATTGATTATTTCATAAAGTCCGATAGCTTCTTTTTCCGATTTTGACCATAAAGTAAAAATACTTGCGGGATATTGAATGTCCCCAAGCGTAAACCCTTTAGGTGCGTTAAATGTTTTAGTTATAGAGTTACTCTCTACTAATGCCCACATAATATTTCTCCTAGTGTGCTTGGCGATATTTCGCCGTGTTATCCTGCCGTTGCTGGTATACCTGTTGAGGTAACCATTGGCCTTTCAGCTTCTGCCCAAAATAAGTATTGATCATTTTGGTTAGATGAGCCGTTTATACTTCTCATTTTAAATCCTGTTGCATAGAATTCTACTAAATAATTGGAATCTGCTTGTGATTTAGTTGCTTCATTGAATCGCCAGTGATTTGTTCCTGTTGGATTAAATCCATGTCTTGCTGCATAATAGTCTTGTCTATCCCAGTCATTTACATAAACCTGCCAACTATCTGCGCCTCCATCATATCGTTTTAAACAAACCGTCTTAGGTCTAAAACCTGTATGAACGTAATAACTATTATAGTTATAGGTATCTCCATTTGCGACTCCAATATGTCGAAGTCCTTTCACACTGTGAAAACAATAGGCTATATAATTACCTGCTCCATCTTGAACTTGTGCATGTTCTCCTAGTGTAAATACAGAATTTGTTGGTTCTGTATTTGCAAATACAGTACTTAAACTAGCCCACGCTGCGGTGCTTTCAAAAATAGCATATTTACTTGCTCCTGCATATTCCCAGTATACTCTCCACCCTCTTGCTGAATTTAATTGTTTAAGTAAAATTAATTGAGGTTTTTTTGCGAGTCCATGCCCAAAAGTTTTTGTACCGAGGGGAGAAGGAGATGTATATTGTACAATACTTATTCCTGCTGTTTGGTTTGCTTGAACTGTACTTGTTGCAGTTCCATTTGAATTTGATGCAGTTGTTCCACCATTAACTTTCCAGCCCATTGCCCCTAAAGTTTGTCCACTTTGATTAGTTGAGTTTGCATCTTCTGGTTCACCAACTGTAAATCCATTAGTATTAAATGATGTAACATCTTTATTGGCATTACTACTAGTAACTTCTGCGTTTAATCCATCTGTATATAGTCCTTTTGTAACTCCTCGAGAAGAGTCAGTTAAAAACCAACTTGCATCAGTACTAATAGATTTATTTATTAATATATCTGGCTGTAAATTTCCATGACTTCTATGCCAGGTTATACTATTTCCTGTATTTCCTGTGCCTGAGTAATATGTAGTATTAAAAAATTCTCCAGGATTATCTACAGCGGGTGCGTCAAACTCTGCAATATTTTTTGTACAGATTGCATAGTAGCCACTTGGTACACTGTATCGAAAGCCTCCATAACCATTTGCATCTGAATTTGTATTACTACCACTATAGTACCAGCTTCCAAAATTAAAATTAGCAACTCTAGCGTCATACATTGAAATACAAGGTATAATATAATTTACTCGATTATTACTTGGACCTGAGCCATTTATGAGTCCATCAAGACTTAATGCTGCACCACTACTTGGATTAATATTATTTCCATTTTTATAAAAAGTAATTGTACCATTATCCATATCTAGAGCAAACCCATATACATCATTTGCACTATGACTTGATCCTGGATTAAAAGCATTTCTATATACACTGCCTCCGCTATCATCTGTTACAAAATATCCACCTTCTGTATTACTATTTGCTAAATATATTCCTGCAAATTCATTTATATCATGTGCATTGTTCCCATAGCTTGCTTCATCATAACTTGCTGTACGAACACCTATCATAAAACTATTTCCACTAGGACTTTCGGTTTGAACTTCCCAGTACCATTTTCCTTCACTAACGGGCATTGTTGCTCTTACATCTGCCCACTGATTATTGTGACCCGTAAGACGAGTTCCGCCATATCGTATATGAGAAGGTAAATATGCAGTATTATGTAATCCTAAACATCCTAAACTGCAGAAATTATTTGTTGGAGTATCAAGAGCAATTCTACTGCTACCCATATTTCCACCATTTGCTAAGTTATTTCCATTTCCGCTTGAATCTTTTCCCATTTGGCTAGAATCGTCATATTTCATATAGAAGCCATCTCTGCCATAACTTCCTGTAAATTTTTTTGGAATCCATGTATTATTACAATCCTCTGCAAATTCTCCAAAATCATCTTGATCATATACTGTTCCATGTATAAAATGAGTTTCTGCAAGATAACCTTCAAACTCTTGATAATAATTACCACTTGCTAGATAACATCCTAATTGATAAATTGTGTCATCATCGCCTACTGCAGTATCAAAGTTTTGGGCAGGATTATTTCTTGAATAGTAAGCATTTGGAATTGTTGTATCCCCAATTTCTAGTAGTATGCCATTCACCCATAATTTTGATCTATCTGTTGCAGTACTTTGTGTTGTGTCTACTGCCCAGCACACATGATACCATGCAGTTGGGTCACGAAAACCTACTCGAGTATAACTTCTTGAATTTGTTCCGCCTTGTCCTATGTCTGTTTGTAATCCTCCATAGTATGAACCGCCACTGCCTGAGTTCTCGTCACTTAAAGCTAATTTTACTTGCTCACTTGACCCATTTCCTGCAGAAAATAGCATCATTGCACCAGTATCTGTTCCTCCTGATCTATTCCATAAATTGCCAGAAACTTTAAACCAAGTAGAAAAAGTAAATTTTCTTTGATCTGCTGCAGCTCCTGCAGGATTTAAGTATAGTCTATCATCGTCCGATCCTTCAAATAAACATGAGTTATCAATCTCATATCCAGTGGAAATACTACCTCGATTTGCTGCTTCCGTTAAAAATGCCATATTATGTCTGCGCTAAGTTTTGTACTCGTCCGATCTCTTGCCAAACGCTGCCGTTATATCTAAATGTGAAAATATCAGTTTTACTTGCTGTCGCAGTTACAGTTGGTGCTGTACTTGCCGCAAATTCAAAGACTGTATTCCACGCTATTGTTCTTGCTGTTCCGCCCTGTGCTATTTCTACTTGTATAATTGCTCCTTCAGTCGCATTACTTGGTGCTGAGAATGTTGTATTCTCAGTTGTAACATGATATGCGTTTGCTGCTGCGGCGGCATCCCATGCAACTGCATTACTTGATGAAGTGATTGCTACTTGAGTTACTCGTGCTGATGTAGAGGCTACTACTAATGGTGAAGTTACAGAAGTTACGACTGTAAGTGCATCCGCTAAGTGATCACCAGTAACAACATCGTCAGCAATATGATCTCCAGTCACTTGGTCATCATCTATGTGTCTAGTCAGAATACTATTCTGTGCTATCTTTGTAGCGTCTACAGAGTTATCAGCAATATTGCCTGTAGCAATAGTATTTGCGGATATTAGGTCTGTGTTTATTTTTTGTAGTGCCATTATTATGCTCCTGCAGCTTCGTTAGCTGCCTTTTTAGCGTTCTTAACTGTTGTTGTCCAAACTGCTGTAGCTATGCCTTGAACTTCTGTACTTTCGCTTGATACATTTGTATCAGTATGAGTCCAAGAACTGCCATCTTTTACAGACGATACACACTCTAATGTGCGTCTATGAAAAGATCTGTTTATCTCTGCTCCATCTTCTTTGATAATCGTAGCAGTGCGAATTTGTATAGTTTTGTAGTCTCCTACAATTTCTATTTTATCTTCTTTTGTTTCTTTTGTTAATGCCATTGTTTTTCTCCTGTCCGTGCCTATCTCCGATAGACATAATTGTTAAACTGTGTAAAATCCATGAATGTGTAGTGCAAATGTTGGACTGTCCATACTAGAATAGTTCCAATACGCTGTGTTGCTACTCGCATTATAATATAATCCTTCGAGTTGAGAGCCATTTGTTCTAAAGTGTGCTTTAGGAGTATTTGCACCCGTATTTGCAGTATCTCCACCTAGCGCTATAATTGCTCTTTGTCCTGTAGCACCTGCGTTTGCAGCTGCAAATGGTAATCCAGTTATAGTAACTGTCTGACCTGGCAATGAAGATAGTGTTACATCTATGTTTGCGTGTATATGACATATATTTCCAATCTTTGTATATGTAGCAAGATTTATGGTTATTGATGATGTTGTTACTCCACTGTATGTATAAAAAGCTGGAGTCCACGTACCCTCTTCATAATCGTCAAGTGCGTTAGCTGTTGCTGTATCTCCATTAAAGGTTATACCTCCAGAAGAAAGAATCCTCATGCGTTCTGCTGGAGTATTCCATGAACTATCAGCAGTTTCAAAATATAAATAACCACCCGAAGTAGTGCTTTGTCTACCGCCTTTAATAATTGCTGCATCTTTTGTTGCAGAACCATTGCTGACTTGAAAAGATATTCCACTTCCTCTTGAATATGTACTGCTGTTATTTGTATTTTTTGAAACTATATTTGTTCCAAATCCTGCCAAATCATAATCAGCAGTAAGAGTGTTGCCATCATAAGTAAGTCCTGATTCACCATTCAATGTATTCGATGAACCTGTACCAGTGATTACATAATTATTCGTATTATTATTAATTGTTGTGCCACTTACTGTTCCAAAAGATAATGCACCACTGCCGTCTGTTTTAAGTACTTGATCTGCACTTCCGTCTGAGGTTGGATATGCGATTCCACCTGCTGTTAGTTGTCCTGAAACTGTTAATGCTGATAAAGTACCAACACTTGTTATGTTTGTTTGTGCCGCTGTTAGTATAGTTCCTGTTAAGTTTCCTGCAACATTACCTGTTACGTTACCTGTAAGTGCTCCTGTAAAGGTTGCTGCAGTTATTCCTGTTGTAGCACTTATGTCTGCTCCAACGATACTATTATTTGTAATATGTCTCGAGAGTATAGCATTACTTGCGATTTTTGCTGATGTAACTGCGTTTGCTGCCAAAGAAGTCGTTTCTACACTTCCTGCAGTAAGTGCTTTTGTCGCAACTACTGATAATTTTTGTCCTGTGGGAGTATTGGCATCAAAAGTTAATGTACCACTTGAAAAAGTATAACTATCTTTTGGTTGATAAACACCACCTACGAATACCCAAGTATTGTTCTCGTTTGATGCACTGATACCTGTAGTATATGCGGCTGTGTCTGTCGTTGTAGCTTCATAGATTCCAAGAACTGTATCAGAACTGGACATTCCACTTGTTGTACCTGTTACAACATCTATCAATGCTCCATTTTCTGGTGCAGTACTAAATGTTACTGTTGAGCCACTATAACTATATTGTGATTTTTGCTGATATACACCATCTATAAATATCCATGTGTTTACTTCATTGTGTGGATTTATTCCTGTATCAAAAGCTGTTGTTGAGCCGTTTCCTGTTGCAGTATAGTTTTCTACTTGTGTTGTTACTGAATCAAAACTTAATGCTCCAGAACCATCTGTTTTTAAATATTGCCCTGCACTACCATCGCTAGTAGGATAACTAATACCAGATGCAGTCAATGCGCCTGATACAAATGGAGCTGCTGTAATTGTTAAGTTACCAGTTGATGCTCCTGTAAAACTACCTGTTCCAACTGTGACTTTGTCTGCGCTTTCATCCCAACCGATAAATACATTATCAGAAGATCCTCTTTCAATTACGATACCTGCGTCTGTAGCGGGTGCGCCCGAAGTTCCTGTTCCTAATTCTATGATTGCATCTTCAATAGTTGTATTGCTAGAAGAATTTGTTACACTTGAACCATTTGTTGTTAAGTTTCCAGTAATTGTTAAATTACCTGCGATTGTTATATTGTCAGCAAGTTGATCTCCTGTAATTTGGTCATCATCTATATGCCGAGTAAGAATACTGTTTGAAGCAATTTTTGTAGCGTCAACAGAGTTATCCGCAATATTTGCGGTTGCTAAAGTGTTCGCTGCGATTACTCCTGTTGATATTTTTGTTAGTGCCATGTTATCCCTCTAGTGTCTCTATTCTTGCTGTTAAGGCGTCTATCTTGTCATCTGCTTCTTGTAGTGCTT
>Ga0208793_1001841_pt1 | contig 11642 bp, 26 predicted proteins | sample 17_taG_FD_184092 | JGI IMG/M metagenome (GOLD analysis project Ga0208793, IMG submission 184092) | Marine viral communities from the Subarctic Pacific Ocean - 17_ETSP_OMZ_AT15314 metaG (SPAdes) (version 2) | ecosystem: Environmental > Aquatic > Marine > Oceanic | place: Pacific Ocean | collected...
GATGGTCATGGTATACTTGCCAGTGGTCTGACCCATGTATACATCATGCTGGGTTAGGTTTGAGAAGTTTACGATACCTTCGATTACTTGAGCCATACTAACTTTCCTCATCTACTTTGATTTACCAGCCATAGGGTCCTATGGTGGTGGTTTAGACTTTGTAGCCTATACTAATATTATAACACAGTTTCTCTGTTTGTCCACCTCCTTTGGTATTATTACCGTCTTATTACTCTTTGTCGTCACTAAAGACATACGTTAGAACTCCTAGGAATACTAGGGCCACTACTGTGGTCACTGCTAGTTCAAAGTCTGTCACGTTAGGCCTCGTCGTATATGTCATTAGTAGGGCCTATGGCTCTCTTAATCGACGTGTAAGCAACGATAGAGAGCACGAGTACTACTAAGGGTGGGCAGAGTATCAACGCTGCTACTGTGGTTCCTGTGCTAGGCATCTTCTGGTTCCTCTTGAGTTATACCATCACGGTACAGCCTATTGGCTAACTTGTCAACCATGGCGTACGCGTTATCATAGGCTCCAGCGACTCCGCGTGATACAGGATCCCCAGTAGTACCTAAGGTGTTTAGTTCCCTGAGGTGAAACAGTTTCTTTTGTATGTCCCTAAGTTGGTGGTAGGTCTCTAGTTGGTTCATTGTAAGTTCTCCTTAGGGTAAGCCCACGAGGGATCATCGGTGCTAACGGTTGTACACCCACTCAGCAATATAACTAAAAGAAGTACTCTCATTCGTCACCCTCCTGTATTTCGTAGGACACCCAGCGCCACGTACCGCCACCTAGCATACATTCGCCATAGGACACAGCGTCCTCGCGGCAATCGAAGCCCTCTGGGTCACTCTCGCCACCGTCCCTGTCAAACATTACCGTCCAGTATTTCATTCATCCACCTCCATAGTCCAGCGATCATAGGCATCGTCAATTAGTAACATCTGTAGTGTCTCTTCTACCTCGTCTAGTGTCACAATTTCATCATTGACATAGGCAAAGTTAGTACAAAACTCCGCCTCTACCTCACCTTGGTAGCTCCTTACGTCAACATGGGCCTCTATCTTAGAGCCTGCGTTGTGAATCTCAGCTAGGTACTCCATTATTCGTAACCCTCTTTAAGTCTGTCCAAGTGTTCATCGGCCTGCGTATAGGCAGCGATCCGACCATCTATCCAATAGCTCTGACTGCCTGAGATGCCCTTCTCACGGCGCTCCGCCAGTGCTGCAATGTCACCCTCCGCAAACCTCCTAAACATCTCCTGCATAGACTTCAGTAGCTTGTGAATCTCTGCGTCAACTTCCGCTCTTGTGTAAGTACTCATCTTTAGAATGCTCCTAAGTTGTCTTATTCTCTTAGTTTAATCTAGTATTATCCCTATTGCAACACCTATTGAGAAACAAATACCAAAATAAACAAATAGTATTACCGTTGGCATATCCATAATCTTAGGCTCCTTATGCTGCCTCGCGTCCGTACCATTTCATAGGCATACCGCGAGACTCCCAGTCATCTGCTTTGTGGTTATAGTATACCATGTAAGCAACGGTTGCGTCAATGTTTTTACACTCATCTGGCATACACTGTGGTGGATCCGTGAACCCTAGGTCCTGAGAGGCCTCTGGTGGCTCCCTAAGAGCTTCTAGGTGCTCCTTGATAGTCTTATGTACCTTTTGGTAACGTCGCTCGTACTCGCTCCCAAGGGCTTCTAGGTGTGCCACGGTCCATCTGTAGTGATCTGAGGATTCACGGACCCACACGGCGCTAGGGTGGTTCTTATGGGTCGGTTTGTAGGCTACCGTTGCCCCGTCTAGCTCATGGTGCGCCGTAGAGAGCAGTTGAGCAGTCTCTAGTATCATCTTGACCACATGCTTGTCACATTGCATCTTAGCAGCTTCTACGGGGCTTCTGCTTAGGTAGAATATGTTCACAACTTAAGCTCCTTAGGCTACTTAGGTAGTAACCTTAGTTATATAATAAATTAGTTAAACATAGAATACTTAGGATTCTTAGGATACTTAGAATTCTTTGGATTCTATGTATTCTTAGGTGTCCTTAGTATTACTTAGGTTAGTATATCATAGATTTTGTTCTCATCATAGGGTATTTCATCGGTAATATTACCACAATCATCTTCCAAGGTGCCTATGGATACATTGAGGCAGTAGGAGCAGAGGTCGAAGTAATCACCTGAGGTGTCCTTCTTAACTGTTTCGTAATCTTCTAGTAGTACGTCGCAAGCTTTACATTTCATCTTCTTAAGTCTCCTTAGGTGGCCTTAGGTGGCCTTAGTCGTCTTTAGTTGTGTCTTTGTATTTACCTTCGCTGTTAGGCATAGGCATTGTATCAGTAGGATCATACAGTAAACCTATAATTATTGCTAGTGGTAATAATACCGGTGATAGTACCACCATAATAATCCAAGTTAGCACCGTGTACATCTTAAGTCTCCAATGGTGGCCTTATGTGGCCCTGAGAGGCCCTGTATGGCCTCCTGTTAGCTTTTAGGTACCTTAGGGGTCCTAGGGTACCTTAAGGGGTCTTAAGAGTCCTTAAGGCTCCTCTGGTGCGCTAAGGATTATTTCTTCGGCTATTGTGGTAGTCTCTAGTTTTACCAGTCTAGCGTCCACCTCAGGATATGTCGCAACGTGCATCTCTAGCTCCGAGAGTCCAGATTCTAACGTGTCCCCTCGGTAACCGTGGGTTGTGCGCCAGTTGCTTCCGTCGTACCATTGTACTGCGTAAGTTATCTTAGTCATCTTAGGACCTCCAAGGTGCCATGGTTAGCAGGATTCCGGAGAATACTATAATCCATATAGTTGTGTCAAGTGTTAACATACAAAAACCTCCGGATGATCCACGCAGGCTAATAAGACTGCATCCGTAGACCCTAAGTATTCGCCTCCTGTTTGTTTGTAGGTAAACGTGGGGCCTACGTAGGGATTATAGGTTATCATATCATCATTCGAGCACGGGCGCGGCATAGGTGACCCCTCAGGCAACAAGGTGCCCACTAGTCCTGCGTGTACGTTCTTTTTACGTTCTCTTAAGACCCTCTCTCTACCCTTCTGAGACACCTTAGGTGTAACCCCTTGTAGGTGTACAAAGTCTGCCCTATCTATCACTAGGCCTTTCTGAGGCCCCTCTAGGGCCTTAATAGACCAGAGTTTACGGTGTAGGTTCCAATATACGAATACTTTCACGCTAGTACCCCCCTGTCAATGTAATGGTCAACTCTGAGGCATCGGCATCAAACTGTAGCTGTAAACCTACCAGATGCATTATGCCAGAGTAAAATTCTTCTACGCAATGATATTTAATTGTCATAACTTAGCCCCCTTAGGCTACTTCTAATGTTTGTATTAAATTATTCTGGTTCTTAATCATAGACTTTCCATGGCCTATGTAGGTTACAACCGATATATCCTTATCCCAACATGCTCTACAGGTGTCACACTTACCACCTCTAGTGTAAGCCTCGCAAACAAAAGACCCCTTAGGTACATCTTCTAAGGTTGCAATGGTGCTAGTGTTGTGGCCTTCTATGGTCTCTCCTATGATGCTATCGGATGATAACCTAAGTACCACGTTAGGCAAGCTCTGTAGCCTCTGAAGTACTAACGTAAACTTAGTAAACTTATGCATCCTAGTTGGTATCCAATGCTTAACCCATGGTGTCGCCTCGCACACCTCTAGAATCTTCCTAGCGAGTCTTACGTCGTAAATGTCACCCGAATCGAACCACCGGAAGTACCTATCATTATCTAATTCTTGGACCATATCAGATACCCATGTGTCCCGCTTCCAATCTTCTCTATTGTGTACCCTAGGAGCCTTAACGTTAGGGAACCTATAGTTACCCGAGGTGGCATAGCAGCCCTTACAAGCGTCTACAAGGTCACCTTTGGCATCTCTGGAGGCTGGACAGGTATCTAGGGCCTGTAGGGACCATGATCTACAGGGCATCTTTGAGGCTTTGGATAACTTTAGCATAACTTAGGTCTCTTAGGTTGTCTTAGGTTGCCTAAGGTACCCTAAGGTACCTAGGCTGTCAAGGGTTTTTATAACCTATCTTGAATATAATCTATTAGGTCTGCTAGATAATCACATAGGTCATCATACACGTAACCTTCGTAAGTATCCACAGCGTCCACGTATAGGTCTCTGTGCGTTTCACTGTAGCCTGCTAATATGCGCCTATTGTTAGCTACGGCAGTTTTACACTTAGTCGGTAATGCGAAGTTGTTCATAACTTAGGCTCTCTTAGGTTGTCTTAGGTTGCCTAAGGTACCCGAAGGTACCTAGGCTGTCAAGGGTTACTTAGGTTTATTTACTGTGGTAATAATCCACAAGTTCTTTAGCTTCTTTAAGTGTGTCGGTGACGTCGTGGGCTATGTAGTCGCTTATGTCACCTATGAACCATTCGCGTGTCTCGCGTTGTTCTATGAAGTACCCTCGGTAGTGGTACTCGCCTTGGTTCACCTTGGTTGCTTTATGTTTCATAACTTAGGTTCCTACTTAGGTTGTCTTAGGTTGCCCCTGTGGCTTCCCTTAGTTGATGTAACCATTATACCTCAGTTGGCCCAAGATGCAACCCCTTTGAGATGTTAATATTACCAAATTCTTTTAGTTGACATAGGTTCCTAAGATGTGCTATTCGCGTGTGCGCGTGATATAAAAGGTACAACGCGAGTACACCATTGATCACCCTTTGTCAACACTTGACAGCCTAAGGTGTCTGTAGTACCCCTCAGAAGCACCTACTTTGGCCCACACTTGTCAACTTATGTCAACGTGAATAATACCACAACTTTAGGTTGCACCTTGGGTGCGCCTCGTGTAACGCATAGGTTACATTAGCTAACACGAATAGCAACTCATGTCAACGTAAATAATACCATAACCTTTGGTTGACTTATGTTGCCCCTTGTGTTACCCCTTGGCTCCTTGGCTAACACAAGTAGCTTGCCTTGTCAACGTGAATAGTACCAAAGTTAACGCTTGACACCTCGGGTTGCCTCTGGTATCCTTGGGAGGCCCGAGAATCCTTGGGATATTTAGGGGCGGGGGGCCGGGGTTGCGTTATGATTACTAAAGTTGTACCTCCTTAGGCACAAAATAGGGAACTTTAGGAAACCTTGGTGCAAAATAGGGTAAAATTAGCCTTAAGTGCACCAAAGTGGTGCGTATGTTACCTAATGTAACCCCTTGGTATGCCTAAAGTTTACCAAAAGTACACCTTAGGGCACCTTAGGTTCTAAAAGGGAACTACCTAAGGCTACTTAGAACCCTTCGGGCCACCAAAGGAGACCTAAGAATCCTTAGTAGTGTGATTATTACCAAAGAAATACCTTGACATTTACTCTGAAATATGTTATAATATATAGTATATTCTAAGAGACACTTTAGAGGGACTTCGCGCCACCTAAGTTGCACCTTAGTTGAATACTTTAATGAATAATTTAAAGAATACAACAAAGGCCACCTTAGGAGGTAACTAAATAGGTTCATTTAGATCCCCTCTAGAGAGTAACCCCTTTAGGAACTAGGGAATCCAAGGGGTCTTAGGAATATAGGGGACTCAAATGAAACATAAGACAACATAAGCCTACAGAGGATAACTTATGTCTACAGAAGGGCCAGAGACAACTAAGGCTGCTCCTAAGAAACGAGGAAGGCCAACGAAAGCAGCCACGGAGCTTAAGAAAGCTGGGAATCGAGGGAAGGTAGGCAGACCGTCCGGCGATGCTGCTATCATAAATGAGTTCAAGTCTCGTATGTTGACGAGTCCTAAGTCAAAGAAAGTACTAGAGGCTATCTTTAATGCAGCATTAGATGATGAGCACAAAGGTCAACAAGCGGCTTGGAAGCTTCTCTTAGACCGTATAGCCCCCACAGCGGCCTTTGAGAAGGATGTAATCAAGGATGCTGGTAGGAGTGCTATCCAAATAAACATCACAGGAGTAGGGTCTACAGAGGTGTCCGAAGCCCCCCTAGGCTCCTCAGAAGCCTTAGAGGGCCAATGGACAACTAAAGATGCTTAATGTGTGGACAACCGAGGGGGAGTCTTAAGATGCTTTATACGAAGAATGTAAACTTAACAGACACTTCTACGCAAACTGTTGTAACTATTCCTAACGGCTACGTTGCGCATTGGAATATGGCGTTTATTTCTAACTTAGACAATTCAACCAGCGACGTTACACTGTTTGTAGACAAGACACCAGACCCTGACATCTACATACTAAACGGAACTAACGTACAATCCAAAGAGTATCTTCTTATTGACGGCAATGCTGTGTTTGTGTTACAGCCCGGCGATGTCATCAAGGCGTCAACAGACAGCGCAGGTAACGTAGAAGTCGTAGTCACCTTTGATCTGATAGAAGCCCCTGCAACTTTTGTAAACTTTAACGGCCTATGACTGACCTTAACGTAGAGTTACTCCCTTGGCAAACCAAGGTATTTGAGGATCCCACGAGATTCAAAGTAGTAGCTGCTGGCCGAAGAACAGGGAAGTCTAGGTTAGCTGCGTGGATGCTCATAATCAATGCCCTACAGTCAGACAGGGGCCATGTATTCTATGTAGCACCTACGCAGGGACAAGCTAGGGACATCATGTGGCAGACCCTCCTTGAGTTAGGACACGATGTTATCACAGGGTCTCACATTAACAACCTACAACTTAAGTTAGTCAATGGAGCCACGATTACCCTTAAGGGTGCAGATAGACCAGAGACTATGCGTGGTGTAAGCCTAAAGTTCCTAGTGATGGACGAGTACGCAGATATGAAGCCTGACGTATGGGAGCAGGTCTTACGTCCAGCGTTGGCTGACCAGAAGGGACACGCGATGTTCATAGGGACACCTATGGGTCGTAATCACTTCTATGAACTCTACAAGTATGCGGAGATGGGAGATGACGAGACGTACTCAGGGTGGCACTTCACAAGCTACGATAACCCACTACTCGACCCTGATGAAATTAACGTCGCCAAGAAGTCCATGTCTTCTTACGCCTTTCGTCAGGAGTTCATGGCGTCCTTTGAGGCTGTTGGCTCAGAGATGTTTAAGGAAGACTGGGTACACTACGGAGAAGCCCCAGAAGCAGGGGACTACTACATAGCCATTGACCTCGCAGGCTTTGAGGAAGTAGGTAAGAAGAGAACGAAGAGTTCTAAGTTAGATGAGACAGCCATCTCTGTAGTCAAGGTGGGTGACAACGGTAACTGGTTTGTAGACAACGTAATCTACGGACGCTGGACCCTAGATGAAACTGCGATGAAGATATTCCAAGCAGTCAGGGATTACCAACCTATCTCAGTAGGTATCGAGAGGGGCATAGCAAAGCAAGCAGTAATGTCACCTCTCATGGACCTCCAGAGGAAGCACGGGAAGTACTTTAGGGTAGAAGAGTTAACCCACGGTAATAAGAAGAAGACAGACCGTATTATGTGGGCGTTGCAAGGGCGCTTTGAGAACGGTGTAATAAGCTTGAACAAGGGGGAGTGGAACGCTAGATTCCTAGATCAACTCTTCCAGTTTCCAGATCCACTGACGCACGATGACTTAGTGGACTCTTTGGCTTACATAGATCAATTAGCGACCATCCCTTATGGGATACATGAGTTCATAGAAGATGAGCTTGAAATCTTAGATATTGTAGCGGGATACTAACTATGAAAGATACCTTATATAGCCCTGACCCATTGATGATTGATGAGTCTCTAGAAGACTGGGTAATGACCAAGTGTGATGACTGGAAGGATAGCTACCAGAGTAACTACGATGAGAAGCATCAGGAGTATTACCGCTTGTGGCGTGGCATCTGGGCAGCAGAGGATCAACAGAAGCAATCAGAGCGCTCACGCATAATCAGCCCAGCCCTCCAGCAGGCCGTAGAATCCAATGTTGCTGAGATGGAGGAAGCCACCTTTGGCCGAGGGAAGTTCTTTGACATCCAAGATAACTACGGAGACAAGGACTCTCAGGACATACTCTACCTGAGGAACAAGTTAACTGAAGACTTTGAGAACACTAAGGTACGTAAGGCTGTCGCAGAGTGCCTAATTAACGCAGCAGTCTTTGGCACAGGGGTGGGTGAGATAGTCCTAGAGGAAATCAAAGAGATGGCCCCGGCTACTCAGCCTATGATGGATGGTCAACTACAGGCCGTAGGTGTCAACATTACAGACAGGGTGGTAGTTAAGTTAAAGCCTGTGATGCCTCAGAACTTCCTGATAGACCCTATAGCCACCTCCATTGAGGATGCCATGGGTGTAGCCATTGATGAGTTCGTAAGTCCACACCTAGTGGAGCAACTACAGGAGCAAGGGGTCTACAGGGACACCTACGTGGGCACAGCAGCCCCTGATAGCGACCTAGAGCCAGATCAGGACATCTCTGTATACAGTGACGATAAGGTGCGCCTCACGAAGTACTACGGCCTAGTCCCTAAGCAACTCTTAGATGAGGCCATGGATGATGAGGATGAGGAGGTAGAAAACCTAGGTTCATCTGATAACGACAATAGTTACGTAGAAGCTGTAGTAGTCATAGCTAACGGTGGCGTCCTCCTGAAGGCTGAAGCAAACCCCTACATGATGCAGGACAGGCCTGTAGTAGCCTTCCCTTGGGACGTAGTACCCTCTATGTTCTGGGGACGCGGGGTTTGTGAGAAGGGCTACAACAGCCAGAAGGCCTTGGATACTGAGCTTAGGGCTAGAATAGATGCCTTGAGCCTCACAATACATCCTATGTTAGCCATTGACGCCACTAAGTTCCCACGAGGGGCCAAGCCTGAGGTACGCCCCGGAAAGACAATCCTGACTAATGGAGATCCTCGTGAAGTCTTACAACCGTTCAACTTTGGTCAAGTGGGTCAGATCACGTTCGCCCAAGCAGCCTCCTTACAACAGATGGTACAGCAGGCTACTGGAGCAGTTGACTCAGCGGGACTCTCTGGCGCTGTTAATGGTGAAGCTACTGCCGCTGGCATCTCTATGTCTCTTGGCGCTATTATTAAGCGTCACAAGCGCACCTTAATTAACTTCCAACAGTCCTTCCTAATCCCCTTTGTCACTAAAGCTGCCCATAGGTACATGCAGTTTGACCCTGAGAACTACCCTGTGAAGGACTATAAGTTCAACGCTACCTCAACCTTAGGTATTATTGCTCGTGAGTACGAGGTTACACAGCTTGTGCAACTCCTACAGACGATGCAGCAGGATAGCCCTGTGTACCCTGTGTTGCTCCAGAGCATCGTAGATAACATGAACCTGAGTAACAGGGAAGAACTCATAGCCTCTATGCAACAAGCGCAGCAACCTAACCCTGAGGCTCAACAGGCAGCACAGCAGGCACAACAGGCCCAGCTTGAGTTCCAGCAGTCTCAGACGGCAGCTTTGGCTGCACAGGCTCAGGAGTCACAAGCGAGGGCACAGAAGTACTCTGTCGAAGCGCAGCTTGAGCCTCAAGAGGTTGAGATTAAGAAGATTGAAGCTATCACTAGGAACCTTGCCGCAGGAGACCAAGATGACAGGGAGTTTGAGCGAAGGCTTAAGGTTGCTGAGGTTGCCCTAAAGGAGACTGAGCTTCAGGATAAGAAGAGTATGGCTGGCTCTAAAGAAGCGGGTCTTAAACAGAAGGCTGAAGCAGACCTACTCAACTCTATGCTGCGTAACGGAGGAGGCCCCACAGACACTCCTAGTGCTCCACAGGGTCCTACGAATCAGCCCTTAACTTAACCAAGGAGAACCAAAGATGTTAATGACAGCAGCAGACCTAAAGAATCTCATTAATCAAGTCAATGAGGCATTCAAGGGACAATTTACTCGTTTGTCAGATTTAGAGACTAAAGTGGCTGAACTAGAGGAGAAACTCAATGAGCAAAGCAAAGGATCCACGGCTAGCAAGGGCCGGAGTAAGCGGGTTCAACAAACCAAAGAGAACGCCTAGTCACCCTACTAAGTCCCACGTAGTTGTAGCCAAGGAAGGCGATAAGGTTAAGACCATTAGGTTTGGACAGCAGGGAGTCTCAGGCGACAAGAAGCCCACGGCTCGTCAGAAGTCCTTCAAGGCACGACACGCAAAGAATATAGCCAAAGGTAAGATGTCTGCGGCATATTGGGCTAACAAGGAGAAATGGTGATGCCTACAGTTAAAGGTAAGAAATACCCGTACACAAAGGCTGGCAAAGCAGCAGCAAAGAAGGCCAAAGGGTCCTCTAGATGCTCCAAAGGTAAGAAAGGTAAATAATACCAAAGAAAACACTTGACATTTACCTCAGAATATGTTATAATATAACGTAAGATAAACACACAAAGAAGCTAGGATGATATGAACCCTGAACTAGAAAGATACTACAATGTATACTTTGACCTCTTTAACACCGAGGGTTGGAAGCAACTCACGGAAGAGTTTGGATCAAATGGTCACGTGATTAACTCCGTAGAGGCAACCAAAGATACTAATGATATGTACTTTAGGAAAGGACAATTAAATGTCATAGCCCACCTAATAAACTTAGAATCCTCTGTAGAGCAAGCTTACGAGGAAGCCAGAGAATCGAAAGAAGACCTTAGCAGTGATTAAGGTATATGATTTTAAGTGTGATCAAGGTCACTACTTTGAAGAATTTGTAGAAGAAGGTACTACAACCAGTAGGTGCGGTTGTGGTGCTAACGCTACAAGGGTCGCTTCTGCAACACCATGCGTACTCGACGGTGCCTCTGGGGACTTCCCCGGTAGACACATGAAGTGGGTACGAGAACATAGTGAAGCAGGGCGTAAATAAACTCCACAACCGTTAGGCGGAGAAGGTTAATAATATGGGACGAGCAACACTCGTAGATGAGCGTTTAGAGGAAGAAGTTAACGATAGTAACGTAGAGACACTAGAAGCACCCGAGGATCCTATAGGGTCTCCAGAGGAGGTAGCCCAAGAGGAGCCTAGTGTACCAGAGAAGTATCAGAACAAGTCCTTGCAAGAGGTAGTTCAGATGCACCAAGAGGCTGAGAAGCTCCTAGGTAAACAAAGCTCTGAGGTTGGTGAACTACGTGGAGTCGTTGATGACTACATTCAGACACAACTCACACAACAACAAGCACCTGTACAACAGCAAGAAGAAGACGATACTGACTTCTTTGTTGATCCACAGGCCGCAGTTAATAGGGCAATTGATAATCACCCTAGAATCCAAGAAGCTAATCAAGTCACTCAGAACTACAAGAAGCAAACAGCTTTGTCGCAGTTACAGAGTAAGCATCCAGAGATGGCAGCAATTGTCCAAGATGTGAACTTTGCTGAGTGGATTAAAGGCTCTAAGATTAGGACTCAATTGTTTGTACAAGCAGATCAGGCTTATGATTACGATGCCGCTGATGAACTGTTCTCCCTCTGGAAAGAGAGAGCTACTGTAGCACAACAGACAGTAGCAGTTGAGAAGCAAGCCCGTAAGCAACAGGTTAAGTCTGCGAGTACAGGTAACGCCCGAGGAACAGGCCAAGGTTCACGTAAGAAAGTATATCGTCGTGCTGATATTATTAAACTTATGAAGACTGACCCAGATCGTTATGCAGCTTTGTCAGAAGAAATCTTTCAAGCGTATGCAGACGGGAGGGTCAAGTAGCCTAATCT
>Ga0208793_1001843_pt1 | contig 11639 bp, 10 predicted proteins | sample 17_taG_FD_184092 | JGI IMG/M metagenome (GOLD analysis project Ga0208793, IMG submission 184092) | Marine viral communities from the Subarctic Pacific Ocean - 17_ETSP_OMZ_AT15314 metaG (SPAdes) (version 2) | ecosystem: Environmental > Aquatic > Marine > Oceanic | place: Pacific Ocean | collected...
AAGTAATGGTAACTAAGTCATCTACGGGTGACCATAGTATATATACATGTCCTACAGCTAGTACAGCTATTATTAAAACAGCATGGGTATATAATGGATCTGGAGGATCAGCACAATTAACACTAAAAATCAATAGTACAACCATTGCTTATGATGGCGCAGTAGCGGATAAGTACACAAAATCATGGTTTTATTTAGGTTCTGGTGATATAGGTGTACTAGAAGCTGGAGATATATTAAAAATTAACACAAATGCACAGCCAATTACGGTGTATTTAAGTTTACTGGAGATATCATAATGATTGAAATACAACAAAATACTTGCTATAAGGAGAGATTATGCCTATAAAAGATGACGGAGTAGTAGAGTACGTTGAGATAGATGGCGAACAGGTACCAAAGATCGTTGTCCCAGCAGAAATAACTATTACCAATACGGAAACAGGACAAGAATACGGTTCAGCTAAAGAAGCTGAAGATGATGTTGCAAATCCTGCCACTGCTACAAAAGCGGAACACATCAAGCAAGATGTTGTTATCCAAGCAGCAATTCATAAAATACTAGAGGGTAAAGCAGGAGACGTGTAATGGCATTTAGAAGATCAGAAAATAATAATCAAGGTAGTAGTCCTTCATTAGGGTACAGACTATCAAGTGATAGACAACCGGGGATTGCAACAGCAAATACAGGAATGCCTTTAACAGCTCCTAGAGATATGAAAGGTCCAAGGCCTTTCCCAAGACAAGGCATTGAACAATTGCCTGAATATTTTAAACCTATAGGCAGACCTGGAATGGGAAATTATCAAAACATGGGTGGACAAAGTAGTAGTGATCGTAGAGACAGATATATAGCTAACACGCAGGGTGGACATCCTAGCATGAGCCAGTATGGTTATCCCATGCAAGTTGGTGTTGGTCCTTTTGATGATATATTTCATAGTGAACAATCAGCAGTTGATCCATCAGACTGGAGAACATTAGAAACAATTTTAGGAGCAGGAGGAAATCCTGATGACTATGTGCAGATGGCAGAAATGGGAGGATATGGATATAATCCTGATCCTAATAAAACCTATGATGATTTATATGGTGGTCAAGATATTATAGACATGGAAATTTTACCCGGTGCAGGATATGGCCCTTCTGATGAACATGAATTTGACAGAAAAAAAGGATTCGAAAATAGAATATGGGGTATTGAGCCTCAATATAGTGCACGTGGTGGAATAGCTAGTTTGAGAAGATAGTATGGGATTTTTAAGTAAATTAATGAAGAATCCATTGGTGCAGATGGCACTACCAATGGCTTTAGGTTACGCCGCACCAGCACTTATGGGATCTAATATGTTAGGTCTTGGAAGTATGTTTGGTAAAATGAATCCTTTAATGGCTAACGCTTTAAAACAATCAGCATTAGGTTATGGAACAGCAGCTCTTAGTGGATCTAAACATCCAGGCAAATCAGCAATGTACGCTGGCCTAGCTTCAATGCCATTCTCTTACTTAAAAGCTAACCAAGCAGCTAATGCATTTAACACAGCAAATAAAGGTACAAATTATACAAAAGAAATGTTTGATACTGTTATAGATACACCTGCACAAGCAGCTAGGACAGTGGGCCCAGGACCAGATTACCCATTCTTAAGTGGAACTAAAACAATTGATGCAATTCCTGCAACTTATAAAGCAGCAGATCCATTAGCCGTAGAAAATTTCCTTAAAGCACAAGCTAATCGACAAAAATTAACAGCAATGGATTTCTTACAAAGCCCTGACAAATTACAAGCAAATGCTATAGCAGTTCCAGAAATGAGAGCTGGTGTAGATGCTAGTTTACCTATTACTAATCCTAACGATCCAAGAACTTGGGGTAGTACAGGTTCTCCAGATCTTGTAACTGAAGCATCTACTCAAGAAATTGCACCAATAGATTTCTTTTCTAAGACATCTAAAGGTGGTAAAAATATATTAGGTGGTGAAGCGGCAGCAGCTGGAGAAAGTGTTGTAGATTATTTACCTACACTTGTATCACAGGCAGCAGGATTATATGGTGGTCGTATGACACCAGAAGAAGAATGGGAAGCAACTAAAACTAAAAGAAGAAAAGAACTTGCTTTTTTATATGGCATAGATCCAAGCCAAGTAAAAGGTGAATTACAGAATCCTTATTATGGAGGTGGGGGTTACTTTAATGATGGAGGTATAGCTTCTATCAACTACGAAAGTGGTGGGCCCGTCAATGGCCCAGGTGGCCCAAAGGATGATTTAATAGATGCAAAACTTTCTGATGGAGAGTTTGTAATGACAGCTAAAGCTGTTGAAAATTTTGGAGGTGGTGACAGACAAGCTGGCGCTAGAAAAATGTACCAGATGATGAATCAATTAGATCCAGAGTCTGAAACTATAACAGAAAGCATAGGAGTATATAGCTAATGGCAAAAGTAAAAAGTGGTAGTAAACTACTGAAAGCAATTGGGAAAAATAAGAAGGAGCAAATGGCCGCTCTTTACCCGGGGATGAGTACAGCCTCAAAATCAAAAAAAATGGGCGAAAAAATTTCCAAAAATAAAAACGTTTCGAGTTCTGCAAAAATGTTAGATAGCAGAAGAAACCTTGCTGGAGTAAAAGATAAATCAAAAGGCAGTAAAATAGGTGGTAAACTTAAAACAGCTGCAGCATTAGCGGCTGGATATGCAGCTGGAAAAGGATTAAACCCTACTAAAGCAAAAACAAATAAAGCTAAAGCAAAAGAGTCAGCAAAAGAGTTATTAAAAAAACAAAAGGATAAAAAGAAACACCATTCCAAATAATGGATTGGAGATTCGTAGAGGATTATGATTCAGAGTGGTTGCTACAACTTGGCAAAAAACACCACGAAGAATCAGATTGGAGTAAAGTTAAATTCAGTGAGGATAAATGTAAAAAGTATATCCAAGCTGCCACAAATGATCCAAATTACTTTGGTATCATTTTAGAAGAAGACGACGAAAGGATAGGTTTTATGGCAGGTAGGCTATTAGAATATCCTTTTAGTCATGAACTCTTTGCAAGGGAACTAGATTTATATGTAGTACCTAAGCACAGAAAAGGAAAAGCAGGTATGTTTATGATGAAAAAATTTATAGATTGGGCTAAAGGAAGCAAAGCACTAGAGGTTGTCTTTGAGCCTCGTTTAAGTGATAAACATATTAAAAAATTTGACGCAATGGCAAGACGTTTAGGTATGAAACATTTTGCAAATGCATATAGGATAAAATTATGAGTTTTGGTGGTGGAGACGATCCAAGCAACACACAGTATGCTACTCAATTTAGTAGAGAAGCGCCGGAAATAGAAGCAGCAAAGCTAGGTCTAATGGGCACAGCTCGAGACCTTACACGTTTTGGTACAAATCCGTGGGAGCTAATTAATAAGGATGCAGAGCTTGGTGATGATGATTTTCAACAGTATCAATATAAAGGTACAGATAAGCGTTACGACGTTGACACTAAATTTAGTGATTTAACTAGAGAACAAAGAACTCAAGAAGGTAAGGTTGATATACCTCTTCAAAAAATGGCTGACTTTAATGCACAGCAAAACAAAGCATTTACTTTATCAGAGTCAGGACTAGGTGCTTTTCAACCTATGTTGGATCAAGCAGAAAACTATACTAATCAAGCAGCACAACAATACAATCCTAATGATCCTAATTCAGGTATTCAAGCTTATATGAATCCATATCAAAATTATGTAACAAAAGGAATAGAAGATCAATTTGCTAAAGCTCAAAACCAAGCTAATTTATCTGCTGCAAATGCAGGAGCTTTTGGTGGAGCAAGACAAGGAATACAATCAGCAGAGCTAGCTGGTCAACAAGCACAAGCTGTTGGTCAATCAATGGCACAAAATTATGGTCAAGCTCAACAAGCTTCTATTGGTCAATTCCAAAATCAAATGGGGAGATACGGCGACGCAGCTAAAATGATGGCTGGTCTTGGCGGTCAACAACAACAACAAAATCAAGCGGATATTGCTTCATTAATGTCATCCGGTGCAGTTCAACAACAGTTTGCACAGCAAGGATTAGATAATAAATATAGACAAAATATCCAACAGATTTATGAGCCATATCAACGACTAGGATTTACTTCCGACATCTATCAAGGTATGCCTACAAGTGCTATGGCAACTTCTATGGGCACAGCCCCTGGAACAAATGCTTTATCACAAGCTGTTGGTGCTGGGATCACAGGTTTAGGTGTGGCACAAGGGATGGGCTAAAATGGCTAATCCCTATAAATTTAGAAAACTTTTTAAACCTATAAAAGAAGCAACGCGTGATGCTTATCAAGCAGCAGTTGAAAATCCTTATGTTCAAAACTACGCAGATGTAGTAGCAGGAAAAAGAGGAAGAATAGCCCAAGCTTTTGGTGTTACAGCACCTATTTATGCTTCAAATAAAATAACAGAAATGGCTGTTCCTCAAAGAACTTCAGAACCTGCTGAAAAAGAAGTTACGGAAGATATAACTGTAGAAGAAACACCTAAAGAAGATAATATTTTAATTGAAGAAAATGAGATTCAAATAGATCCTGGGTCAGCAGCAGAAAGTGATAACGTGTCTGACAGTGGAGGAGCTAGTAACGAAGAAACTACAACAAATGCATTAGTAGATCAATCTAATGAATACATGGGTAGTTATGATAATGATAGTTTAGCTCGTATTGAAGGATATAAAGATGTCATTCGTCAATTTATGGGAGATGGCGATGAAGGTATGCGTATGCAAAAAATGGGCATGCTAGTACAACTAGGTTCAGCTTTAATGTCTGGTAAAAGTATGGATTCTGGAATGAAAGGATTTATGGATATTGTAGGTCAAGCAGGAATGCAAATAGCACCTACTTTATTTCAAATGGGAGTAGAAAAAGGAAAAGCAGAACGTGAAATTGGAGCAGCAGCTCTTAATTTATATATGTCACAACTTGAAGATCAACAGGATAGAAGTGGCCCTATTATGACAGTCTATGAAAATATTTATAAGACTGATCAAAATGGTGCAATGATGTATGGTCAAGATGGAAACCCAATTGTTATAGATAAAAGAAAAGTTGGAGATTACTATAGAAAAGGTCCAAAAATGAATGAGTTTATGGACTCTAATAATGCACTTGGATTTCCAAAATATACTTTCTTAGATCCAAGTTCAAGTGGTGAAGCGGCTCGAGCTGCAGGACAGTTAGGTAATACTTCTGCTACTGCAGAAGGAACTGCGGCACGTGATGCACAGATGGCTTATGCTAGATTTACTGGGCAAGGATTAGATACAATGGCAGATGTTATTATGCCTATATTAATTCAAAACAAAGACGTATTAGCCGGCATTACTGGTGAAATTGGTAGGCTTGCTGCTGGACCAGCAGCTGCGGTTGAACAATTATCTAATGCTATTCTTAATGGTGTTGGTGGTCAAGCTAAACTTAATGAATTGTATAATGCTCAAGTAGATTCAATGGTAGATAAAGATTGGAGACAAGGAGATGTATACCAAGGATACGCCGTTTTAGATTCTCCTAACTACTTTAAAGAAATTAATGGAAAAGAAATTGGATTCTTTATTGACTCTCAGAATAAATATGGAAGAAACGTAGGTGCTGTTTACGAAAATGGCAGACTGGTAGAACCAGGAGAAGCAACTTATTATGCAACGCAAGATGGTTTAACTAGATTGCTACAAAACCCATACCAAAATCAAATGATTACATTTGAAAATACTTTAGGTCTAATGTTATCAAGAGACAGACAGCCAACAGGTCGTATGTTAGCAGACATTATGGCAAGATCATTTGCTGATACTAAAATGACAGGACTTACTGGAAGAGCAGCAGATCCTTATAAAGTTATAAGTAACTACGCATTTATTTTTAATGAATTAAAAAGACACCGTGAAAAAGCTTTAGGTTTTGCTGGATACACTAATGATGTTACAGAAAGTACGCAGTATGGTGGAACTAAAATATATGCACCTGAAGAATATAATATTAAAGGCATGGATAAATTTGCTAGTTTGTATTACCAACTAAGACACAATAAAGTAGATGGGTATAGGTATGCAGCAGAAAATATAGGAACAATGGACTACGGTGCATGGGTACAATCTATTGGAGGAAATTTACAACTTGATAACTCAGAGAATAGTAAATCAACAGAAGACATTACTAATGATATTATGGAGTTAATGAAATAATGGCAGATCAAAAAATTAGTAGTGTAGATATATTCAATACAGCTTTCAAACCTATAACGGAAAAGATGACTTTTGAAAATACTGGTATGAAAGATACTAAAATTGTAAGTGAAACTGAGGGAGGTATACCTCAAACACAAGCCCAAGAAAATGTAGCTTACATGAATAAAAGGCTAGATCCTATTGTTGACACATTAACTGCGGGCCCTACTGCTGTTTGGAATGCACTTACTCCTGACATATGGAGAAAAGGACAAAACAACAGATGGATACAAACAAAAGAAGATATAGCACAACAAAAAGCTCAGCAAGAACAAGATAAGTTTTACAGACTTAGAAATGAAAGAGTAAAAAATAGTTTGTTTAAAATTGCTACTACAGCAAAAAATAAATACATACAAACTGGTGATTCTAAATTTTTAGATTTAGCAGTAGAAGCAAAAGATAAAATATTTGCAGCAGAAGGCGTAACAGATGAAACATTTGCACAACCAGGCGCGATAACTATAGGAAATATGCGTGACTCAGCAGGACTGTTTACCAACAATCCTAATCCTTTACCTTTAATAGAAAATTCTATGAAAATATTTGGTGGGGGTGCTGGAAGTTATTATGGCGAAAAAATGATGCACAAACATTTTGTTAAAGGTTTAGCAAAAGGTGCGAAAGGATCTAAAGGTAACTGGCTTAAAAGAGCAGCTGGTGCTGTATTAGGAGGCGCTAGTAGTGTAGCGACCGCCGACCTAGGCTATGAAGTTATGTTAGATATAATGGATCAAGCAGGCCAGGCAAAAGCAGCAATGAATGATCCACAAACATCAGCAGGATTTATGGATGCTATATTAGCTAACATTGTACCAGACGCATTAACGTTTGGTGATGTAGGAATTAATAGACCAGGTGCACAACAAAGAATTGAAAATGCTATTAGTGATTTTAAATATGATGCAGGATTAACATCTGCATTTCTAGGAGCAAGACCATTATATTATTTACTTAGACAAGGTGTAGGAAAAATGCCTTTCGGTATGTTTGGACCTAACGCGAGTAAAAATCCTAACATGCCAACAAACAAAGATTTACTTAATTGGGAGCAACAACTTATTAGTAAGTATGCACCTAAAGGATATGTTAAAACTTTAGATGATGGAACTGTAATTAAATCTCCAGAAGTAGACTTAGTATATAATTTACCTTTTGGTTTAGGAAAACCTTTATGGAAAATAGTTAATTCTAATGCACCTTTTAATCCTTTTAGATTTTTAGGCGGAGTAGATAACGCTAAATATTCTGGAAAAGGAATGTTAGATGATTGGTGGCCTGAACCAGAAACTATTCAAGGATCTATGATTGGTAGACAAATGGTAGGCAATCAATTAGCTCCAAAAATTGCAGCAACGATGGCACCAGCTCCATTATTTGGAGGAGGAATTAGAAACAACATGGCAAAGCAGGGAGATTTTTACATGCAAGCTATTGGCCAAGAGATGTTAGGTAAATTTGCACCTTACGCAAACATGATTGATATGAGTGTAGACTGGGGAAAAATTGCTTCCGCAAATGCTAGAGGTTTTGTTGCGGCCGCTAAAGAATTGGAAAAAGTATTTGATGATGCAGCAATGGGTGCAGGAAATATATTTAGTGATTCAACAATGGTTACTATTGGTAAACAAATATTAAAAGAGGCAGCCGATAAACAACAAATAGATAAAGCTGGAAATTTAATACCACGTGCTACTACAGATAAATTAGTTGATTTTGTTAGAGCTCAAATTATTAGACCTGTTTCTGAAGTAGGGTATGATGGGAGTTCAAAAGCAGGAAGTCATAGTATGCGTAGTCTTTCACAAATGAAAGGGTTACGTGATGATATGGAAAAATTACTTAAGCCTATAAAAGATAATACAATGGCAGATACTCCTTATGCAGATGACATTACACGTTTAATGAAAGCGTGGGAAACAGATATTGGTTCTGTAAAAGACATGGGGTATCCTGAAGTATCACAAGCGTTTACTAATTATGATAATTTTGTTAGTAAAGGAATGTTATTGTGGGGAACAGACGTTGGTAAAGCAGCAGTACCAGGCGCAGCTGTGGCAAGAAGAGGATTTAATGTAGTTTTAGAAAGAGATGGAACAAGAGCTGGTCATACATTGTTTGATGTATTAGTAGAAGCAGCAGAAAAAAATCCAGCTTCCGCTTATCAAGAATTAGCTGCAATGAAAAGAATTGTAGGACCAAGGAATTACCACAACGGTGTAGCTACTTACATAAGAGACGCCTTTTCAGATAATATAGGTGAAAAAGGTGGTATGTTAATGTTTAATTCTGAAGGATTTAGAAAAGCATTAGGGATAGGAGCAGAAGGATCAGCGCTAAGAGCTTTTATGAAAGAAGCATTACCTGGACCAAAAGTAACTAAGTTTAAAGTGTTTGATGGAGAAAAAGGATATTACATAGATTTTGATGACGAACTTTATTCTAAAGGAGTTAATGCTGGCATAAGAGAAATGCTTGGAGAAGAAGTACCTGAAGGATTATTAAAAGCAGAATCTAGAGAATTACCTACAATGCAAGAATTTGATCGTCTGTCAAAAATACTTGAAAGATTATTTGTAAACGGTGTACCTGATCCATCTAAATTCATGATGAGACGTGCAATTATGAGTGGAACACGTAACTCATTAAAAGCTTTACTACCTACACACGCACTAGGAATAGGTGCTGGAAAAACTGTAGGAACAGGTGAAGCAGCAGGTGCTGTTGGTGGAACTGTTTTAGGCGGATGGCTTCCGGCTGCTGGCATAGCTTTCCTTGTGCAGCACAGTGGAAAAGTTTTAACAAGACCTGTAGCAATGAATGTATTTATGAACATGATGGATGCTAACTTACCTTCACAAGTAAGATTGGCTAACTATGCAAGATTAGTTCGTATGTTCCCAGAAGAATGGGAAGATTTTGATGGTGATTTAGGACGTATGCAAAAAGAAGAAATGTTATTGCAACAACGTGGTGGAGTAACATTACCTGATGCTGCTACTGGTTTAATTAATGATGCAGGTAGAGCAATCATAGACAAAACAAAAGAAACTTATCAAAATTTAAACACGCCTAACGTTATAGACACAATAAGAAAAAGGAATAATGCAAATGAACCTTTGACAATAGAAGATACAATGTACGCTCCAGAAGTAAGTATGAATGGAACTGGAGGAGGTTCTGCATTAGGATCTTCAATTACAAACAGTTCAGCTATGAAACCAGGAGCTGCAGCTAGCTTGTATCAAGGTGATACAGACGGAGCTTTAGCAAATCAATATGGTGGTGGCGCAACACAATATGCTGCTGATGGTGGTATAATGAATGCAGTCATGGATAACAAAGGTAAATTTACAGAAATACAAAAAGGTATTAATGAAAATCCGTTTGTTAAAAAAGGCATAGGAGTTTAGTGTAATGGAAACATCTAAACGTTCTTATTTTACAGACAGTAAAGGAAGAGGATTTCCTGGCACAATAAGTAACAGAACAGAACAAATTTCCCGTGAAGGATCAGGGATGGAACCACAAGATTTTACTAGATCTTTTACAACTCATACTGGGCCAAAAGGTAGGTTAACATCAACTCAAGTTGAAACACCTACATATAGAAGTTCAAGATTTATTTATCCAGGAGGTTCAGGATATGAAACTATAAATGGTGTAGAAAAACCAATTCAATTAACAGGTGGGGGACAAGATTTTATGCCTTCTTTTGTTAATAAAATTAAAGAAGGATACCAACAGGTTGAACCATATTTACCTGACGTAGATATAGGAGACAAATCAATAGGGTACGATTACGAGAGGCCTATGGGCCCAGGTATCTTTAGTCTTGGTGGTGAATACGATTTTGACGACAATGAATACGGTTTAGATCTTGGATACAAATTTAGTTTTAACAATGGAGGTTCGGTACCAGAAAGACAAAGACAAAGATTTGATAAAGATAAAGCAATGAATAATCCTCATCACCCTATTCACGCCAACAGAACAACTTATACGGATGATCAGGGTAGGATGTTCGAAAGAAACATGAGAGGAAAAGATAGGTATAATATAAATGTGGGCCCTAGGCCTGAACGTGACACCACTGGACTTGGTGGAATTTTAAATAGATTCGACAGGAAGTATATGGGAAATATGGGAATTACCGATATTTTTAATCTTTTACCTAACCCATATCCTCAATCATTATATGATCTACTTGGGGAAGATAGATATTTTAATCAAGACTACAAAAATTGGAATGATAAATATGATGACGAGTACGAGGCTTGGTCAGGCTACAAGAATAAGTATGACACATCAAGTGAAAGACAGCCTGGCTTAGAAAATCAATTTAATAATGGTGGCATAGCAACTCTTACAGAAGATTTAGAGCAAAGAATGACTACTCCAGATCCACAAATGATTGAACCTAAAAAATTAACAGATGAACAAAAGGATTATTTATATGACTACATGTTAGATTTTATGTTTAAACAAAAACAAAGAGAGCAACAAGAAAATGAAGGTAGAATACCTCCGTTTAATTATTTTGATATGGAAGTATGAACTTTAAGGATATAGTATGGTTAATTGGTGTTGTCCTAGCTCTAGGTGGGACGTGGGGTATGACCTCACAAAGAGTATCCGCGTTAGAAAAAGACATGGATAGATTAGAAACATCACTACAATTATTATATTCTATAGACTCACGTATTGCTGTCATAGAGACAGAGATAAAACACATAAACGAAAAGTTAAAGTAAGGGGCAATTGGGGGGAAACTAATTGCCTAATTACTTTAAACGTGTTATAATCACACGTGCAATTAATACAGAAATATAATTACGCAGAACTAAAAAGAAAAGAAGGTGGATCTAGATTATATCTAACACCTGATGGTGAGTCATTACCCTCCGTTACTACCGTATTATCTAAGACACAAGACAAGTCATTTCTTAAGGAATGGAAAGCACGTGTAGGAGAAAAAAAAGCAGAGGAAATTGTTGCTAATTCTTCAGCTATTGGAACCGCGCTCCACCTATATATAGAACATTTAGTGAACAAACATGCGTATGAAGATCTAACACCAGTGGGCGTTAAAGCGAAGGCCATGGCCCAGGTAATCATTGATCATAAGGAAGGTGTAAATAAAATAACAGATGTATGGGGATCAGAAGTTCATTTGTATTATCCTGGAAAATACGCAGGCACTGCTGATATGATAGCACTTTATGATGGCAGGCCTACTATCATTGATTTTAAGCAAACAAATAGACCTAAGAAAAGAGAATGGATTCAAAATTATCTTATGCAATTAGCAGCTTATGCTATGGCTCATAATAAGTTATTTAATACAGAAATAGATCAAGGAATA
>Ga0208793_1001844_pt1 | contig 11629 bp, 7 predicted proteins | sample 17_taG_FD_184092 | JGI IMG/M metagenome (GOLD analysis project Ga0208793, IMG submission 184092) | Marine viral communities from the Subarctic Pacific Ocean - 17_ETSP_OMZ_AT15314 metaG (SPAdes) (version 2) | ecosystem: Environmental > Aquatic > Marine > Oceanic | place: Pacific Ocean | collected...
GAGCAGCTAAAAACTCAATAGCAATTGATAATGAAGTACCTGCAACTGGTGGTAAGGGTGGTGATACTATTGAAGAGATTAGACAAAATGCATTAGCAAACTTTGGTTCTCAGAATAGAGCAGTAACATCAAAGGATTATCAAATAAGAGCTTTATCAATGCCAACCAAATTTGGAGCTATTGCAAAAGCATATGCTACTTCGGATGGTACATTAGATAATAATTCACCCTCTTCTATTCTAGCTTCACCACAGGTTCTTAGAGAGTTTACTGAGTTGGTTGATGGGTTTGTAAATAGAGAAGAGGGAGCAGGAGAGGTTGATAAACAACTTATCCAAGATGAAATCAGAAAATTCTTAGTTGGTAAAACTTCTAATGATAATGAAAAGAATAATCCATTTGCTATTAATCTTTATCTATTAGGATATGATTCAAATAAAAAATTATCAACTCTTAATAGAGCAATAAAAGAAAACTTAAAAACATATTTAAACGAATATAAAATTCTGACAGATGGTATAAACATTAACGATGGTTTTATAATCAACATAGGACTTGAGTTTGAAATAGTAACACTAAGAAATTACAATAAAAGTGAAGTACTATCGGAGTGTATATCTGAATTAAAAGAATATTTCGATATAGATAGTTTTACATTTAATAACACAATTAACATTTCAGAATTGGAATTAATCATAGCAAATGTTGATGGAGTTAGTTCCGTTCCTAAATTAAAGATTGTAAATAAGTGTGGAGGTCAATATGCACCAAACACATACAATATAGAAGCGGCAATAAAGGATAAGGTTTTATACCCATCTTTAGACCCATCGGTTTTCGAAATTAAATTTCCAGATTCGGATATAAAAGGAAGAGCAAAATAATGGCACACTATTTTCTAACAGCATCAAAGGATGCATCGGTTTACCTACAACAACCTGACCAAAACGCTGGTTTAGATGAGGTATTGGAGGTAAGTAAGGTTTACTATGGTGGAGTTAAAGATGTATCAAGAGCACTTCTTAAATTTGAAACTAATGGGTTCTCATCATCACTATCTAATGGTAGTGTTGGTTTTGAAGAAGCCAAACTTATTTTGAAAGAAACTGAATCGGAAGAAGTACCATTAGAATTTAATATTAACATATATCCAGTTTCTCAAAGTTGGGAAATGGGTAAAGGTACTAGATTTGATAATATAGAAACTGCTGGAGTAACTTGGAATTATAGAGAAGGTGATTCATCACTTAGATGGGTGAACAATGTAGTAGGTGGTAATATTGTATTTGCTACTAACACAACTGGTTCGTTTGCTGGTAGAGGTGGAGTATGGCATTCTAATCTTAGTAGTTCTAAATCATTTACATATAAGACTGAAGATATTGATGCTGATATAACTACAATTTTCCAAAGTTGGTTAAGTGGTTCAATTCAAAACGAAGGATTGATAGTAAAGCACGAAAATTCATCTGAAGAAGATACAAATGATTATGGTATCTTAAAATTCTTTAGTAAAGAAACAAACACAATACATCAACCAAAGGTTAGAATAGGATGGGATGATGTATCATTTTCAACTGGTTCATTGACTGAACTAACATCGGAAGAAATAAAAGTTGGAATTAGAAACTTTAAAAAACATTATAAAGTAAATACAACACCTAAGTTGAGAGTAGTTGGTAGAGATTTGTATCCTACAAAAACATTCTCATCTACGGCACAATATGGTATTAGTAAATTTTTACCAACAACATCATACTACCAAATATGTGATTATCATTCAGGTGAAACAATTATTCCATTTAGTAATTACACAAAATTAAGTTGTGATACCGATGGTAACTATTTCAATTTGAATTTATCTAATTGGGAAGTTGATAGAGTGTACAATATAGAATTTAAGATTACTATTGGTGGAGTTGATTATTTCTTTGATAACGATTATACATTTAGTTTAATTTCATAATAATAAATGAAGAATAGTGGATTAAAAAACGAGGCACAAGTTGCTAAGATATTTGTAAGTGGTTCGGATGCCTTACCACAGACAAATGATAGCGGTGTTCGTTTATTTAAAGAATCTGATTTAACTGATGGTATTATAAGTGGTAAATTAACAAGACCTAACTATAATACAAAAGAATTAAAGAAATCAGTTGATACCACTATATTTGAACTTCTACCGAATAATGCACCCATTGGACCACCAATGGTTCTCCGTTCAATTTACGAAGAGGCATTAAAAAGAATAGATGATTTAAACGCTCTATTAGAAAGATTAAATATTACAATTGGTGAGAGAGATGCAACAATAGCAGAATTGCAAAGTATTATAGACCAACTTAGAATTGAATTAGAGAATGAACAATTAAAGGCAAATATAGCAACTCAACAAAGTGAAATATCAAATGTACAAATTGGTGAAACAACAATTGATTTACAAAATGCAATACAAAATTCAATTAACGAGGCAATTGCAAGAGTATCGTTAACTGCTAGAGTTGAGGCATTATTACAAGAAAACGAATCACTAAGAGAACAACTATTTGGATTGTCTGCTCAAACTGCAGAAGGTGCTATTAGTGGTGCTGATAATGGATTTACTGTTAAGGTAAATAATGGAGATGGTGATGCAGGACAATTATCAGCAGACTTATATGCTAAGTGTAGTGCTAAAGATGCTGGTTCTCGTAAAATGACAAATACATTAGAGGTAAGTAACGTAACTACTGATAATAAAATAACTAATATTGCATTTGTATTTGATGGAGACCCTAAGTGGTTTACAGTAAAAGCAGGAGCAAGTTCAATCGAACCTGAAACTTCTGAAACATATCAATGTAATTTTGATAATGAAGTAATTGGTACATCTAAGAAAAAGGGAATAAAACCAAGAAGAAGAACAATTGGTTGGAAGGGAAAAGCTACAAACTATACTAAATTGGCACTAAAAGTTAAAGTTACATTTGCAGATGGTAGTACGGATGAAGTAAATATATCAACGGATTTAAGAAAAAATAGAGGTTAATAATGGCAATTAAAACATTTAAAGAAATAATAGATAATAAGGGTTATCGAATCTCTACTAAAGATAGAGAAATATTCGAAGAAGGAACTCTACAATCATTTTTCGGATTCTCTGATTCTGATATGATTGAATTTATTGTTTATGATGCTAATGAAAATCAACTACCTCAAGGTGATGATGGTAAGTTAGTTAGATATATACCACTTAGTTCAGAAAATATTAAAGATTACTTTTTAATTGCAGATGGTACTAGACTTCAAGCTTTTCAATTTCCAAATGAGTATTTTATAGATGCGGAAAGATTAATTAAAGAAGCTGGATATAATAATGGTATATTCAAAACTGAAATAACCTTATTAAATAAAAGAGTTGGATATGATAACATAAATGAAAAATTATGGATTCAAGAAATATCTCCATCTAGAAACGAAATAAGAGTATTACCTATTATGAATGATATATCTAAGAAAACTGATTTGTTAGCTAGATATAATATAATGAAAGAAGGTTCAAACTTTAGAGATGATATCATTCCTTATGTTGGTAATTTTGTAGATATGGTTAATCCAATGGAAGTAGCTGGATTTATTAGAAAAACTTATAGTGAAAAGTGGTACAACAACTTTATATCAGAATTTGGTATAAATGGATTTGAAAGTATGGTTACTAAAATCTATAATGATTTCAGAAAATCAGTATATAATGAATTCTCAAATAGGGTATCATCAATTGGTGATATAAACTATGGTAAGAAAAAACCAACTAAACCATCTTTGAGATTTTCAAAAGAAGATGTATATAAAGTATCACAAAGAATACTTATAGAGATTGTTGATAAATATTTACCAAAAAGAGCAATGCAAGCATCCACACAAGTTGATAATGTTTTTGATGCAAGTATGGATAAGATAACTGAAGTTATCAACTCAAGAGAATCTGATGTTGTAATTAAAGCTAATGTTCCTTCAATAGAAGTAACTGAAACTAAAGATACAAAGGATACTGATGATGTTAAAGAAGATGCAAAAAATAAATTAGATATTTCAATCAAAAAAGAAGTTCCAAAAGAACTTCCTATTCCTGATTTTAAAATTCCAAATCCAATAAAAAGTAAATCAAAAAAGGATTTTAAACGAATGTTTGGATTGGATGAAAGAATGAGACCAAATTTTCCAAAAGAACTACTTAGATAATGGCAATTAGAGAACGAAATAATAACAATGAACTTTTAGGCTACGATGAAAACATCGGAGGTGGTGGTAATATTGGTGGTGGAGAATTTATTGATGATGGGTACTCTGGTGGAGGTGGTTCTGGTGGAGGTACTGGTGGATTGGATAACATACCTGTAAACACTTATGTATTCACAATTACAGCCAACTTAGAAGGATTTACTACAACTGTAAATGGTGATGTTCAACCAACACCACAAAGTGTAAGAATTACAAAGGATAGTTTAATAAACAAACCTAAAAAAATTGAAGTATCTAAAAAAGGTCATACAACACAGGAGTGTTATATAATTAGTATGGTTGATGATGATACTCCAATTATAGATAATGGTTCAAACAAATTAGGTTTAAATCAGAAGGTAGTTCAATTGCAAAAATACAATGGAGATATTATGGTTGGTCCTCCATTACCTTTATTGGGTGGAACTGGAAGATTAATATTTACATTAAATCAAGCAATTATACCTGATGAACCAGTATTACATAAAATACAATTTAATATTAGTGGAAAGGGTTCACCTGTTAGTATTCTAAAAAATGGAACTAAAAATGCAGAGTTTTTCCCAATAGCTGGAGAAACTAATTATAGAGATATAAGTGGTACTACATATAAAATAAGGTCATCGGATTCTAAGTTATTTAGAATAACCGATATGGTGATAACTAAGGTTGGTGCCTCATTCAAAGAATTAAAAGCAGAACCAAATGAAAGTTTGGAAGCACTTATAACTTTGAACGCAGCTTATATTGTATCAATTACTACTGAAAAGATAGAACCTCCACAACCTGCATTAAATCCAATAATTTCTTTAGTAAAAGATGAAGAAAGAAGGTATAATATAAACACAAAAGCTGGAGTTCCATTACTTATACAAAGAAACTCTGATGTAAAGGCAATAACATTGATTATTGGTGATGATGTTATGGAGTTTGATGAGTTAGGTGATGATAATATCATTGGTATAACAATACCAGAAACTTCATTTAAGAAAATTGGAAAATACGAAGTAAAGTTATTCCCATTCTCATTTGAAGATTATGAAAATTCTATAAGAGAAGAAAACGCAGAAGAGGAAGAAATCAAAATTACACCAACAAAACCAGACCCAGTAATTGTAGAAGAAGAGGAAGTAATTCCAGAAGATAAAGTTGAAGATGTGGTTAATCCATATAATCAAACAGGTGGTCAAAGTACTTCTGCTGGAACTGGATATTTAAATAATCAAGGACCTACTAGGGGAGGAAGTGGTAGAGAAGATGTAGTTAGAGATAGTAACAATCAAATTTATAGATTATAGATAATGGCTAAGAAAGGAAGAAATATGTTTAGAAAAAAGTTAGAATTAAGTTCTAATGAATCTTCTGTGTCTAAAGGTAAGCCTATAACAAAGCCGGTTACCAAAGTAAACTTCCCAACCAAACCAAAAAACGAATTAGGATTAGAAGTAATCAAACCAATAAAAGGAGATGTAAGTAGAATTGAAGATAAGTTTGATATTGTAAGTAAATTAGATGAAGGTATAACTGATAGTGAAACAACGAATATATTCGATAGAGTTATTGGTTTAACTATTAATGTAGTTGATGAAGTATCTGTAAAGGTTCCTGATATTAGAAGTATTACTTATCCTAAATTAGTTAGGGGTGCAGATTTTATAGGATATGATGTAGACTTTCAAATAAGTTTCAATTCTCTTCATGCATCTTATATAAAATTATTTATTGGTAAATCAACTGATTTCATCAGAGTATCTCCAAATGATAGTAGAGATACAAAGGATTCCAAGGAAAGAAAACCATCAAGAAATAAATCAGTAGTAACCTTAAACGTAAAGGATTTAATTGAAAGATACAACGTTGAACTATTCGATGAGGGTGATAAAGTAAAAATCCCAATACGATTAATTCCTGTAAATGAAGATAGTAGAGAAGTTGTTGAGGGTAAGGTTGAAAGAATTCCTATTATATTTGATAAAGGTGATTTTAATATACCAAGACAAGTTGCAATTAATAGATTAGCAGAAGGATTTATTTCTCAGTTTTCAAATTGTCAATTTGATGAATCTAATTACTTAACAAACTTATTACACTTAGGTGATGGTAACAATCAGGTAATTACAACTTGGGTAGGTAGTGAGAATAGTTTAATATTAAAACTATACGAACCATTACCAGCTAATATTACAACCAATCAAAAAGTTTGGATTACTAAGATACAATCTAAACCTATAATTGATACTATAAGTTTAGTAGGTGATGGAGACCTTTCATGTCCTCCACTACAAGGCCCTAATTTTTCATTAGAGGCTGATACTGGATTAGGATACCAAGTCTTTGATGATTTATTGGCTAGTGATTCTGTAACTAACACATCCTTAATTCAGAAATACATTACAAATACAGGTATTGATACTGAAAAGTTAAACATACAATATGCAAATGGTTCTAATTTTAATTTCGATAAATTTATACACTTTGGTTCTGCCGAAGAAAGAATTAAAAACTTTTGGTATAAAATAGAATTATTAGAATCATATCAAGCTAAATATATTCAACTAACAACAACCGAAATTGAATTAGGATTTATATTAGCAGAGGGTGCTGGACAAGATGGTTATGTTATAGTAACTGAATCCGATGATAACCTACAATTGGATGGTACTACTACAACTGCAGTTACTGCCGTTGAATCTACCAAACAATTAGATAACATAAATAATTTAATTGGTTCGTTTGATGGGTTTGAGAATTATCTATACACATCGACATCCGATATAGGATATCCTAAAAGTGGAAATAGTATTTTACCATCAACCGATTCATTATCAATCGCATGGTATAACTCAGCAGTAACCGATTCATCATTATTTGATAAAAACAATGTAGATTACCTTAACAACAATCTTCCAGAATTTATTAGAGAAGATTTTCAGAATGAGGACTTTATGTTGTTTATGGATATGTTAGGACATCACTTTGATGTTATATGGGTTTACATAAACGGATTAAACAATCTAAGAAAACCAGAACATAAATCTGATTTAGGATTTTCAAATGATTTAGTTTATTCATTATTAGAATCATTAGGTTGGGAAGGTAAGAAAGCTTACGATTCTCAAAACCTATGGGAATATGCATTAGGACAATATAGAGATGGTACACAAAAATATAGTAGAAGTCTAAAGGATGCAAACGAAGAAATTTGGAGAAGAGTTATAAACAACTTACCTTACTTACTAAAACATAAAGGTACTTCTCGTTCACTAAAAGCAGTAATGGCTTGTTATGGTGTTCCACAATCACTCCTTACAATTATGGAGTTTGGTGGGCCAACTGACCCAACTGATGGAGGTACACAACCATTTACATTTGAAGATAGAACTTCTGCATTAGTATTTAATGGTTCTCAGAATATTCAATTACCTTGGAATGGTAGTGTATTAGATGCTGATAATGGTGATATCACTATGGAAATGAATGTTAAGTTCAACGAATCAGTAAACAATAATTTAATAAAATCTACTGATGGTACTGATACTTACTTTGAATTAGAAGCAATACCAACGACAGGTTCGTTTGGTAAAATAAAATTTTCAGTATCATCTAGTTCGGATATTCACTCATTAGAAATACCCGAATCAAAAATATTTGATGGTAAGTATAAAACAATAGCAGTAACAAAAGAGGTAGATACTAATAGTTCATCTTCACTAAATCTTTATTTAAAGGAATCTTCAAATGATAGATTGATAATAAATAAAAATGTATCTTTACTTACAAGCGCATCATTAGATTGGGCTACTAGTAATATTTTATTGGTTGCGAGTTCATCTAAATTATCATTAGATGAATTTAGACTTTGGACAGATGCATTAGATGATAATATAATTACCAATCATACAAAACAGCCTGATTCAATTGCAGGTAATCACTATACTTCATCATCGGAAGATATGTTAGTTAGATTTGACTTTGAGTACCCAAAGAATAGATTTGTAGATTCTTCTATATTAAACGTTGCACTTAGTGGTGAATATGGAATGGCAGCTGGTACATTAAATAACTTCTCAGATGAACCTACATATCCTTACAATCATGAGGTATATGAAAGAAGTGTAACTGCACAAGTTCCATCATTAGGATTTAATCAAGCAGATAAAATTAGATTTGAATCTCAAACGTTAGTTAATGATTTATCATATAAAGTAAGAGCTACTAAAAAATCATTAGATAGAGCACCTGTTGATTCATCTAGATTAGGATTATTCTTCTCTCCAATAAAGGAGTTGAATATGGATATCATAAAATCATTTGGTAACTTTAATATAGATAATTACATTGGTTCACCTGAGGATGAACACAAATATGAATATACTGAATTAAAGGATGTAAGAGATTATTATTTCCAACGATTAAATAGAGATATCTATGAGTATATTAGATTAATTAGATATATTGATAAATCGTTATTCGATGTATTGGAAGATTTAGTTCCTGCTAGAGCAAAAATTTCTAAAGGTTTATTAATTGAACCACATTATTTAGAAAGAAGTAAAACTAAATGGGAAAAGCCAACATCTGAAGTACAACATGCTAATCTAATTGGAGATTTTCAATCTAATGTAATTGTAGCTTCAATAGAAGAAAAGAAAGATATATATTTAGAATCAACTTATACTAAGGTTGAAGCAAATGTAGATGGAGATACTAATACAAACCTATCATATCAGTATGATAACTATGAAGCAAATGTAGATGGTGATACTGATGTAAACTTAGTATCAACAAACCCTCAGTATGATTCAATTATAGATGTTGAGGATGATACAAACTTAGTTGGTAACTATCCAACTTACAATAGTGAGTTAGTTGTACCTGATGGTTCTAAGGTGGATGCATTGGTTATTGAAAATACATTCCAACAAATTGGTATGGACCCGAATTCATTATCAAATGCTGGATTTGGATTATACGCACCAACATCAGCAACATCATCAGTTGATACAATTGATATAAAAGGAAATATAACTTCATCTAGAAAGCTAGTATTTAAAACTAAAGAAGAATACATAGAAAAAATTAGTGTTCAAACAAAAGGATACCCTGCAACTTCAAACAACGAACAAGTTGAATATGAATTGCAAGATGTAACAAAGTATCGAAGTAAAGTTACTATACTTCCTATTGGTTCAACACCACCATCAGTTGGGAATGAGATAACTGAGGTTATTCCATTAAACGGATACTTCCCAACACATTATAGATACAAAAACAACTTATCTCAAGGATTGAAGAATTCATTCTTTGAAGGTTCAAAACAAACTTCAACAACAACTCCAGATGGATTAGGACCGGTGGAAACATTTACTACAAATCCAAACATTTTAAGAGTTGCAGATACTGGTAGAGGAAGTGGAGAACCAATATTAGAGGTAGATTAATTAAATTTTAAAATAGTTATATTTATTAGTACATAATAAACAAAAGGGCACATTAAATAAATTATGGGATATTTAGACAACACATCAATAACAGTCGATGCTATTCTTACCAAAAAAGGTAGACAGAAGTTGGCATCGGGTCAATCTCTTAACATTTCCAAATTCGCATTGGGAGATGATGAGATTGATTACACATTGTACGAACCAGCGCACCCAAAAGGGTCAGCGTATTATGATTCGGCAATTAAGGCGATTCCAATCATGGAAGCAAGTCCTGACGAAACACAAGTATTAAGATACAAGTTAGTTACATTACCAAAAGGTACTACTCAAATTCCAGTCGTAGCATTGGGTATTTCTGCAGTAGGAGTTTTTCAAGATGAAGGGCAAGTTGCTCTCTCACCTACAACTTCACCGCAAGGAAACACAAACGCTGGGTATACTGTTGTATTAGCAGACCAAAGAGCAGGTACATTAGCAGTAACGCAAGGAGCATCGGCAGCTGGTTCAGTTCCGGTATTCTTAGGAGAGGAAATCACAACTACGGCACAAGTTGTTAGTGGTTTAGGATTTACATTCACTCCTAATCCGGCGTTAACATCTAATGTTTCTTCTACAATAACTGTGTATGGTAACGAAACAGGAGGTTCACAAACAATTCCTGTAACTATAACATATAGAGCATAAAAAGAAATAAGACATGGCATTAATAAACGACCCAAACATAACCTCTCAACTACAAGATTTAGCAAGTGGAGGACAAATCGACAGTAATGATGTAATCGCCCTTTTAAATTCCGCATTACCATCAGGACAACAATTACAATCTGGTGCTGGTGTAACTACTGGAATCTATAAAAGATTCGGTGAGTTCGATAAAGTAAACGCTAAAGTAGAAGTAATCACAACTGGTTTATGGACTGGTGATACTGGTTCCTTAACTGCAGCTTACACTTCATCAACTCAAGTTGCAGCTGCTAGTGGAGATTACTACTACAATGTATATAACGCTGACCCTGCTACCGATACTACTGCTGAAGTACAATTCGGTGTAGCATATGGACACGTTAACGGAAGTGGTTCAGTATCATTAGCAAATTCAGATGATGCACTACTTGCTTCTAAAGCAAATTATGCACAATATAAATCAGTTATCTTAGACCCAACTGATTCTAAATTCTCTTTTGAGAATGGAGCTGGAACGTTGGTAGATTCAAATGATATTTACGCTATCAATATTAATAGAAGTAGATATAGAGAAAAAATGGATCCAGGTAACTGGTCATTAACTCTTACTGGTACTGGTGGTACTCATACTTTCATTGATGATAGTGGTAAGAAATTTGGAGATAAATTAGGAAAAGCTGGTAGAGTATTCAAAGTAGTAAGTGGTTCACTTAACTTAGGTACTGAAAACGAAGCAACTATAAATTCAACAGTTTCATCTGGAGATGTAGGATTTGGATTATTTTATCCTGATAGAGGTATCATCATTCTTTCACCTGCTGCATTAGAAGATGCTGTTGGAAATGTAAATGTAAATGGAGCATCCGTTTCAATTGCAGGTTCTGCATCTACATCAGCTGAGCAAGAAAATCATAAAATCTTAGTTAACGCAATTAACGTAGGTGGTGATTTCCAAGCAAGAAGAACTGAAAATGTATCTACACAACATTTCTTCGTAAGAGCAACGAATAGAGAATTCAACTACTCAAACAATCCAACGTATGTAAATGCTAATGGAACGTTTGCAGAATCAACATTTGAAACTGACCCACAAACATATATTACAACAATTGGGTTAATGAATGATGCAAATGAAATGATTGCAGTGGCTAAAACATCACAACCAATTCAAAAATCATTTGATAAAGAAGTTTTAATTAAAGTAAAACTTTCATTCTAATCAAATAGAATTATATTTATAA
>Ga0208793_1001846_pt1 | contig 11624 bp, 13 predicted proteins | sample 17_taG_FD_184092 | JGI IMG/M metagenome (GOLD analysis project Ga0208793, IMG submission 184092) | Marine viral communities from the Subarctic Pacific Ocean - 17_ETSP_OMZ_AT15314 metaG (SPAdes) (version 2) | ecosystem: Environmental > Aquatic > Marine > Oceanic | place: Pacific Ocean | collected...
TTGACAGATGGTCTATCTTATGTTATAATATGTGTATGAATGAGAAATGTTTCTTGTTCATTAACCTAAGGAAAATATAATGAAAAAACAAACTAAAGTAGTACCAATGGGTGGGCGTACGCCCGAAGAACAAAAGGCTTTTGACCTCTATATGTTAAAAATCCATGATGTAGATTATATGGCTCAGAAGATGTTAGAATATGACTTAAAGAATGGTAAGCATGTAACACAGGCTGAATATGACGATGAAGAAAAAAGAAGTGAACTGTTGTCGTATTATACCGATGAGGCACAGAACATACATGATGACCATGAGCCACACGATATACTATGTATACTTGAAGAGTTCATGCTCGGTCTTGTGAACATCAATGAGATGTGTGGTCAAGCCATTCGTGTGCCACAATGTTGGCCTATGGGTGAGAAACAAAAGCCATCAGAAGAGAATAGAAGAATACAGGCTGAGTTAACTGACTTAATGAACCAATGGTAGTCATATAGATGAAGTCATATATATGATTCAACCCGATAAAGAAAAGGCATCTTAATGGTGCCTTTTTTCGTTAAAGGGGTTGACAAGTTATGATAAATAGTGTATACTGGTAACAGTAAGATAAAGATAAGGGCTGTAGGCCCTACCGAGCAATCACGCTCAATAAAACTTAACATAAGGTAAAAATATGAGATTAACAATAGAATGTGTAAAGAAACCATACGAAGAAGAACATACAGTCACCCTTAAATCATTAAGGTTAAGATGTTCTAAGAAAGAAGCCCATAAACTTCATAAACATTATGAGAAAGCCACTGACTTATTAAAAGGTTATTGGCAGTTCATGTCAGACACGAAAGGGTTTGACCTTGACTCTTTCTTAGATAAGAAACTTAAGTATAGACCAGTGAAAGTCAAGGGTGAATATAAAGTCGCCTCGAGAAGGTTTCAGAGACACAAGAGTAAAGTGACAGAGTATGGTAGATATTATACTCATAACCAAATCTTTGGTATGATTACAGATAAACTATGGCACACGAGGGCGAAGAATGAGTTAGCAGACTATACTGACTCAATGCGCCTACGATTTAATACCTACTTAGATTGGGTTAAAGAATACGATGCCAAGTACAATGAGGGCCAATGTGTTGACCAACTTGATAACCTTAAGGTTGAGACCAAGTCAATACCTACTCAGAGAATAGAAATAAAATGCCCTTAAAACCTATGTATGGTACTCGGAAACCGTCGCCTTTTGAGCGGCGCTTTCTGAATCCAGGCAACCTTTCAATACAACAATGGAGAAAATTATGAAAAACAAACATATAGATGAATATTCAAAAGAAGAACTTAAAGATGAAGTTCTATTCCTTAGACTTGACCAAGCAGGTGACCACCATTATGCAGAACAAGATAGAAAACAATGGGTATGCTTTCAGGCACATCTTTTAGTTAACCGTATTATGACATTACAAGAGATAATGAAACATAATGGGAATTATAATAGAAATGAAAAAGACCAAATCAAATATTTGACTGCAATGGTTCACGACCTTTATGATGAGATGATGTCTTTAGAAGCATATATTGAAGGTGAAGATAGAGAGAGTTCTATCAGAGCCCAAATGCAACGAAATGGGTTGACAAGAGCAGAAGCACATCGTGCCACGGTTGACTGGGAAGATAAACAACAAGGCTTAGAGGAAGATAAAAGCCCAGAGGCTATTAATCTCAGAGAAAGAATTGCTGAAAAGCAGGCTGCTGAAGAAGACCCCAATAAAGAACAGATAGAATTAGACTTTAAGAACGGCAAGACATTGGCAGACATATTAAGAGAAAAGAAGAAGGCTGCTAAAAAGCCATTTCTATTTGGTCACGACGGTGACTAAAGACCACGAGTGTGGTCAACCTTGAATAACAGGGTTTCGCAGAATTTCAACTGCATTCCTTAGGCCCAGTTATTCATTAAAACCTCATCCCATTTTCCCGTGATGAGGTCAAACCCTCCCTTCCGCTGTGTTAGGGAGGGTTTTCTATGGGCGTATCCAAATTAATGATAAATAAAAGTAGAGACACAATAATACAATAACGGAGACGACAATGACAATTCACAATTATGTAAAGGCGATAGAAGAACGATGCGATAAAGATGAGTATACAGGGTGTTGGAACTGGACTCGTGCCACACATCATCAAGGTTATGGCTTGATGAGGTATGGTGAAAGAGGTATGATGAATGTATGTAGAATAATGGCGATTGAAGCAAAGTTATTTGATGATATAGACTTCAATTCTAGGATAGGAACATCGTGTGACAATAAACTGTGCTGTAACCCAGAACACATCATTAAACAGACACACAGCGAAGTACTGTTAAGACGATATCAATTGAAAGGTACTTCAGGTATCTTATATGGTAAAGAACAAGATATAAGAGCAGAATACCTTCATATGAAAGAACATCGTATTCCTAGGACGATTAACATTCTGTCGGAAAAATATGGCTGTCATCCTACTGTATTGTATCGTGCAATTCACCGAGCAAATAAATTTGATAACATCAGCACAGACTTTAGAGGATATTATAAGAAGGAGAAAAAATAATGGCAAAGAAAGACCCACGATTAACAAAGAATAACCTTGACGGCTTCAATAAACCAAAGAGAACACCTAATCATCCTACGAAGTCACATGTTGTACTTGCGAAAGATGGTGATAAAGTGAAACTCATTCGCTTTGGACAGAAAGGTGCGGATAATAAACCACCAAGAAAGAATGAAAGTAAAGCAGATGCGGCAAAAAGGGCAGCATTTAAGGCAAGACACGCAAAGAACATCGCTAAAGGTAAAATGAGCGGTGCTTATTGGTCAGATAAAGTTAAATGGTAAAAGATTGAGGGATAAGGTAGCGATTAGAGACTAAAATTATCCTTATCCCTCTGAGACGAAATAAATTAATATTTCTATGACGACAAGCGAGACGAGGCGCTTGTATGTGTATTTATTCAAATTTAATGAAAAGATAAATAATGATAGGAGAACAATCCCAATGAACAAAGAAAACGAAACTCTATTGACGAGAACGCTGTTGATGATTAACGGACTATTAGCGATGACTTATGTAGTTATTGGTGTATGGGTTGCGGTAGAGTTGTTTCATATGATATTTTAGGAGAACATTATGTCAGCAAAATATGACTTTGATATGGACCAAGGTGCCACATTTAACAGAACGCTCACATTAAAAGATGATAACGGAGATGTAGTTGATTTAACAGGCAACAGTTTTGCTGGTCAGATTAGAACAAGTGCCCTTAGTGGTACAATATCAGGAACATTCGCATTCACTGTCGTTAATGCCTCAGGTGGTATATTTAACTGGCATATGACCGCAACAAATACAGCCGCACTGCCAGCACAACAATGTGTCTATGATGTAGAGATGACCCAAGCAAACGGTGATGTCGTTAGACTATTAGAAGGATTCGTAAACATTAAGTCAAATGTAACACGATAAGGAGAGAAGTATGGCAGGAGAAGTCACAAGTATAACTGTAACAGAGCAAACTCTTTATAATCTTACAATTGAAGAAGATGATTCCAAAGTTGTAACCGTCACTGTACCAGATGAGATAGCCACAATAGAGATTAACGCATATGATGTTAATATTAATATTGATAATCTTGGTGATGGAATTGGAGTGTTCAAGGCACAATCTGTAGATAACTTTCTTTTTAGAAGTATAACAGATGATGATAAAACAATAGACACATCATTACAAAATAGTGATAACGATATAAGAATTAAACTGCCTGACGCAGGTATCTCAACACCTGATGGTTTCACAATCAACGCAGATAGCGACAGTTCAGCGAAGATAGAACTGCCTGGTTCTACTGTAGACCTTAGTAAAGCGAAACTCTTAACAGAATTAGACGCAAATGGTCAAGAAATCAATGATATTCTAAACGCAACAGCAACAGATTCATTTATTGGTGACCTAAGAGGCGCTGTAAAGTTCAGAGCCAAAGCAGGTGAAGACTTAAGTAAAGGTGAAGCAGTCTATATTAGTGACATATCTGGTAACACACCAGTTGTTAGCCTAGCAAAAGCAGACAGTGCCACAACAATGCCAGCGTATGGTCTTGTATTCGCAGATGCAAATGAAAATGCCAATGTGCAAATCATTGAGTTCGGTGACTTAAAAGGGTTAGACACAGCAACAGATTCATTAGAGTTAGATAAACCTGTCTATGTATCAGCCACAACAGCAGGTGGTATTACAGCAACCAGACCAACAGATGCAACACATTTAGTACAGAATATTGGTCTTGTTAATCGTGTTCACGCTTCAGCAGGTGCGATTAAAGTAGGTGGTTCTGGAAGAGTTAACGATGTGCCTAATCAATTTAGTATTACAGGCGACATTACGACAACAGCAGGAACAATCACAGCACCAACAGGTGATATAACGACTGTAAACAGCACAACAGGTAACATTACAACTGTAAACGCAACGGATGTAAACAGTACAACGGGTGATATTACAACTGTAAATAGCACCAATGTAAACTCAACAAATTTAGATGTAGACACAGGAACGATTGATGATTTAACCTCAACAACTGTGGATATAAACGGTGGTTCTATTGATGGAGCAACTGTAGGCGCAACAACATCAAGCACAGGAAGATTTAGCACACTCGCTTCGGACTCGGTTGACTTAAATGGCGGAGCCATTGACGGGACAACTATTGGTGCAACAACTCCAGTAGCCGGAACATTCACAACAGCAACAGCAACGACTGGTGATATTACAACAGTTAACTCAACAACTGGAAACATTACAACAGTCAACGCAACAGATGTAAATGTGAGTGACGATTTAGTCGTAACAGATGATGCTTCAGTTGGCGGTGACCTAGCAGTCACAGGTAACACTGTATTAACTGGCAACTTGACTGTTAATGGAACAACAACGACAGTAAACACAGAGACAATTAACCTAGCAGACAATAATATTGTTCTTAACTCAAATGAAACTGGTACTCCATCACAGGATGGTGGTATTACGATTGAAAGAGGAACAAGTGATGACGCTGTATTCCAATGGACAGAATCAACAGACAAGTGGGAAGCCAAAGTAGGTTCATCATATGCTGACTTGAAAGTAGCAGATGTAAACACAACATCATTGACAGCAACAACTGGTGATATTACAAATATGAATAGCACCAATGTTAATATTGATGGCGGCGCTATTGATGGAACACCTATCGGAGCAAATACTCCTTCAACAATAGTAACAACAAATTTAACAGCCACAACAGCAGATATTAACGCAGGAACAATTGATAATAGTGTTATTGGTGGTTCAACACCTGTAGCAGGAACATTCACAACATTGGGTGCAACAACTGGAAACATTACAACAGTTAACTCAACAGATGTCAACTCAACGAATTTAGATGTTGATGTAGGTGATATAGCAACCTTTAATACAGCCTCTTTGACCGCAACATCCGCAAATATTGGCACACTCGGTGCTTTAGCAGAATTAGATATTACAACAAGTATTACGGTTGATGATGGTTCAACTGGACAATATGATATAGACACATTAACAATAACTCCAACAGGTATCACTATATACGATTCTGGAAACGGAACATCTGTCCCACAAAGCACATTAACTCTTTCAGCACAGACAGTAAATACTCCATTATTAACTGTAGGTTCAGCAAACGGTTATGAAGACCCAACAATAGGAACAACCACAGCACCAACTTGGGGTTCATCAGGAACATATCCATTCTGGAATCTTTATGGGGGTGCCAATATTGGTTCAGTAACTAAACCATTCGCACAACTCCATATCGCCTCTATATACGGCAACAGAACAGCATCTGGTATATCTGGTATTGGATTACAGAACTCTTTGATTCCTCTTAAAACAGATGTGTCCAATGGCACATCAGGTGATATTCATTTAGGTGGTTCAGGCTCAGACCAATACTTTGATAAGGCTTATATTGACCAATTGGCTAGAACGCTAAAAACCCAAAGCCTTGAGCCATTAACAGACAGAACATATGACCTTGGCAACACTGGTGGTGGAGCCTCTACGAAATACTTTGCGAATGGATACTTTGACCATTTAGAAACACAATCGTTAAAAGCACCAGACACGAGTGACGGTGGTGATTTAGGTTCCGAGATTGAGATAATCGGGCATTTAATACCAGACTCAGATAATACAAGAACATTAGGTTCAGCAAGTAAACAGTGGAAAGAAGTTTTCATTGGACCGGGTTCACTGTATATTGACGGGCATAAAGTCTTAGGTTCAGATGCGGCAGGACAGATTGATATTACAACAGATGATGACCAGTCATTAAACATCACAGCAGGCGCCGCAGGAACATCAGGCGATATTACAATTAGTTCTGCTGGTAACACAACATCTATTGACGACACAACTATTCATCTAGGACCACAGAATAACTCAGGAACAGTTAACGCACACGGAACATTAGAAGCACCAGACTTACATGTTGGTGATTTAGAGTTCTCTGCTAACAAGATAGACAATACAACATCAAATGGTAACTTAGAAATAGCAACGAATGGTACAGGTTATCTTCACTTAAATTCCGCAGATGTGTATGTAGGGCCCGTGGATGGTGCCATCAAACTAGACGAGAGTAGTATCACTGTATCAAATACAGATGGTAACTTAAACCTAGCAGGTAACGGTACAGGATTAGTGAATATTAACAGTCAATCTTTAATCACAGATTCAGCAGGCGGATTAACAGCACCGATATTAGAATTAGAAACAGACAACAGTGGTTGGAATAGACCAGCATTGATGTTAAAAGACTCAAACGGAGACGCAGTTTCTATCGTTGGCGAACATAATACAACATTTGATTATTATGCGTTGAATTATACCTTAGACCCAAATAACACAAACGGCGACACAAGCACAACAAATTTCGCTGGTGATTATTATGTTGCGTTTTCAAAGAACTATTCTAACCCAAGTTCAGTTGGAATGAACATGGATATCTATGGTGCCAATGACGGATTCAACCTTACAGCGAGAGGCGACTTTGGTGCTTATTCAACAAGGTATTCAGCAAAACCAATTAGAATTAAAGGTCAAAAGGTTGAGTTGTATTCTTCAGACGACACAACACCATTTGGCAACTTCACGGAGCGCCTCGTAGTAGATGAAGAAAGAAGTAAATTCTCAAATGTTGTAAAGTTAAACAACGCAAGTTCAGACCCAAGTGGTGAGAACGGGGATATGTACTATAATACAACAACAAACAAGTTCAGAGGTTATCAGAATGGCGCTTGGATTAACTTGGATGGTTCATAATGGCTATTAAAGAAAAAAGCAAAGTTGTGATGATGGAAGCAAATCAAACACAGATAGATGTTAAACAAAATACAGCGGATATTATGGCTATGAAAAATGACTTAACAGAGATTAAAACAAACCAAAAACATTTAGATGGTCAGATTGAAAAGATAGACAAAAAAGTTGAAAAGATTGATGGAAGATTATGGGCGATTATGCTCTTGGTCGTTGGGTCAGCAGTCGCAAATTACTTTATGTAAAGGATTAATTATGGAAGAAAAGAAAAAAAGAGGTAAAGCAGGTAGACCAAGTCTTAAAAACACGATTGATGTTGAAATGGTTAAGAAATTAGCAAAGATTATGTGTACTCCACAAGAGATTGCTTATATACTTGAAGTAGACCATAGAACTTTGATGAAACATCACGGTGGTGAAATTGAAAAAGCAAGGGCTGTAGGTAAAATGGGCATTAGACGGCGTCAATATGAGATGGCTATGAAGTCAAACAACGCGGCTATGCTTATTTGGTTGGGTAAAAACTGGTTAAATCAGCAAGAAAATCCTATATCAGAAGATGATGCGAAGATGCTTCCTTGGAATGATGATTTAGAGATTTAATGCCGTTAACTAAACCACAAGCCGAAGTAGCGGCATCCGATAAACGATTTAAGGTCGTGTGTGCTGGTCGCCGATTTGGTAAATCAGTATTGGCTATAAGAGAACTAGCCAGAGTTGCTAGAACTCCTGATAGTAAAGTGATGTATGTGGCTCCAACATACCAGATGTGTAGAAATATCGTATGGAGTCCGTTAAAGAACAAGTTGAGAGACTTAAATTGGATAAAGAAAGTAAATGAATCAAGGTTGGAGATTATATTGAGAAATAACAGTATCATTATGCTTCGCGGCGCCGACAGCCCAGATAGTCTTCGTGGAATTGGACTAAATGCCACGGTTATAGATGAGGTTGCTGATGTAAAACCGGAAGTGTGGACTGAAGTGTTGAGACCGACATTATCAGACAAATCAGGTACTGCTTTATTCCTAGGAACACCAAAAGGTAAAGGTAACTTTTTCTTTGACTTGTATAATATGGCAGCCACAGATAAAACTTGGGGTGCTTGGCAGTTCACAACACTTGAAGGTGGGAATGTGCCAGAAGAAGAGATTGAAGCGGCTAAGAATGACTTAGATTTGATGACATTCAAACAAGAATATGAAGCATCCTTCAATACAGCGACCAATCAAGTATATTATGCTTTCAAACCAGAAAATAATGTAAAAGAATATCAGTTAGAAAAAGACAAGTTAAAAAACATAATCATCGGGACAGACTTTAATGTGAGTCCTATGGCAACTGTTGTAGCAGTACAGACAATGACTGGTCTTCATATTATTGATGAGATAGCACTATGGTCATCTAACACAGATGAGATGGTACAAGAAGTGAGAAACAGATATCCGACACAACACATCACTTGCTTCCCTGACCCTGCGGGTGTTCAGAGAAAAACAAGTGCTGGTGGACGAACAGATATCTCAATCTTACAGAACGCAGGGTGGAATGTTAAGTTCAAACCAAGACATCCTCTTGTGCGTGATAGAGTGAATGCTGTTAACAGCCTCTTACTAAATAGTAACGGAGACAGTAGATTATTGATTGACCCCAAATGTAAAGAACTTATAAAGTGTCTTACAAGGTTCAGTTATAAGGAAGGAACATTAATTCCAGATAAAAATGGAACAAACGACTATTCGCACTTCCCGGATGCGTTGGGATATGGAGTTGACTATATGTTCCCAGTAACTAGACAAATTAAAACCCAAAAACAACAAACATTTGGGATGTATTAAAGGAGAAAACTATGTCTTACTTAACTAAAGACACAATTACAGATGTTCATCCAGTATACGCCAAGCACCTAGAGAGATGGCGTTATTTCTGGGCGTCATTCAATGGAGGATTTGATTATCGTAACAGTAACCTAGAGATGCTCCGTAGATATATGAACGAAGACCAACAACCTGGACAACAGTATGCTCAAAGATTAGACTATACAGCACTTGAAAACTCGTGTAAATTAGTTGTAGACACTTATAAAGCATTCTTATTCAGAACTCTGCCAGTGAGAGCGTTGGGTAACTTGAATAAACTGCCGTATACTGAAGATTTCGTCAATAATATAAATTTAGACGGCATGGATATTGACCAATTTATGAAAGAAGCAAACTCTATTGCTATGATTTATGGTCACGCTTGGGTTTTAGTAGATAAACCATCAACAATATCAGCAATCACTTTAGAACAAGAGATTGCTCAAGGTATTAGACCTTATGCTCAGTTAATATCACCAGAAAACATATTAGATTGGTCTTGGGTGAGAGTAAATGGTCGTTATATGCTTGATTACTTAAAGCAAAAAGAACACGAAGATGAGAAATCATTGGTTGTTCGTGTATGGACAAACGAAACAATCTGTCGTTATGAGATGGGCAAAGAAGATAACGCTCAACTGACACTGTTAGAAGAGATTCCTAACGCTATTGGTCAGATTCCGTTCGCTATGATAAAAGCAAACCCATCACACACTCGTGGAATAGGTAACAGTGACTTAGCCGATGTTGCTAAAATACAACAAGCGATATTTAACCTAATGAGTGAAGCAGAACAAGCCATTCGTATCAGTGGTCACCCGTCATTAGTTAAAACAGCGTCAACAGATGCTGCCGCAGGTGCAGGTGCTATCATTACTATGGATGAAACACTCCCAGGAGAGTTAAAACCGTTCTTATTACAACCTTCATCAGCAAATATTGATGCAATTATAAAAGTATTAAAAGAACACCAAACAATGATTATGAAGATGACACATTTAGAGGCAGTAGTCGGTCAAAAGACAGTTGCTAAGTCAGGTGTCGCTCTTCAAACAGAATTTTCAATGTTAAACACAAGACTTGGAGACAAGGCTGATTCATTAGAACGATTAGAACATAAAATATGGGATTTATTCCAAATATGGACTGGTATTCAAGCAGATGATGATTTCTTAGTAGAATATAAGAAGAAATTTGACTTGCGTGATGAAAATAATGACCTAGCCAATTACAAGACAGTGAGAGAGATGAATCTGCCATCATCAACATTGAATAAAGAACTTGACAAGCAAATCGCAAGAATTGTTGTTAAGAATGGCGATGTATTAGATGATATTGTTAATGAAATTGACAGTTCAGATGCATTAGCGAGACCAGAGACGGATGTACCAGGAATTGCAGAATAATATGCGTATTCCGTGTTCATTCAGTAAACTTAAATAAATACTAGTATTAGAGTAAACGCTTTAATACTAAAAACACTCCAAAGGAGGATACTATGACTGCAATAGACCAAGAAGCAGGTACCACAGCGATAGAAGAAGCCACTGAGACTTCGGCTGAAATTGAAACTCAGGCAGAAAGAACTTTTAGTCAGGAAGAAGTTGACGCAATCGTAAAATCAAGGTTGGCAAAACAATCTAAGAAATACGATGACATCAATATAACTGAGTATCGTTCACTTAAAGCAGAACAAGAAAACAAGAAACTTGAAGAACAGAAGAATAGAGGAGAATTTGAGCAAATATTGTCTGAACAAAAATCAGATTATGATGCCAAGTTGGAATCAGTTAAAGCAAAACTTCACAGTGTTCAAGTTGATGGAGCCCTATTAAAGGCCGCGGGTGGCAGAAATGCTGTAAACCCAGACCAAGTAGCACAATTGTTGCGAAATAGAGTAACATTAACAGACGAAGGTGAAGTTCATGTACTTAACGACAAAGGAGAGGTTATGTATGATAAAAAGACAGCCGCACCGACAACTGTTGAATCTTTAGTTAATGATTTCTTAGATGCGTCACCACATTTCTTAAGAGCAGGCCCACAGGGTGCTGGTTCTATAGGTTCAGTGGGAGAATCAACAACAAAAGAAGCATTAGACATATCTAAATTAGATATGACTAAGCCGGAAGATAGAAAAGTCTATAAAGAAATGATATCTTCTGGTAAATTATTATAAACTTATAAAGGAGTCAGATAATGGCAAACGAAGCATATCTATCGGGTATCAATTTAGATGAATTGATGGTCAATACAAAAGCCGCAACAGTGTACGCGGCACAAGAAAACAGTCTGTATCTATCAGGCGGAATCGTTCCTATGGTAAATGTACCAGCAGGTTCAATGAAAGCACAAGTACCAGTTATGGGGTCAGTAACAGCAACAGTTA
>Ga0208793_1001853_pt1 | contig 11596 bp, 27 predicted proteins | sample 17_taG_FD_184092 | JGI IMG/M metagenome (GOLD analysis project Ga0208793, IMG submission 184092) | Marine viral communities from the Subarctic Pacific Ocean - 17_ETSP_OMZ_AT15314 metaG (SPAdes) (version 2) | ecosystem: Environmental > Aquatic > Marine > Oceanic | place: Pacific Ocean | collected...
CGCAAAAGTAGTTCAACTTCAAGCAGACTATGATTTAAAAGATTACGCAAGAAAAAGAGAAACTGAATATCCTTCTTTAAAAGATTGTATTCATGCTCTTTTAGATGGTGGAGATACACTTACAAATATTCAAAGTTTAAGACAATCAATCAAAACAAAATATCCAAAGGAGAGTGAATAATGGCTTTTACTTTATTAAAACCGACAGGTATTGATTTAAGTCAGACCTTTGCTTTTACTGGTACTGTTACAGGTGCGGGTGGTGGAAAATTATTACAGGTAGTCCAAGCTACTCATGGTACACAAACAAGTAATAATAGTTCATCATATCAAGCAAGTGGTTTAACAGCTAATATTACTCCAAGTGCAACTTCATCAAAAATTTTAATTCAACATCAATTACCTTTTTATCAAGATGGTAATGGTGGCTCTGTAATTTCTTGTATTCATGCACTTTTCAAAGGTGGAAGTAACTTAAATGAGTATGGCTCTGCATGGGGTATGAATAGCAGAAGTATTAACTATGCTTATCAAGGTGTAGGTTTTTACAGAGATGCACCTAACACAACTTCACAATTAACATATGATATTAGATATAAACCTTATGATACTGGAGAAGGTCAAATAATTTATTCTTGTCCAGATAGTACATACGGAGGTTTAGGTGCTGATAGTCAAGGAACATTAATTTTAATGGAGATTGGAGCATGATAATTTCAAAAGAAAGAGCAATATTGTCTTTAAATAGTTTAGCTAAATTTTATATTGTTGGAAGTAACATTGATGATTGTGAAATTAATTGGTTAGAAGATACTACTCCTATTGCTAAAGCAGATATTAAAACTGAAATGCAAAGATTACAAACAATAGAGGATAACACATGAGTTACATAGGCAGAGGAATAGACCAAATAGATAACATATCAACTTTAGATAATTTATCTTTTAGTGGTAGCACAGCAACATTTAACCTAACACAAAACTCAGTAGCTTTTGTACCAGTAAGTGCAGACGCATTACAAATTCAAATTGATGGTGTTATTCAAAGTGGCAACTATACCTGTTCGGGCAGTCAAGTTACTTTTGATTTTACTCCTAGTGGTAGTTCAGTATGTAATGGTATTAAACATTTTGGGGTTGGGGTTTTAACAACAGTTTCAGATGGTGCAGTTACAACAGCTAAACTTGGTGCAGATAGTGTCAATGGAACTAAAATAGCTGACAATAGTATCTCAGATGAACATTTAGATAATACAGCAATCACAGGTCAAACAGCTATTACTTCTTTAGCAGATACCGATAAGTTTTTAGTATCTGATGCAAGTGATAGTGGTAATCTTAAATATGTAGAGAAACAATATTTACCTAGTGGTGGTTTAGTTCCAGTAAAACAATCAAGTGGTTCGTCAAATACAGCAAATGTAGTTGTTAATGGTTGGATAAGTGACACTTATGAAAACTATGTAATGGATTATTATTTTAATGTAGCAACAAACAACGAAGCTATATCAATGACTTTATATGATGCCAGTGGAAATATATCATCTGGTAATGAATATAATTGGACACATATTGGCTCACAAGCAAATGATGGTGCTAAAGTAGAATTATATAATAGTAGTCAAAATGCTTTTAGGTTATGTCATGGAGCTAATAACGATAGTGCTAGAGTAAGTGTTACAGGAAGATTAACTTGGTTACACCCAAGAGCATCTGGTAAAAGAACAACAATATTACATCATCAAAGACAATTAAATAACTCGGCTGTAGTGCAATCATTTATTGGTGCTTTAGAGTTTAAAGCAACAAACGCATTAACTGGTTTTTATTGTAATGCAACAAGTGGCGATATTAGTGGTTGGGATATTAAAATTTATGGAATTGTTAATAGTTAGGTAAATTATGGTAGATAGATATGTAAGTGATAATGGTGTTAGACGATTAGCAACAGCAGATGAATTAGCAGAAATTAATGCTAGAGAAACAGCATGGAGTAATGATGCACCTAATAGAAAACTTGAAGAAATAAAACAAATCAGATTACAAAAACTAATTGAAACAGATTACCTTGCTAACTCTGATGTAACAATGCCAGACAATATAAAAACTTGGCGACAATCTTTACGAGATATTCCGTCTAATCATACTGATGAAGATGCTTATGATTTATTATTAGCAAGAGATAGTGACGGAAATTTAACACATTCAATTTGGAGTAAACCATAATGGCACAAACACTTATAAATAATTTATCTTATTCAACACTAGATGCGACTAAGCTATCTGGTAATTTGCCTTCAATAAGTGGTGCTAGTTTAACTGGAATTTCTGCACCAACTGAAACATACTTTCAATCACTTCTTACTGTTGAACAAACAGGCATATCAAATAATACTATTACAAAAGTAAACTTAAACAATATTGAATATGATACTTTAGGTTCATGGGATAGTACAAACAAAAGATGGATTTCAACGACAACAGGTAAATATTTTGTTTATGGTATAGTAAATTGCTACAATGGATCTGCTAGTCAAATGTCAATAGCCTCTACTATAATTAGAAAGAATGGAAATAATTTATTTGTAGGACACTTAGATTTTAGAAACAATTATGGGGGTTATGCTAATGGTGTTGGCGTAGGAGGTATTGTTAATATGGGATCAACCAGTGATTATATTGAATTATTTGGTTATCCTTATGCAAATTCAGCATCTAGTTTAAAATTTGCAGGCAATCCAAGTGGAGTAACAACTGAACTAACAATATTTAAGGTGGCATAATGTTATCGGAAAAAATTAAAACATATTTATTAAATAACGAAATTACAGAAAATCATTTTGGTTGGGATATAAAAATTCATAATATTGTTTTAGAAAACAATGGAGATGGAGATACTATAGTTAAATGGGATAGCGATGCTGTAGGTATTGCACAGCCAACACAAGAGGAGTTAGACGCATTATGATTAATCCTTGTTGCGAAGATGGAAAGTGTACTTGTGGTAAATGACTACGCTAGATATAAACTCAAAAAACCTAGTTATAATTTTAGGATTAATAGGTGGATTAATAGGTAACGTTTTTTTTGTAGGAAAACTTTTTAATGAGTTTGAATTACTAAAAGATGATGTTGTTACAGTACAAGAAAATCAAAACGTCATTCAGCTTAAACAAGAATTACTAGAACTTAAATATAAAATAAAATCTCTACGTTTAGAGATTGATGGAGATTACAGAGAATAATGTTTAAAATATTTGCCATGATTTGTATGCTTAATGTAGGAGAGTTAGATCAAACACTATGTTTTAAAAGTGAAGTACCTTTAAGTTTTGACGATAATGTGGAATGTAATTTAACAAAAAACAATTTAGCTGATTATCTTGATGCTGATTTAAAAGAAAGAAAATTAACAGTTATATTTCAATGTGGCTCAAACATAGGTAATACAAATGTCTGAGTGGGAAACACAATATAGTCAAATTTGTAAAACATTAGATGAAATTAAATCTGAGGTAAAAGAAAACAGACAAGAAGTAATGAAATTAAAACAAGAAATGGCAACTGGAAAAGGTGCTATTAGAACAGCCATATTTATCGGATCAGTATTAGGAGCAATTTATACATTTTTTAAATTAATGGACTAATCATCCTTACTAAAGGAACTGTATGAACACTAAACGATTGCTTATTTTAAGCGACACGCATTTTCCATATCAAATGCCAGGTTATTTTGAATGGATAAAAAAATTACGAGATAAAATAAAACCAACGCAAGTAATTCATATTGGGGATCTTGTTGACTTTCATGCAATTAGTCAGCATTTGCATAGTGCAGAGTTGCCAAATATAAAATACGAAATAAAAGATGCTATTAGATGTATCAAAAAACTACGCAAAATATTTCCTGCTGCAATGCCAATTATTTATGGCAATCACGATATACGCATTCAGCGACTTGCAGAAAAATCTGCAATACCAAATTCTTTTCTTAGACACATCAACGACATATTAGAAATAGAAAAAAAATGGAAATGGACTTGGCATGATAAACTTATTGTAGAGCTGCCAAATAAAACTAAAGTTTTTTTTACACATCATTTTAAATCCAACGTTGTTGCTAGTGCAAAAGAATTAGGCATGAGTTATGTGGCAGGACATCAACACACTTTGAGCCAACTAACTCTCATATCTTCCCCCCTAGCATTAAACTTTGCTATGTGTGTTGGTTGTTCTATAAATCCAAAACATGAAGCATTTAAGTATGCAAAAAATTATATCAAAAGACCAATAATTAGTGTAGGTGCTATTATAAATTCACAGCCAGTTATTTACTCAATGCCCTTAAACGATAAGGGAGAATGGACTGGTACGATATGAAGGATATAGAAGATCCTATTGCAAGAAAAGTTTGCCAACGCATAGCCGATAGATCACAAGCAGGTACAAAGAAGTTTGGCAATACTATGGATCAAGCCGATAAAGAATTAGAAGAAATGTTTGTCGATACTTTGGAAGAGTTAGGCGATGCCATGATTTACCTAGAAAAAGGTTTACAAATTTTACGAAAGAAAAAGACGTTATGGAATATCAAGAATTAAAGGAACGTATCAAAGAACATGAAGGCTATCGCAATAAAGTTTATTTAGACTCATTAGGTAAGAGAACAATAGGTTATGGTCATCTATGTAGATCTGATGAGAAGTGGGATGATGATAAACAGTACGATCATAGACACTTAGAAAAAGTTTTTGAGTACGATTTTGCTATTGCAGTAAGAGGTGCTGATGAAATACTAAAAGATTGTCCAAACATTAGTGAAATTGCTCGTGAAGTAGTAATTGAATGTGTTTTTGTCTTAGGTAAGACAGGATTTTCTCGTTTTAAGAAGTGTATAGAAGGTTTAAGCAAGTCCGATTACCAATCAGCTTCGGAAGAACTAAAAGACTCTGTATGGTACAAAAATCAAGCGACAAATAGAGTACACTATTTAAGTCAGATTTTAGAAGGCATTGAACAGTAAAAATGTTTAAATTAATTTTTTTGGTTTCTTTTCTTATCTTCGTAGCCACACAAATTGCACAGCTATATTTATATTATAATCAGATTGAGGGTATATGTTAAACTTATTAATTAAACCATTGTTGGGAGTTGCCGGAGACGTTGTTAAAAATGTAGCAGCAACTCGCAAAGTTAAAGCAGAACAAAAGATAACAGAAATAAAAGCAAAAACTTCTTTGATGGAAAAACAAATTAAAGGAGAAATGGATTGGGATATTGAAGCAATAAAAGGATCTAAAGACTCGTGGAAAGACGAATGGATTTTAATATTGTGGAGTGTGCCAATGATAATGATATGGATACCACCTCTTCAAATTTATGTTGAGTCTGGTTTTTTAGCATTAAAAGATAACGTTCCAGATTGGTATTTTTGGACTTGGGGAGCAATCGTAAGTGCTAGTTATGGTATCAAAGGTGCAACTAAATTTTTTAAGAAGTAATGGAATTATGGGAACTATGGCTAGTGCTAATGGTTACTATAAATACTATTCAAAACCTAATAGTATTTTTTGTAGGTCGTAAATTTAAAAAATAGGAGGTAATATGAAATTATTACAAGACTTATGGAGTCACTTAAAAGAGTGGTCTGACTGGAGCATGAAGGATTGGATTAAAGCCGGTATTGTTGCGATAATCGTAATCGTAGTAATTGGTGCTATTTAATTAATGGCAGATCTAAGATTAAAAAGAGCAGGAGTAAGTGGTTTTAACAAACCTAAACGTACTCCATCGCATCCTAAAAAATCTCACATCGTTGTTGCCAAAGAGGGTGATAAAATAAAAACCATTCGCTTTGGTCAGCAAGGTGTGTCTGGAGATAAAAAAAATACAAGTCGCTCCAGGTCATTCAAAGCAAGACATAGTAAAAATATTAATAAAGGTAAGATGTCAGCAGCTTATTGGTCAAATAAAGTTAAGTGGTAGATCAAGAACTTAAAAAAATTGCAGAAGTTTTAACAAACACTTTCACAATAGGAGAGTGGAAACAACCATTAGTAATGAGGAGATATGAAAAAAAAACCGGTATGGGAAAAGCCAAGACCAAAAAGTCTAGGCAAATCAAAAAAGATAAAAAATAAAAAAGGGTATTCTGCTGCCAAGAAAAAAGCAGACAAGAAGTTTGGTAAGAAAACAAGTTTAGTGAAGAATATGTATATCTCTAAACAAATAAAGAAAAAGTGAGAACGATAAAGGAAGATATATTATCCTGGTCGAAAGACTTTTTAGAAATACCCAACAAACATTTAAACAACTTTCCTGTTTGTCCTTACGCAAAAAAAACAAGGCTAGACAATCACATAAACATTATAGAACACAACGATCCCTCAACATACCTTGAAGCTGTCATAAAAGAAGCTGATAATTTTAAAGGTAAAATTTCTATCGTTGCTTGTTCTGATTTATCCATAACTGCTGATGAACTAGCCGACTATATTCATGCACTTAACTATGTGTATGTTCCAAGAAATGTATATTTAATGGCATCACATCCAGAGGATTTTGATGAAGAAATAGATTTCTTGCAAGATACAGCATGGGAGAGTCATAACGATTTTCTGATGGTACTCATACAATCATTTGATGAATTAGAAGAAGCTAGTACGTCATTAAAAAAAATTGGTTACTACGACAATTGGAACAAAGATTATTTTAGTGGCACAGTCGAACAAAGAAAACAGTACAAACATTTAAGGAAAAAATGAAGATAGTTTTAGTTACTTGGCTTGATACAAATGAGAACTCTCTTGGTGGATGGATAGAAAAAGAAGATCTTGATAAGTCTGCTGTTTGTAGTGTGGACTCTCTTGGTTGGTTATATAAAGAAACAGATGAGTTTGTTGTTATATTAGCTGATAAAGATACTCACGATGAGGATGATCTATTTGGTCGTAGCCAAGTCATCCCCAAAGGAGTTATAAAAGATATTAAATATTTGAGTTAAATTCTTTTATATATTTTTGTGGTACTTTTCTACCCATATCATTTACTTCGTCTAATTTATAATTTTTAACAAAAGCATACTCTTTGTTATCTTCTGCGTCTGGATGATGATTTGTAACTGTTAAAGTAAATTCAATAGTTTTATCATCTAATAAATCTTTAAAAGTTAATCTTTTACCATTCCACATACTATATTGTTCTACACATTCTTTTATTGTTTTAAAAAAATCGCTATGAACAGTATCCTCATCAGTATAGCAACATTGCCATTCATAAATAATATTTTTCATTTAACCCTCCCTAGTTAGATGGCTCATTATTGAGCCACCTTTCTTTTAAAATGTCCGATAAAAAAACCATTTTGATAATGAAAATCAAAAGAAGTAAAACCATTGTTCTCTAGCTTTGCTACTTTGTTTTCATATTTATTCATACCTGCTACTGTTCTGTGGTCAGCCATAAGATAAACTGTACCCTCAACAGATTCTAAAAAATTTTTGTTAAGATTAACTTCATTCAATAAATCAACTTTATATTTACTTCTACCTTCGTTCATAGTTTCAACCATCATACTATCTCCATTGTTAAAAGTGGTCGTAATGAGAGCAGGGTGGGTCAGAAAATGGTCGTAAATAGTTGCATTTTCTTTCCTACCCTTGTAAAAAATTTCCCAATTTTTCTTGTTATTTCTCATTATTTCTTTAATACTACCTTATGACACCTAGTATATCAAGAAAAAAGTATACCTAATTTACCCTAGAAATCAGCCATTTTTTAATTTTTTTTTATAGAGTGGTCACAAAATGGTCAGAAAATATTTTATTCTGGCAATCCATTAATCATTTTTTCTACTTCATCTTGATTAGTATGAACATAACCAAGTGCCACTTTAGAACTCTTCCAACCAACAGCAGTCATTAAACCTTGCAGTGAATTTTTTTGTCCTAACCAACTTGCGTGAGTATGTCTACAAGCATGACGATTTTTATATGTAACTCCTGCTTGTTGGCACATAGTCCACCATCTCGTAGGAATTCCAGATGGATTATTTTGTCTATCGTGCAAATCATTCCATTCAAATAATTTATCTTCTCTAAAATTTATTCTATCCAGGTATTTTCTAATCTTAGGATGTATTGGTTTTGTTATCCATTCTTGCGTTTTAAACATCCAAATATTAAATTTATTTTTTTCTAAATCTATCATTGGTCTATCGTTTAATGGATTTTTTTCTATCCAACTCATGTTCAGAGCTTCTGATATCCGGCAACCAACGTAAATTAAAAACAAGAATAAAAATTTAATATGCTCGTCAGTACATTTTTCTTCAATTGCTCGTACATCAGCTAAACTAAATATTTCTTTTTGTCTTGCTCTTGCATTTAATACTTCAAAGTTCTCAATCGTTGGATCATTACACCAACCTTGTTTTGCTCCATAGTGCAGCACTTTTGATATAGGTAATACAAAGCCAGTATTTGCCGTATTATTTTTTGCTGATGCTAACTGTCGTTCTGCATAACTAAGATCTCTTAGTTTTTTACCCTTCCATTGTTTTAAAACTGGATACATTTCGTAGGCTTTTCTAAATATTAAATCATCGTTAAATTCTTTTAACTCAAAATCGCCAACCATTTTTCTTACTCTGTTGAATATTGACATTCTTTTAGATGATGGGCAATGTTTAGGATTGTCCAACATTTTATCAAAGCATTCTCCCCATGTCATATTGTGGGTAGATAGAATGGAATTTTTTATTTCTTCTTGTCTGTTCTCACAAATCCAAGTAGCTTCTGATTTACTTGTCGTACCAGTAGACTCTTTGTGAACTGTAATTATTTGTCTGCCGACTCTGACAGTACCTCTAATTTGCCAGAACTTGCTTTCTTTTCTTTTGAATAGGGTAAGCATAATTGTTTAATCTCCTCAATGTCATTGTAGGTAAAAAACTGCTTTTTACCTATATAACGAGATAAACAAGAAATATTGGGATGCTGTATAAATAATTCATTCAATCTCGTTTGTAAAGTCCTAGTTGATATTCCGAACAAATTAGCCAAATCTTTGCGATAATATACTGGCTCTAGTGGTTTTCTCTCTGCTGACATTAGTATTCTCCTCTCACGATATCTTGGTTTTCTTCTTCGTTTCTGGCTTCATTTAAAATTTTTTTTCTATAATTATCTAGTTCTTTGCGTTCATCTGGTGTTGTTGTACTTTTTGGATGAAACAAAGCAGTATTTTCTGGTAGTCGTTTAAGATGTAGCTTCTCTTCTATTTCCTTGTATTTTTCTTCATCTTTTCGTTGATGTCCAACTTTAAGCATTTGGTAGAATTTATTAGCGACACAAAGATCATGGCTATTATCCGTAAAAACAACTGCCCAAAGACGTACTTCTGTTCCAGATGGTGTGTTAGCTGTCCAACGTTTAAATTGGTACACAGTATTATTATACCCTTTAGATAAATATTCTTCCATCTTAGCTTTGCCAAGAATACGTTTATCTTCATCTTCAAAGTGCAACTCCCACAATGGTTGCTCAAACAATTCAGACTTAGGATTAGTTCCACCTTGATCTAATTGCACAATATTAATTATATTTTTAGACATTTAATAGTTCCTTTTGCTTAGTATATTTCCAAAGTCTTTCAATTGAGTATAAGTGTTCTTGATGAACAGCCATACCATTGCCATTAAAAACTTTAGATTTTTTTTCAAACTCTTTTCTAGGAATAAAACCGACTACATTAAAAGTATCTTCATTTTTAGTTGCAGTAACAAGAACACTTACATCAGCTTTAAATGACTGAATACTTTTAAATAATAATACACCACTAGGATAAAATGTTGTTTTAACATCAACAGATAAATCATTTATCCATAAATCATAACCATCATCTATTCCTGCTACTCCAGGATTAAATGTTAAGTTAAATATTTTTGCTACAACATATTCTCCTTTGTAGCCAAGTTTGTCTACATCATCGTCAGTTCTTTTATTATCTCTACGTTGATTTACAACACCTGCTGCTCTCGACAATTGCCAACGTAAACTTGCAAATTGATTTATTTCTGACATTTCTTTTTTTGATAATTTAACCATCATGGTTGCAATCCACCTAATTTCATTTCTGCTCTAGCTGTCGCATTGGCATCTGCCATTAATTCTATTTTTGTTGTGATACGATCAAGATGTGCAAACATTTCATCCATTAGTTTCTCAGCTTGTTCTAAGTTACTATTAACTTCTGTTACTTCTGGATCTATTCTTGCTTTAGCTTTTGCATCTTCAACACTATGTTTTTCATTAGATAAAAAACGATAATGTAAATATCTTGCTTTTTCTTTTTCATCTTTAATTCTTATAAGTTGATTAAACATTCTTTTAGCTTCTCTATAACTAATAATTGCTTTCATTTTTGTTTCAGCAATTGCATGAGGATCGTATTTATTAAAACTATTATCCATCCACTTCACTTTCCAATTTGTCGGCAATGTTTCGCAAATTAATTATTCTGGCTTTTGTATTAAAATCTTTACCTTTGTGGCATTTGTCGTGGCAGCTACGACATAAACAAATTAAATTTTCTATGTAATCTTTACATTTACTTCCACCGGATTGCTTGGCTGATAAATGATGAATATCTGTTCCATACCAACTATTACAAACAGCACATTGAAAAGTTTGTGCTATTGTTAATTCTGGCAACCAGAAATCATCAAATATTTTTATATGTTTTTTCATTTATATAATTTGTCTCCAATGCCCCAGATCATAATGGCAATAAAAATTAAAATAACTAATTGTAAAACTTCTAAAATTAATTCAATCATTTTTGTATTTATCCAAAATTTTAATTGTTTCTTGCGTTGGTTTACGAAGATAATAGCAAACCATTTGTCTATCTTTATTCATCACATCTGCAATTTTGCTTGAGTCTGCATTTTTTAATTTAATTGCTATTTTAACAAATTCTGTTCTTGCTTTTACAAGACCTGCATCTTTTCTTCTGCTTATAAATTCTTCAACAGTAATATTATGTTGTTCACATATTTCAGAACGTAAATCTTTTAACTTAGTATTTTTTGTTATTTTAATTGGCTGAGACTTTTTAAAGATAGGATTATCAGCAATCTTTTTTAAAGTCTCAACCTGTTCTAAAGTAAAATAATCTAATATGTTTTGCATTAAAAAGGAATATCCTCTGCATCATTACCTTCTACTGCTGCATTACTCTTAGGTTTAAAATTATTTTCAACACAGTACCACTTGCCTTGTTTCGATACTAAAACATCAATGTTGATCCACTCATCATCTTTGTTTTCTAATTTCTTTTTATACCAATTAGTAAATTGATCTTTCTTTATTGATAGCTGACATTTAACAAAATCAACTTTGCCTTCTTTAGGATATAATCCTTCAACTAATTTTTTTTCTTCGCTCATATATCTCCTAGTTTCTTTTTCTTCTGGCTAGTATTTGGTTGCTCTAACGCATCTAAATCATCTTGTTCTCCGGTACTTAACTGGAACAGAGAACGCATAAATTGTTTTAACGCATATGATTGGGCAGTACCCATTGCTGTTCCATTAC
>Ga0208793_1001856_pt1 | contig 11579 bp, 1 predicted proteins | sample 17_taG_FD_184092 | JGI IMG/M metagenome (GOLD analysis project Ga0208793, IMG submission 184092) | Marine viral communities from the Subarctic Pacific Ocean - 17_ETSP_OMZ_AT15314 metaG (SPAdes) (version 2) | ecosystem: Environmental > Aquatic > Marine > Oceanic | place: Pacific Ocean | collected...
GAATTAAAAAATAACGGTACTGCGTTTAATGCTGATGCGTTGGCATCTTATAATGCTAATACTAGCTATGATGTTGCAAACGGAGCAACACTAACATATCATTCTAGAGGAACAGCCGCAGGAAACCTTATGGCCCATGTTGCGGGTGTAAACAGTGAACCTGTACTTACTGATAGAATAATTAGAGCAGCATCACAAAACATTAATACAGCAATATATGATAGAACGTACTATGCTTGGGATGGTGCTGGAACAGCAGCGGCAGATATGAATACTGCCAGTACTCAATTATTAGAAACAATTAGTGCAGCAGGGCAAACAGGATCGAGATATTCTTTATACGCAAATGGTAATGTATACTACGCAGGTTCCTTAACACTCGGACAAGCAGATTCTGCCAGCGCACATATTAATTCATATGAAAATATGACGTTTAATATCGATACTGACAACGATGATACAAATAGGACTTTTTCATGGCAAACTGATGGCGCAAGTAATACTGGCACCAAACTAATGACATTAACCGATGAAGGTAATCTTGGTATTGGTACTACTGATCCTGGTTATAAGTTAGATGTTGCAGGGAATCTACGTCTTCAATCAGCAACTGACGTAATACTTGATTTAAACGCTGACACAGGAAACAACAGTGGTGAAGCATACCATCCTGAAGTAAGATTTTGGCAAGATGGTGGTGTAGGTTCAAATCTAATGTTAGCAATCGGCAGTGATAATGTCGGCGGCGCTTACACAGGTACCTTGGCTAACTCGGCATTTATTATGGGTGGAAGTGGTCATAGTGGCAGTATCCCTTTGCATTTTGGAGTTAACAATACAGTATATGCTACTATGGAATCATCAGGAAATCTTGGTATTGGTATAACTAATCCGCAAGATCCATTGGTTGTAAAAAGTTCAGGCACAATGGGCGGTGCCGCTACTAACGCTAATTCATTCTTTACTATCACTGATGGTTCATATTCAATGTATCATGATCCTAATGAAATTGTATCTGATATATCCGGATCTTTTCATATTGCCGCAAACAATGCCGCTGGAGAATTACAATTCCAAACAGGTGGTACAACGGCCCGTATGCAAATTAAATCAGATGGTAAAGTAGGTATTGGCACAGTTACACCTAGTAATGTACTACACGTACATGGTGCAGATAGTGGTATTACTGTAAGTTCAGATGCAAGTGATAGACCACATATCCGTTTAGTTAACGGTACTACTGAAATGTTGAGAATAAGTGCCAATAATATATATGCGGCAATTGGTACTCCAACAGATGCTCAGCACTTTATGGTATTTAAAAACGACTTTATCGGTACAAATACACAAACTGCTCCTAACGCACAAATACACATTGGTACAGCAACCGCAGAAGGTACAGCAACTAACCCAGCACTACAAATTGGCGGAGCAAATACATATCGCTTAGGATTTTATACTGAGCCAGAACTTGGTATTATTGATGCTGCCAATGGTGATAATGGTTTAGCAATACACACTAAAACTATCGGCGAGGCTGTTAGAATTGATGCTGATGGACAAGTTGGTATTGGCACAAATAACCCATTCAGTAACCTACATATAAATGGTAATAATAGCAGATTAGCATTCGGTGCTGTTACTTCCAATCTTGCTGCACAGCATAGAATTGAATTCTGGGAAGGCGGGGTCACATCCACAGCAGCTGATTCAAACTACGCAATAGAATATGATGGCACTGCTACATATGGCGGCGATGGTGCGTTACTATTCAGAGGATATGGCAGTGCTGCTAACCAAATGTATGCTGGTATCAATAGACAAGGTACAACATTCCTTGGTATGCAAGGAGCAACCCCAAGAGTAGGCATTGGTACAACTAATCCTCTTGATAAACTAGATGTCAGAGGTGCTATTAGAGCTGGTGTCAATGACGGAACTGGGGGATCTAAGGTATTAAGACAGCGATATGGAACTGGTGATGATACAATTGCATCGATGGGTACAATGTATTCCTCTGGTGCTTGGCTGTTAGGTTATGGAGTAGATCCTAAAAGTGGAGCAAGTGGGTATGTAAGTTCCTATGATAATTTTAATGGACACAGATCTGCTTTTGAATTTAATAGCACAGAAGTTAAATTTCATCATGCTCCAGCACAGCAAACAGCAGTTGGAAGTGATATTACAGGACTAAAAACTCCGTTTAAATTTGATATAGATGATGCTAAACTAACAATATACAAAGAATCAGCATCCGCAACTATGTTAGAGTTGCATAACTATCAATCGGATATCGACGGTGATGGATTTAATCAAGGTTCATTTATTGACTTTAAAATGACTGATAATAATGCTACATTTACACCACAAGCACGTATTGGTATGGTTATTGGTGAGAGTGATGGTGGTGATGCTGGTATTCCAAGTGAAGGCAGTGGTAACTTTCAAATTTACACAGGCAATGGTACTGATGCGACAGGCGGCGGTAATCTAGATTTACACAGTAGATTTGGACAAAATGGTAGATTAAAAATCTTTACACCAGGCAATACATATGATGGAACATATTATAGTACAGTTACAATTGATAACAGTGCCACTAATACTTGGTCACGTTTACGTTTTGATAGAAGTGGAACAGCACGTTGGGGATTAGCTTTATCTCCAGACGACAAATTTAGAATCAGCAACTTGTATACTAATGGCTCAACAGCTGACCCAGACGATAATTGTTTTGTCATTGCTAATAATAGCAACATTGGTATTGGTACAGATAATCCTGGATACAAATTACATATTGTAAGTGACCTTGCACTAAGATTACACACTGCAACAAATGGTGTGGGCACAAAAATTAACTTTAGTGATCACGCCGGTGGATCATATGCGCAAAACGGTACACTTGAATATGTTCACAGTGATACAGTTAGTTTTGGAACAGGTAACGCCTTTAAGTTCTTTGGTACTGAAGCAACAATGACATTACATGTTGCTGGTAACATAAAAGCAACCAATGACGTTACAGCATACTATTCAGATCCTAGACTTAAAGACTTTCATGGTAATATAACAGGTGCCTTAGATAAAGTCAATAGCTTAGGCGGATATTATTTTACAGAAAATGCTAGAGCCAAAGAACTTGGATACACTAATGATCGTATGCAAGTTGGAGTAAACGCAGCTGAGGTAGAAGAAATACTACCTGAAGTTGTTACACTAGCAGCAATTGATGATCCAGCAAACTACAAAACAGTCAAGTACGAAAAAATGGTACCACTATTAATTGAAGCCATCAAAGAGTTAACGGAACAAAACATGGAAATGAAACAACGGTTAGATAAACTAGAGGGAGAAGCATAATGGCCAACGATAAAAAATTTATAGCCAAGAATGGCTTTTTAACCTCAGACGCAGAAAGTAATTTTACAAATAGTACAGCGGCTACACCTACAGTAACATTTACTAATAGTGGTGGTCAAGGATCTAGTAGTTTACCAGGTAGCGGAGCAGTTATTGCTAAGTTTGTTGGTAATAATGATGCAATGGTAATAACAAATATATCAGACGGCGATTACTTTTTTGGCAATAATCAACAAAACAACGGTATCAACTTTTATGATGGTAGTGGTGGTATGGAGTTTTATTATGACGGGGTTGAAAAGTTTTCAATTGATAGTAACGGAACTACTTTTGCCACAGGGCATACTACTAACGGCACAACAACTACTAATAGATTAAAAGTAGAAGACAATGGATCAACTAGTCCACTTGTTGCTGTTAAAGCTGATGACGCCAACCCATGGGCACTTACCATAGGAAATGACACTTATAGTACAACTGAAGTAATGGGACATTTGTTTTATCAAGCTAACGCTGGTGATACGTATTACCAATCAAGAGGTAGTGGAGCATATGTAAATTGGAACTTCCAACAACACGATGGATCAACTGCTAGAACACAAATGCGCATCGCAAGTTCAGGACACATCGAACTTGCTTCCAATCATTATGTTCTTTGGGGGGTAGGTGGTACTGATAGACCTGGCTTCCTAGGTGATAACACAAACAAAGTATTACAGTTTCATAATAACGGCGCAGAGCGTATGCGCCTTGATAGTAGTGGCAATGTAGGTATCGGCACAACTAATCCGAATCAGAGATTTCATGCATACCATGCAACAACAAATGTTGTAGGAAAAATTGAAAGCGGAGACGACGAAGTTTGGTTAGCACTTACTGATGTTAGCACTGATACCTACGGAACTCTAATTGGTAGAAAAAGTTCAACTAATACTCTATTTAAAGTTGCTGATGAGGGAGTAGTAGAACGTTTTACTATTTTAGAAGGCGGCGCTGTTGGTATTGGATCAACCAATCCGCAATACAAACTAGACGTTAACGGAACATCTAGAGTAACAGGTGGACTAACAGTTTCGCCAGGTAGTAGTGGCCACACATCATTTGAACTAGGTAGTAGATCAGCAGATCCACTTCCAGCAGCCACAGGAAGTTATGACTTTAAACCAGGTATGCGTGTTGGATCATATGAACTTGGAGGCGTTAATGCCGCCGCAGATATAGCATTTGCATGGTCAACAGATGATATTTCCACAAGTAGCCCAGGATATTTGGCCGCATCAGAAACATACGCAACAGCAAGTTGGAATGAATCATTTACAGTAACACAAAAAGGTGGTACACGTTGGTTTGTAAAAGTTAAACTAAACGATCCTGAAAGTGGTAATGATCCACGTTTAGCTGTTAATAACGGAACTGAATATCGACTAGAGTATGCTGATGCTGTAAATGCCAGTGGCGAAGCAGTTGATGATAGTGATACTTGGCATGTTATTGACGTAACTGACGACATTGTTACTGGTAACAACATACTTAAAGTATGGTTAGGAGCAGGCCAAAAAACTTATATACTTGCAGCATATGTATTTGCTAGTACTGGTATAGCACTACCAAACGAACCAGCAGAGAGTACATTCTACGCACATGATGGTTTTGGTGTAAGAGATAAATTAATTATCGATAAAAATCGTAACATGATAAACATTGAAAAACTTGGTATTCAGAATACTTCCCCTAATTTTCCACTTCATATTAACAAAGGTACTGGTAGTTATTCTCCTACATCTGGTGTTAATGAAAATGTGTTTGGCGTCAACTCTACTTATGATGCTGCTGGTTCTCAGCATGTTACCTTTTCAAGATTAGATGGTAACTGGTTAGACGGTACAACTGGAGCTGATTCAGCATTTGGTTGGCTGTGGAATTACCAAAACAGTGTTCGTGGCGGGATGATGTATGACCATAGAAGTACAGAGCAATTCCAAATATTCTCTTCTTATGCTCCTATAGTTTTCTACACTACAGATGCCGCAGATGGTAATGCTGTTCCTACAGACAGTAATATGAACCAACGTATGACCATCATGCCAGGCGGCAAAGTTGGTATTGGTACTACGAATCCTGTCAATGCTAAAGTCCATATTATAGGTGATAGCTCATATGTAGGTAATTATGGATATAACACTTTAACACTTGAAGATACTTCTGGGTACCCTGGACTAAATTTAAGAACTGGTAATAATAATTGGTTAATAAGAAAAGATGGGGGTAATAATTCCTTACAGATTGTAAATTCTACAGATGCTTCTGGTCCGGGCACAGGAACATATAATAATAGATTTACTATATTGTCAGATGGCCGTGTTGGTATTGGAACAAATAGTCCAGACGCTTCATTACATGTTGTGGGACAAGGCTCGTTTGAACGTGAAGGTAATAGAAACCGTGGTAACTTAATATTAGGTCCACATGGTAGTGGCACCGATAAGTGGTCAACTCTTGCTGGCACACATTATAATGATGCATCTGGTTCAGGTAACGGATCAGGCGCTGCAGGAATTATGATTATCGGATCTAGTTCTAGTTCAACTACAAATAAAATTTTTATTGGACATGGACCATATGAATTAAATCCAGCAACAGAAATTAGATTAGGAACACATACAGCTACTACCCACTCAACTGGGGGAACGACTCACCTAACTATTGATTCTACTGGAAAAACAATTGTCGGCGCATCAAGCGCACAAGGTATTGGTACCAGTAGTAAGCTACAAGTACGTGGCGGCGCAATAGATATCACAGACTCTGATAGTGGAAGATCTATTAGGTTCTATCAAAATACTACTTTCCGAGGAGGTATTGGTCCAGGAAATTGGACAGGAGAAGGATCAAACTCTAGTTTAGGTATGTATGCAACAGGTGGTGATATTAGCTTCCATCATAATAGCGGTACTCCAACTGTTCGTATTAGTGACGAAGGTCACTTAGGATTAGAACGCAGTGATGCGTCATCTGGAGTGACTAAGGGTTATCCTAAGATCGTTTATCCTAATGTACATTGGAGTAATAGTAGTACTTCAACTGGTCAAGTTAGAATACGACTTCCAGGTAACTTAAACAATTATGATATGCTACATATGGAGCTCACTGTATATGAGTATAATAGCACCAATGCTACTACTATTATTGTTGGAGGGCATAATTGGAATTCCGGCGGAGCTGGTGGGTCAACAAATCAGCTATGGCACAACTTTGGTGTAAAGGTTATTGGTACCTTTACTAAACCTATATATCTTACAGGTGATGCAAACGATAGGTATATTGTATTAGGAGATGTTGGATCTACCTGGACTTACGGTATGGTTAGTTTGGCTCGAGTACATGGTGCTACGTTTTATTCAACAGCTTTTGATCTAGCTGGTGACTGGAATATTGAAAAAGTTACAAGCAGCTCGTACACCTGGTCAAGTAGTAATTTAAATACAAGTACATCAACTACTCTCGCAACCCCTGGCAATTTAACGTTGGGTAATGAGTTTACAGTAGGTAGGGGCAATGTCAGCAATAACTTTAAAGTTAAAACTGCTACTACTGGTGCTGCTGGAATAACTCTTTACAATAGCAGTGATCAATGGAGAGCACAACTATATGGTGATGGATCTAATTATGGTTTCCTAGATGCAAACTGGGGTAGTTGGGACATTAGAAAAGCGACCAATGGTGCCATGTATTTTAACGCTAACGATAGTTATTATTTACAGCCAGAAAGTATAAGCGTTCTTGATGAACTCATAGTTGAAGGACGTCGAGTTAACCAAAAGTCAGGTAGCCTATCTATGGCTACTGGAACATGGTATACTATCGCAACCAACTCAGGTAGTCGTGCAAGCGCAAAGTTTCACATAAGAGATACAAAAAGTAGTAGGCATCAGAGTGTTCATTTTTATGCTAGTCATATGTATGGTAATAACAGTGCTATTACAATATTACATAACTGTGCATATAGTACAAGTCCTTACCGGTATATTCGTATTAAAGAAGGCGGCACATATGATGGTGCGCTACTACAAGTATACACGGACAATACAGCTTCGTATGTTGGTTATATATATGAAAATGATCAATCAGCAGGATGGAATTTACTAGGTACTCCAGTACCAGATGGCACTGATCCCGGTACTGTATCTAACTTTGCGGCCTTGACAAATGTTCCTGTACAATTAGATATTGATACTACAGCATATGGCGGCATAGCAACAAGTGGACCAATTTGGTCAAAATACGATGTTACTGCTTATTCAGATCGTAGAGTAAAAACCAACATTGAAGTTATTCCTGATGCTTTAGAAAAAGTGAAAAAATTATCAGGTTATACATTTAACAGAACTGACACTAAACATGAAGTGAAACAAACAGGCGTCATTGCTCAAGAAGTTATGGAAGTATTGCCCGAAGCAGTAAATGGCGACGATGAGGGAGGATACAGTGTAGCATATGGAAACATGGTAGGGATGCTTATCGAAGCAGTGAAAGAACTTTCAGCTAAAGTAGACGTTCAACAAGCAGAGATTGATAGACTAAAGGGAAAAGGTTTATAATCGCATAAATACGTATAAGCAATAGTTTAGAGGAAAATACGTATGGCGTTAAGTAAAGGTTTTGAGATCGCTACACTTGGTAGTGGACTAGATGTAAATCAGTCAAACGGAGATGTAGTTACAATTGATATGACAACAGATGTTGTATCAGAAGGTAGCAGTAATTTATATTTCACAAATGAACGAGTAGACGATAGAGTTGCTGCTTTAATGGTAGCTGGCACTAACGTTGGCTTAACATACGACGATACCGCAAACACACTCACTATTGCACTAAGTGTTACTGGCGGACTTGACCTTAGCCAAAACGATACCTCAGACTTACCAGAAGATCCAAATGCCAATGTTAGTAGTGGTACTATGTACTATACTGATGCTCGTGTCAATACATTTTTAGGTGGCGGAAATGCCGCTACTCTTGTTACTAGTGGAAATGTTACTGTAGGCGGTAACCTAACAGTTAACGGAACTACCACTACTATCAATAGTACTATACTGGACGTAGACGATAAGAATATTACTATAGCTAGTGGTTCAGCCAACAAAGCTGCGGCTACAGGTGGTGGTATTACACTTGATTTAGGTACTGACGGTGTAGCAACAATAGCTTATAATGATACTAGTGATAGATGGACATTCAATAAAGGATTGTCAACATCTAGTATACAAAGCACAGGATTAGGTGCCGCAGGACGTTTTGCTGTTGTTGGTGCTAATGCAATAATTGAAGATACTTCTACTTTATTTTTAGATTCAGTTAATGGTAGACTAGGATTAGGAACAACTGCTCCAAACGTACTATTTGAAATTGCTGGTGAATCTGCTGATACAACAGTAGTTAGAATGACACAAAACAATGCTGGAACAGACGGTCCAAATTTACAGTTTTATAAATCAAGAGGAAGTAGAGCATTACCATCAGCAGTTGCAGTTAATGATGAAATATTTAAATTGCAAGGCTTAGCACGTGGCTCAACACAATTTGTAGACAGTGTTAATTTAATTGCTGCGGCAACTGATAATTTAGGCAATGCTACATATGATATACAAACTAGAGTGTCAAACACACTTGCTAGTAGATTAAAAGTACTAGGCACAGGTGCAGTACAATTTAATAACACATATAAATTCCCAACATCGGACGGAACTGCTAACCAAGTATTAGCAACTGATGCTAGTGGAACATTGACATTTGAAACATTAGACACTATTATAGACTGGAATGTAAGCGACAACTATGCGTACAAAACTATAACAGATGGTGGTACAGATGCAATAGCAACAGCAAATAACGACACATTTAAAGTACGTGGTGGTGATCAAATTGAAGTTACAGTGGCAAATAATGATGCTACACATGGTGACAACTTATTAATCGGACACGCCGCAAGTGGCGTAACAGCAAATTCATATGGCGGTAATACTGCTATACCAATTATTACTGTAGATACTGAAGGACACGTAACTGCAATTAGTACAATTGCGCCAAGTACTACTTGGACAGCAAGTGACGGCAACACAACACAGGATATTGTTCCTGGAGATACATTACTATTTGATAGTGGAACAGATATACAAGTTACAGTAAGCGCAACAGATCAAGTTACAATTTCGCATAATGTTACTGGAGCAAATACAAGTATTAATTCTACTGCCAACACATTTGTTGACGCAATAGCCGTAACATCACAAGGACACGTTACATCAGTTAGCACAGGAACAATTGATTTTAATGTTGCTGACAACTATGCTTATAAAACATTTACTGACGGATCCAATAATAGTGTAGCAAGTAGTAACACAGATACATTTACTATTACTGATGGCGATCAAATTGAAGCAACTATTACTAATGATACATTAACACTAGGACACGCAGATAGTGGAGTAAGTGCTGGACAAGTTGGTAGTGGTACCGCTGTGCCAGTCATTACAGTAGATGCGCAAGGACACATTACAGCATTATCAACTTCAGGAATTACTACTAGTTGGACAATTACTGATGGTGTAACCTCACAAACTATTGAAGGTGGTAATACACTTACAGTTGTAGATGGTACAGACATTAATGCTGTTGTAACTGCTACAGACACACTTACAATTAATAACACAAGTACATTGGATACTGTAACTGGTCGTGGTAATACAACTACAAACGATATTAATGTTGGTGCTGTATTTACTGGAGATAGCACTGGTGCTAACTCTATTTCAGATGGTGGAGTATCAATAGGAGCTGGTAATGATTTTAACCTATATCATTATCTTGGCACAAACTATATTCGAGCAACCGGTCAAATAATAATGAATGCGCCGGACGATTTTAGAATTAGAAATGGTTCTAGTGATTGGTTTAAAGTTGAAGGATCAAACGGTTATGTGGGAATTGGTAATTCAGCACCATCTAATCCATTACATGTCACTTCAACAGCAACAGGTGGTACTGGTATTCCTGTACTTGTAGAAGGTAGAGAAAATCCTTTCCGTGGTGTAAGATATAACGCTGGTGTAGATGGCGCAGTACTATTCCTAGAACATTCAAGAAGTAATACACTGGGCACAGCCGCCGCTCTTAATAATAATGATGAAGTAGGTATGCTATCATGGCGTGCGTATAATAGTTCAAACAGTATCAACGGTGCGGCAGATATTCAAGTACTTGTAGATGGTACAACTGGAACGCATACACCAAGTGAACTACATTTTAGAACACAAAATGCTACTGGTACATCTAGTAAAATGGTAATGAGAGCAGACGGTAAGGTTGGTATTGGTACAGATAGCCCCGGTAGACAATTAGAATTAGAAGGTCAAGGTGTACTAAGATTAAACGCCACTGGCGGTAGTACTGATCCCGGCATAGATTTTAATACGTCAGGTGTAAACGATATGCAAATTAGATATCGTGGAGGCAGCGATGCATTAGCAATATATTCTTATGGAACTAGTAGTGATGTATTAACTATTCGAAAATCAAACGGTGATGTTGGCATTGGTACAACTAATCCAGCCTTTAGTGGTGGATCGGGTATTGAAATTCAACGTTCAGGTACTGCTACATTAAGAGTGGACTCTGGAGCTTTTGCTACTGAACTTCGTGGCAAAACAAACGGTACAGAGATTTATCAACTAAGCGCAGGTTATTTAGACTTAGGTACAAGTAGTACAACACAACTTAGAATAACTAGCGGTGGTAACGTTGGTATTGGAACAACTACACCAGATGAAAAATTACACGTACAAGGTAACATTGTAGTAGAAGCGGCAGGACATGCGGCTGGTGTTTATGTAATGCAAAAAACAATTGCTGCTACAGCAAGTCAAGATATATTTACAATTAGTAATACCCATGGCGCACAAATTTTCCAAGTGATGTTTAATTGTAGTAGTAGTGGATTTAGTGTATCAAAGATGTTTAATGTTGCACACAACTTTGGTAATACACCAGTAACAAACAAAACAGTTGATAGTGGTGCTTATAGCTCAAATGATTTTACAGTAAACTTTACAGACGTTAGTAGTACTGGTGTTAAGTGTGCTATTACAAATAATGCAGCATCAGCATCAGCAGATATAACAGTAACATTGATACTGGGCGGTTCGCCACAAGCAGTGACATTA
>Ga0208793_1001863_pt1 | contig 11544 bp, 13 predicted proteins | sample 17_taG_FD_184092 | JGI IMG/M metagenome (GOLD analysis project Ga0208793, IMG submission 184092) | Marine viral communities from the Subarctic Pacific Ocean - 17_ETSP_OMZ_AT15314 metaG (SPAdes) (version 2) | ecosystem: Environmental > Aquatic > Marine > Oceanic | place: Pacific Ocean | collected...
TGGAAATGTCCTAGTGTACAATCTTGTTACATCAAAGTATTAGAAGCAGAAGCAAGGAACGCTACTGCAGACTGTCACTCAATCGAGATTAAACGAGGTGCTAATATTGTATGGAGTCGCTACTACTAATGTTAGGAGAAATATTTGTAGGTGTATTATTTGCAGCATCAATCTACTTTGCTTATTTATGTGGCAAGGTAGACTGTCAAAAGAATAGTTGTTATAGAGGAGGTAAGTGTGGAGAAGAATGAAGACTACTGGACAAGACAAGATAAGTACCAAAAGCTTATTGAGGATTCAGCAATTTCGTGGAACAAGTTATATACAGAAGAGAAGAAACTTAGAGAAGAGATTGAAGCAAAGTATAACAAGCTCTTACAGAAGAGCACCACGATAGCTGTAGAAGAAGCTAATAAGTTCTTAAGGAACTACGCTAAGGAGTGGGACAGGTAATGAATAAGGAGAATGAGATTGAATTACCAGACCACACTATTAAAGAACTGTGTGAGATTGGTTTAGAAGTGGTACTGAATAGATACTTTGAAAAACTTAAAGACAGAGCTGAAGATGATGGAGAAGAATGGAATGATGAACGTATGAATATAGTAGGACAGAATGGTAACGATGGCTTACATTATGTAGACTACGGAGCAGGTAAGCGAGGTATACAACATAAGATGAAGGCTGAGTTCGGTAAGTTAGGTGAAGTATGGGATGATGAGAAGGAGGATACTGATGCTCTATGAATATAAATGTGAGGACTGTGAGCTAGTCTTTGATGCACATAGGCGTATGGCTGACAGGAGAGAACCTATTAAGTGTCCTGCTTGTGATGGCGAAGGTAAATTAAAAATCAGTACACCTAGATTTAAGTCTACATTCCACAAGGGTTGGGATGGTAAAGGAGAATTGAAATGAATGAAGCAAAAGTAATTGAACTATTAAATAAAGCACAGTATAACTTTGAGAAGATGGATGATAAGTTCTCTAGATATGATGCCTTCGACCCTGAACTAGGGGTAATGTTAGAGATTAAATGTAGGAACAAACACTATGATGATACTCTACTAGAGAAAATGAAGTACGATTGGAATAAGCAACACGCTATAGACAATGGTTTTGAGTTCATCTATGCTGTGGCTATGCCTACTAAAGAAGGTGAGACTTTATACTTATTTGAACCGCTAACTATGGAGGAAGACGATGATTATGATTTTAAGTGGCACACAAAAAAGCTCCCTGCCAAAACTGAATTCGGAGGGAGCGAATGGATAGATAAAGAAGTAGGTTATCTACATATAGATGATGCCTTAGTTACTATTCAGGAGAAGAGAAAACATTAGCACCTAAGAGTCCTGTACCTAACGCCTTAGCCCCAAGCACTTTCTTTTCTAACTCTAGATACTCCTTACTGGGAGTTCTAGGGTTAACTAGGTGTGCTGTCCTTTTACCCTTCGGACCTAATGTGTCCCAGTCTGTAGGGTTTCCTTTCCCTTTCTTTCCTTTAGTAGCTCCACTTTGCTTGTGCCTTAACTTTCTAATATTAGTTGAGAAAGGGGGAGTGATGGCTAAGACTCTATTAGGTAGTACCTTTCCTACACCAGGAATTTTCTCTACTTTACTTATAGCTTTTTCAATTAGGTTGTGTTCATCAGATACCATACCTACCAAATCACCGTTTGGTTTAAGCTTATACCACACATTAACTCCTCCCTCTGTAATAGATGAGCCTGTCTTACCTTTGCTAAAGATGATACCATCACTAGTTGCTTTAGCATTCGCTGGTAATTTAACACCTTGATTCTTCAAGTAAGATAACAAACCAGCAGGGTCAGTAGGAACAAGTTTGTTTACTGCCATAGCAGAACCTATGTCTCCAAGGAAAGACTCTCGTTGCCAATCGTGGAAATGCCTACCTGATAATGAAGACTCAGCCTTCTTAATAATTATCTTATCATTAGGACCCTTTCCGAACTTAATCCCTGAGCCATCTTTCCACACACTGAAGTGTTTTTCTATGTCTTTAAAGTCTTGATTAGTTACTGCTTTATTATCAGTACCTTTAATGAAAGACTCAGACAGTTCCTTATATACTCCAGGCTTATTGTTCACATATCCAGAGTGAAATCCTTTGTTCAATAGAGAGTCTAATTCTTTTGTGTTTCCTACTCGTCCTGCCTGTTCACCTATGTGTCTATTAGCAAATGTTCTGTGTATTAGTTCTACCTCAGGAGACCATTTAGGTTTTCCCTTTATTAGTGGAGCTTGAAAAGGACTCTCCAACATCGCTTTATTAATTCCTGTCTCACGATACAAGGCTCTTCTTGAAGGGCTTAAAGAAGTCTTGGCTGCATTGAGCCCGAACTGTTTTCCCCACTTAACGAACTCTCCAGGGGATTCTATCTTACCCGCTACTTCCTCAACTAAGTCATCAAACTGACCTACGCTAACACCCTTAGTGTTTTCAACTGCCTCTCTAGAAAGCCCTCTACTAGCTAACCAGGCAACAGCCTTAGCCATAGAAGCTTCAGAAGGACCATAGAAATCTCTGATGATATTAGGACCACTTGTTGTCAGCATACCTTTGGCTTCATCAGCTGCAACCTTACCTCCCTTCATCCCTTTAACTGCACGATAAGGGTTGGTAACTAGTCCTAAACCTAAAGTATTAACAGGGTCCAATACTAAATTAAAGGGGATACTAGCAATGTATGAAGCGTGGTCTGCCAAAGAATCTAAAATAGTTCCTTTCCTTAAAGAAGCTTTAGTCCTATCATCCCATCCTCTATCACCTTGAGGTGCATCCCTCCAAGCATCTTCAAAATCATAATTAACTTCGTGGTCCCAGCCTTTCTGTGCATAATCTAAACTAAAAAAATCAGGGTCATTTACCCACCCTTGAAGAGCATTGCTCGGCTTATCTAAAGCATCTAAAGTATCAGTGAACCATCCCATATTATTTCCTTATTTTGTCCAATACATCTGATAATATACCTTGACCATAACCTTTATGACCCATAGCATCTTCAGTATGTGAGAATAAACCTTTCTTGTGAGCCTCTTCTGGAGACATATTAAAAGCTCCAGCCCAGTCAGCACCTAAGTCATCTACAGAAAACTTACCTGCAGACTCACCCATAGTACCATCAATAAGCTCCTTACCTATACCTATAGCCATACTTCCCACAGGAGAAATTATATTACTTAATCCTTGTGAGACAGCAAAATGTTTTAATAAGTCAGGAGAAGCATCAGGAAAACGTAAGCGTAGTTCTTTATATAAATTCCTATAGAGAACATCTTTGTAGGTGTCTAGAGCCTCATCAAATAAACCCATATATCTAAAACTTAACTACTGGTGAGAAGACCTCATCAGGTGCTTCATTATTAGGCATAGTGACCCAATCATCAGTACCAGGATATAAACACATCCATACTCCATTCTCTACCTTACACTTAATGCCCTCACTTAACTCAACACCTTTATCTTCTACTGTATTACCTGTCAACATTCCTGCCATTTTAGTCCTCTTATATTATTAATCTAACCACGCTTTCATCAACCTTCCAACAATAGGAATGTTAACATATATATCTTGTCCTGGATGTTTTAAGCCCGAAGACCATTTGTTTCCTTGTGCCACATTACTAGCTATCTGTACTGCTTCTGTTGCTCCTTTAGTTAAAGGGTCAAAAGGAGGGACAACTAAATCAGTAGCCCATCCATATATATCACCACTCCTAGCTAACTGGTCTATGTCATACTTAGACATAACTCCTGTACTTCTCCACAGGTTAGCGTAGAAAGTATCTTCTAACTTAGTATCTTTACCTAGCACCAAGTCAATTATTTTATCTGCACCCATATTACCTAAAGTAAAGAATGAAGTTAATACACCTAAGTTCTTCATTCCTTTAGCTACATTACCTCTTCTAAATTCCTTGAAGGATTCTTGCCTCATTAAGTTAATGTGCTTAATAGTAAAAGACTTAAGCATATATAACATACGACCATTAGGATTATTCAAATAAGCTTTAGGCATCTCCATTAAAGAGATAGGTTGAATATCACTCAGTCTCATAAAGCCTATGTCCTTCATAAGAGGTGTAATTCCTCCCTTACCTTTATTGTACTTAGCGAAGTCCTCCATTGCCTGAGCTGCATCTTCAGGTCCTAAGATAGAAGACCACTTATTCATAAACTTAGTTCTTCCTTTACCACTGAGGACCTGCTGTCCTGCTTTCTTTAGAGTAGAATTAACTAATGCCCCTTTACCTAAAGCATCCACTGAACGGAAACCTGAGTATTTGAAAGAGAAGTCCACCGCTCTCTTAGTAGCGGTATCAGAAGCAAATTCTTCAGCTATATTATCAAGCAAGCCCATCTCTTTAGGAGTCATCATCCTCTTAGTGACAGTACCATAGACACCTTTCATAGTATTCTTCAGTCCATTCATATAAGCTGATAATGTTAAATCTCCTAACTGTCTTATCGCATTACTCGGGTGTCCTAGTAGTGTCATATACCCTACATCTTTAGACTTACGTAAGAACTCATTCATCATCTTTGGACCCATAACGAAACGAGCATTAAGATATTCTTTAAGAGCATCTACATCTGTACCTCGTAAACGCCCAGCCTTCATTTCCTGAGCTACATAATTATTTACTGTTTGCTCAACATCTCCAAGTTCATCAATGTTCTTACTACCAAACAACTTAAACCTCTGGACTTCCTCCATAGATTCTTTAATATATTTATGGGTAGCGTGCCAAGGGTCATCATATGCCTTAACCTGTCCTACAGTTATACTTTCTTTCTTACGTTTCTTAGCTGATGTTGCGTTCTGAAAGGTCTTATCTTTTCCTGTAGGACCAGACAAATAACGAGAGATAACCTTATTGAATTCTTTCTCTGTCAGTTCATCTACTGTCTTATTTCCCTTCTTAGCTGCTCCTTCAAGTAGCTTATTGATAGCACTCTTCTGCTCTGCTCTAGCTCCTTTATACCACATATGAAAATTAGTAATTCTACGAGGAGAGTAACCAATAATCTTTTCTAGTTTATTGTTGCCTACTAGGACACGTTCATTATAGATACCATCCATCGCTTCACGATACATTCTGTAGTCTTTATATAGCTCTTCTCCACCATTCTTTTTAATGAAAGCGGAGATGGCAGCTTCTTCTTTCTTACTGCTAGCATTCAACATCATATGGTGTAATTCATCTTGCTGATTAGCATCTAGAAATTTACTACCTTTACCTTTACCTTTAGGTTTATATTTAGAGAAGGCTTTACTCAGGAAAGGGTCAACCATCGTAGCATACTTATGTGCTTGCTCGAAGTGTTTCCTCTCAATCTGTTTCATCTTACCGTAGATACGTGGACTAATCCTCTTAATTCCTTCTGAGATAGGCTCAATTATATTATCTAATATCTGACCACCTTTAGAAAGAGAACCAGGACGAATCTCTTGTGCTGCTCTAGCTTCTAATTCCGCAGTGGCTTTTTTCTTAGTGGGGATAGATAGCTTACTGCCTACAGTAGACAACGCCTCATCAACAACTTTATCATTCAAACCTAAGTTTTGTTTAGCTACATTTAAGACAGCTGCTGGTGTAAGTGAAGATGTTGCTGATACATTAACCATTTCATTCTGAAGGTCATTAAGAAGAGAGGATGCTTTCTTCCTATCACTCCTTTGCTTTATCTTCATAACTAATTTACCACCACCATAACCTAGTGTTCCTCCTATAAGAGGAGTCGTAGGAGATAGCTCACCTGTCGTTCCGTGTTCATAGAGAGAGGCATCTACTGCACCTACCGTAGCGAAAGAAGCAGGAGACTTAAGGGCTATAGCTGTAGTTGGGTCTGTTATTGTACCTGTAAACTTAGATACCATATAAGCTGCAGAATCCACATCAGGATTATATCTATCTTGAATATCTTTTTGTGTTACATCATTAAGCTTCTTAACCCTAGCTGAATGAGACATTTTATCCCATACCTCAGGCTCTACTCCTAATTGTTCTTCGACAGTTATCCAGTTAAAACCCTCCTCTTCTACATCTTTAGTCCAGGGCTTATCACCATAGTTAAACTTACCGAACAACCAATCATTGTTCATTAAAGTGTCTGAATCGAAAAGAGCACGTCCTTCTCTAGCCAAGTTAAAAGAAGCACTTTGATTTAAACCACTAATCCAACCACCTAAGTAATTAGAATGTTCTCCTGCCTCTGCTAAATCCTCTGTTTCTGATACAGGAATAAAATCTGAGGGGTCTACTTCAACCGCAGAAGTATCTTCATCAGGAAGATAACCTACAGTCTGCTGTACCTCTTCTTCCTCCTCAGGAAGATAACCATATTCAGCCATTACTCTACTCCGTACTTACGTCTCAACTGTTCTAACTTCTTCGGAGATACCATTCCTCGCATACCTCCTACTTCTACAATAGTTCTACCTGGAATAATTAAACCATTAGTCAAGTAATCTTTAAGTTCTGCTTCATATACTACCTCACCTTTTCTACCGAAAGTTTTATTTAGAGCACCATCAAAAGCAACACTATCAAAACGAGCATCACCCATTCCCCATAGAGGACCGCCTCCAGTATATACTTGAGGAAGAGCTAATACTTTATTGTAATAAGATTTAGCTCCAGAAGGAGTAATGCCTTTCGTTGCATAGTCTGCTTGTAGTGATTTATCGTAGGCTTCAACAGTAGCACCTACTTGACCTACCAGAGCATCAAATAAGTTATCCCCTGTTGTCTCACCTTCAGGAGAGTTAGCTAAGAAGAAAGTTCTAACTAAATCTTTTCCTTGTCCCTTAGATAACACAGATTTATAAGTTACCTGCAGTTCCTTATGTACCTTTTGTGCTTCTCTGTGTGCTTCTAATTCTTGTTGCGACTTATTTCTCAGCTTTGCAGACTTCAATGTATTAATTTGATTCTGAGTCTCTTTATATAGAGAAGTGTTAGCTAGTCCTTGATTATTTAGTCCAGTTAATAATTTTTCTTTTGCTTCTATCGTGTCTGCAACACCAAAGAGAGTAGAAAGGTGACCTGCTTTCACTTCATTTTTCTGTGCATCAATTAATTGTTGCTTTCTTTCATCAGGACGTTTACCCGCAACAGTAGCATCAATCTTTTGTTGCGCAAGATGAGCCTCTAGTAGAGGCATACCTTGTGTCTTAAACTCATTAGCTGCTTCACCACTAATGTCTAGAAGAGCATTAAAAGTTTTAGTAAATGACTCAGGGTTAGACATATCTGCCCCTTTAACTATCTCCAAAATCTTAGACTCTTCAGATTCATATCCGAAGTTTTCCATAATAGGGTCAAGAGCAGCCCTTCCTAAGTTATCACCGAAGCCTTGAGCCATACCTAAAACTGTAGTTGGTATATTAGACTTCCCATCAAATAATCCCATCTTATACTCCTAAATTAAAAATCAAAGAAACCACTACCAGTAGGATTCTTTTTTTCATATTTCAACATTCTATCGCCTAAGCCCCACATAGGTATAGCACTTGATAGTCCTTGTTGAGTTTGAGCCTTCATTAAAGGAGTCCCTGCATTAACAGCAGCTAAAGTATTATTACCTGCTAGTCCCCTTCCAATTTCTGCTAGAGATTTAGGAGCTGCAGCCAGTCCCATCATCCCTTGTCTTGCTGATGTAGCTGCATTTAGAGCATTAGCAATCTCTGAATTAATATCACCTCGTGCTCTAGCTGAGGCTGTTATCCCTGCTTCAGCACCTTGGCGAGCTACATCACCGAGTGCTCTTGCACCCCTAGGTGTACCTAAAAACCCTCCTCCTAATAATCGACCTAATACATCTTCTTGAGCTTCCTTTGTTTTCTGTTTAATTAAGTTCTGCTCTGCTCTAGTACGTCTAGCGACTTCAGAATCTACTCCTCCTGGTCGCATTAGATTCTCTATCTTCTGCCTCTCTCTATAAGAATCACCCATTAACCCCTGAAATAATCCTTGCATTTCAGGAGATAGTTGTAGATTATATCTCTTATTGGCTTCATCATATTCAGCTTTACCTACAGGGTCGAATACTGATATTGGTCTACCAGCTTCTCTTACATCTTCTGAATATCTTTCAGCAGCATCTGTCTGTCGTTTAGCAGCACTTCTGCCTGATACCATTTGTAGTCCTAACCCAATTAAACTCGGTAGTCCAAAACCCATTATACTTTCTCCTCTTTTAAAATTTTATTCATTACCACTCTCCATCATCGCCACCCCAGCCATCAAACACGCCACCGTCTGAACTAGAGGTATCATTACTTTCTGAATTAGAGCTAGCATCACTGTCACTTCCTCCACCACCAGAGTCAAAGTCATCCATACCACTACCATAAGGGTCTGGAGTTAAACCAAAACTATTATCAAAACCACTACCAAAGAAAGAAGCTACTGAGGAATTGTAAGGGTCTGGGGTTGGAGTTGCAAAACTATTATCAAAACCACTACCATAAGGGTCTAAACCAAAACTATTATCAATACCACCACCAGCATTTAAAACAGGGTTGTTTGCTTGTCTATCTGCTATAACTGAAGAAGTATTAGGTGAAGCAGTATTCCAATTATAGTTTGAGTTCTGTTGTATTCCCACTGGGTTGTCAACCACCGCTTCAGGATGTGCAGGACCAAATACAGAGTTCATTAAATGAGCAATACCAGCACCAGGAATTAAATCTCTAAGTTGCATCCCTGTACCAAATAAACCATTATCACCACCAAATAAACCACCAAATAAACCACCACTATTATTCTGTGAATTGTTTAGACCATCTAAACTAGAGTCAAGTTGATTAGCTCCTCCACCAAATATATTATTGAGACCCCAGAAGTTCATATCTTCTTGAGTCATAGGTGGTGGGCTTCCTTCATCTACATAGTCACTACCAGTATCAACAAAAGGTTTTTGTGTCGGAGGCTGCTGTCCCCCCCTTGGGGTAATTTGTGGTTGCTGTTGATATTGTTGCTGTAAGTACCAAGGAAGATTATAATTATTCATAGGCAATCCAGTAGTTCTCGGCTCATTAAACACGCCTCCTGTTGGTGCTCCCCACTGTTGTTGATTCTGTACCTGCGAATAACCAGGTGTAAAAAATGGACTCTGTATCTGTGCTGGATTAATATTCATAGATGAAGACATAGGACCAGCTCCAGGCACCAAAGAGTTTGTCTGCCCTGGTGTAGGGTTTAAGAAATTCTCTGCTGTGTTATATGATGTAGTAAAGAATGACATATTCTATTTCCTCTTAAGTTAAGTCTTGTGCTATATTACAGTACATCTTAGTCCCGTCTGATACACATCTAATTAAATCTACCTTACCACTACCTGATGTAATAGTAGGATTACTCCCGCCTACAAAACTAAAATCACTACTAAATGTAATATCATAAGCTCCTGTATTCTTAACTAAGAAGGTAGCTTCTACACCTGATGTCATATTAGATACATCTAGTTGATTAGAACCTGATACAGTTACTACAAATACATTAGCATTAAGCAAGTTAGCTGTTTGGTCTGACGTTAGAGCGATAGCTTCTGAGGCTGTTGGATGAGCCTTAGTAAATGTTTGGGGAGAATCTATAGTAATTACTTCTTCACCACCTACTGTAGCTGTAGTAGCTGCAATAAGATTACCAGTAAAGTTCTCACCAGCATCCCCATTAACATCTGCTTTAGAATTTAATGATGTTCTTACTGCTGTAAATTCAGTATCAAAATCATCACCTGAAATTACTTTGCCAGGTGCTGAATCTGCCAGTGCATCCTTACCTGCCCAGTTTACTGCGATTGTATAATTGCTCATAATATTTTACCTTGTTTATATAATAATGATAATGATTGAAGAGATGCTTTATAACCTTTAATTACACTATCCATCTCAAACCTAACATACTTAGCTGTGCTAGATAAAGGGATAGATGTCTCTCTTAGACCGTGTATCGGTTGGAACTTAGAAGCACCATATAGAGATGCTGCCTTACCCCAATAAGCAGGTGAACCACTTAGAGGAGGATTTAATTTAAAAGTGCTAGACAGTTTAGGATTAATATCAAAATCTTTATACATCCTTAAACCCATATCTGTTCCTTGTCCTCCTGATATTACCATAACTAATCTCTTTAAGATAGAGGAAAGTACCCCTTGTCCTAAATCAATCCATACAGTAGAGAAACTACCAGTATAAGAAGTATAAGTATATACACTAGAACCACTATAATCAACATCATAGTAACCTTCATATGTAGCTACTCTTCCTGATTGCTGTCCTACCAATAAGCCATACGTTTGTGTGAACGCAAGACTAGCTGGATTTCTTTCATCTCTAAAATCCCACTTAGTTATACGAGGACTCTGCTTCTCAGTGACGTACTTCATATCAAATATATAAGTAGCATTAATATCTACAAAAGATAGAATATATATTCCTTCACTCATTAAATAAACAGACTTAACATTAGTGGTATTAGAAATATGTGATATTAATTCATCTTTAACTGCATTAGATTTTTCCAGTAATGGGAGCTTATCTAATTCTGCTGTTCTCGCTAATGACCTAACACCTGTATCAGATAAGAAATATAAGTCATCTCCTATTGATTGTATAGAATCTCTAGATACACAGCCTATACCTCTAATTACTTCCTCTAGAACTAAATCACCTATTATACTAGGGCTATTATATATAACAATATTCTCTTCGCCAAAGATAACTAATTTACCTGCAAAGGCGTGTATAGCTACTATAGAATCAGAACCCCATACAGACTTAAGGTCTATATAACCACCATCACCACTGCCCCATTTATGAGTAGTTAAGAGTTTAGAATAAAATACTACATCTCTCTCTTCAGTGATACCTCCAGCCCACAGCCTACCATAGAAACCTAAAGTACACGAAGGGTCAAAAGTAGTTACTCCTGTAGGAGCTGTATAACCTGAAGCATCTTTTATCTTCTCCCAGGTACTAGACTCATAATGAAGTATCTCTTCACCATCCTGTGCAGCTACTAATTCACCATTAAAATTCTCAAACTGCCAGTCAGATACATTATCTGTAGAAGAAGTATCATAATCATTAATGAAAGCATTATCTTTATCTGATAAGTCCACCTCATATATATCAGAACCTGAAGCAGCAAATATTACATTATTAGTACCATCGTAGTGTTCGTGTAGTGCACCTATCTTAGCTCCTGCATCTAGTGTTCCTTGTTTTAAACCTTTACGAAATGCTACCTTACCACCTTCAGTAAATAGAATGTTATCTGCTTTAGTAAACCAAGTAGGTCCTAATGCGGTAGGATTAGTTTGAGTGTCTAAACCATTAATACCAATAGTATCTAAAGGTATGGCTTTTATTTGTTTTGCTTCATTAGCCATTATACTACAGTCCAGTCTCTCTCATATTCCATATTACCAGCATCTAGTTGTACTGCTATGTTTAGAGAATCTCTAGCCTCACCAGCTACAACACTTGAGAATGAACCACCATCCTCACC
>Ga0208793_1001864_pt1 | contig 11542 bp, 10 predicted proteins | sample 17_taG_FD_184092 | JGI IMG/M metagenome (GOLD analysis project Ga0208793, IMG submission 184092) | Marine viral communities from the Subarctic Pacific Ocean - 17_ETSP_OMZ_AT15314 metaG (SPAdes) (version 2) | ecosystem: Environmental > Aquatic > Marine > Oceanic | place: Pacific Ocean | collected...
ATGAAAATATAAATGCATATGTACCAGAAGCAACTAACACAGCAGGTACACAAAGAATACAAGACGGTACAAAAATTGTAGGAGCTTTGGTTGCAAAAGAAAATATTCTAGTATGGACCGATAACGCATTGTACACAATGAAATTTGTTGGAGCTCCATTTACATTTGGCTTTGAACAAGTTGGTACTAACTGTGGATTGATTGGTAAGAATGCAGCAATTGAAATTGATGGTGTTGCATACTGGATGGGTAACAATGGTTTTTTCTCTTTTGATGGTACAGTAAACACATTACCTTGTAGTGTTGAAGATTATGTTTACGATGATGTAGATACAACTAAAGGTCAACAAGTTTGTGCAGGTATTAATAACTTGTTTACTGAAGTAACTTGGTGGTACCCAACATCAGGATCAGATTTTAATAATAGATATGTAGTTTATAACTATGGACAAAACAATGCACGATTACCTATGGGTAATTGGTACACAGGTGTTAATACAAATTCAATTAGAACTACTTGGATTGATTCATTAGTATATCCTAAACCATATGCTACAGCATACAGCAGTTCAGCTACAGGTTCTTTTCCTGCAATTATAGGTGAAACAGGTTTAGGTAGAAGTGTATTGTTTGAACACGAGTCGGGCACCGATCAAGTAAATCCTGATGGTAGTGTAACTACTTTAACATCTTTTATACAATCATTTAGTTTTTCATTACAACAAGATCAAGCAGAAGTATTTCTAGCATTAAGAAGATTTTTACCTAACTTCAAGGTATTAACAGGCAATAACCAAGTAACATTATCTATAAAAGATTTTCCTGCACAAGATGATATAGAAACTGCATTAAGTCCTTTTATAATTAATGCATCAACTTTAAAAGTTGATACACGTGCTAGAGGTAGATATGCAAATATAAAAATAGAAAATACTGGGGTAGGTGAGTCTTGGAGATTTGGTACGTTTCAAGTAGACTTACAACCAGATGGAAGGAGAGGATAATGACAAAAGTAGTAGTAAGATTACCAGAACCTAAAAAAGTATATAGTGAAGATAACCAAAGACAAATTAACAGAGCGTTGACTACAATTATTGAACAATTAAACTCAACATATTTAACACAACTTAAAGAGGACTCGGAAAGATATACCTTTTTTGGATTAGGATAAAATGGCAAATATATATAAAAATGATAAAGTAAGTTTAACTAACACTGATAATACAACTTTGTATACAGTACCAAGTAATTCACGTGCTATTGTAAAATCTATTTTAGTAGTAGAGGATAATGGTGGTGCAGCAGTTGTTAAAGCAACTTTAACCAATGCATCAGGCACAGCATTTGTAGTAGATAATGATATCAATTTAAGTGCTAATCAAAAAGAACAAGTATTGAGTGAACCTTTAATTATGTTAGAAAGTGAGATATTAAAAGTACAAGCAAGTAGTGGTCAAGCAGATGTTATTGCATCTATACTAGAAATTAACAGGGAGGACAGATAATGCCGTTTATAGAAACAGAAGCTTCTGTTAGGTATGAAACAATTAATGGTCAAAGAGTACCAGTAATTACACCTAAATGTGAAGTAACATTAACTAATACAGAAACAGGCCAAGAATATATGTCAGATGCCGAGGCTTTAGCAGACGTTCAAGACGCTAATACAGCTACCAAAGCAGAACATATACGAAGAGATGTAAATGTGACTGTAGAAGAGATAAAGATAGGCGCTGGTTTTAATATCAGCGATTGACGAATGTTTAAAAACCTTGTAAATTGTGATACACTCGCCTATTTACAAGCTTTGCGAACTTGCCGTCATCATATAATATAAAGAGAAACTATGGGATTTTTAAAAAAAATATTCAAACCAGTATCGAAGGTATTAGATAAAGTAATACCTAATGAAGTAAAACCTTTCTTACCATACGCAGCAGCATTTGCGCCTATGATTGCACCTGGGATTATGGGAGCTTTTGGTAACACTATGCTATCTAGAGCTGCTATGGGTGGTGGTTTAAATATTTTTGGACAACTTGCACAAGAAGGTAATGAAGGTGATATTAATTTATTATCAGCGGGACTCGGAGCGTTGACCGGTGCTATGACAAAACCAACAGGTGTAGATTTTTCAATGAGTGGTCCAGGAGAAGGCCCAATGATAACAAAAGGTTCAGCTGATATATTTAGAAGTAAAGCAGCAGGAATAGGAACTGATACTTTAAGAGGAAAAGGTTTAGAAGCTTTAGCAAAAGGTTCAGATATATTTGCAGCAGGTATGAAAGATCCATTTAGTATGGCAGGTTTAAAAGCAGCATCAATACCAGCAGCTCAAGCAACTGGTGATTTATTATTTGCACAAGCTAAAAGAGATCAAGACGCATACGATGATATGATGTCTGAAGATAGTAGTGGTGGCTACACGGACGATGCATACAGAGCCGCGATTAGAAAATCTATGGAAGCGTACGGTGCAAGTGAAGAAGAAATTTTAAGAGCAATAGAAGCAGCAGGATACAAAACTGGTGGTAGAGTAGGTTTTAGTAGTGGTGATTATGTAGGTAGTTCAGATAATGAAACTATGGAAGATGAATATGATTCATATATTAAAGAAATAGAAATAGATGGAGATTCACCTATGTCTTTTTCAAAATTTAAAAAAATGATATCAGAAGATTATGCTAAAGGCGGTAGAGTAGGTTTAAGATTTGGTGGTATTGGTGCAGCAATTAATCAAATAGATAATCAAGAAATGAAAGAAGCAGCAAAGTTCGCATCTATGTTAAATGATATGGATGTACCTATTGCAGATTTAGCAGAAGAATTTGAAATACAATTTAAAAGAAAACCTAATAGTTTAGAAGAATTAAAACAATTTTACAAAGACCGATATGATTACAAAGGTCCAGGTGATGTGAAGATGAAAGAAGAGATTAAAGAAAAAGTAGTTATGGAAGCTAAAGATGGCGGTAGAATCGGTCTTCAAGAAGGTGGAGTATTACAACAATTAATTGGTCAAGCAGAGCAGCTACCTGCTTTTGCTCCTACCCTACAACAAGCTGGAGCTGTTTTTCCTAGACTCAATCAATTAGAACAAGGTGTAGATAGAGCTGAAGAAACTTTAGGAAGAATAAGAAGTAGATTAGGACCTGAACAAAAAACACAGCTTGCAGGTTTTCAACCTATGCTTCAACCTGCGTTAGGTTATCAACCACTAAATATGTTAAATCTAAACCGTGGTATGGGTATCAGCGCACTACAAAGTGGACCTGAAGCACAAGGTATGAAAGATGGTGGCTTAATGGATCTTGATGGCAAAGAAATGGATTTAAGAAAAGGTGGCTTTGTGCCAATAGGTAAAAAAGAAAGAGCTGATGATGTACCTGCAAGACTTTCTAAAAATGAATTTGTAATGACAGCAGATGCTGTTAGAGCAGCAGGTGGTGGTAGTGTTAACAAAGGTGCAAAGAGAATGTATGATGTAATGAATAAACTAGAGGCAAGAGCATAATGGCTGAAACAGTAACAATAAACAAACCAGCACCGATACTTACAGGATCACTTACAGCCTTTTTAAATGAAGTAGATAAATTAGGTAAAGGCGCAGTACCATCAACTTTTGCTGGTATTGATACATCAGCATATGATCCAAAGGTTGCACAACAAACACAATTACAAAAAGATGTAGTAGATAGAGCAAAAGGTTTAGATGCATTAACAGGCCCACAAGCTTATCAACAGTTTATGTCACCTTACCAACAACAGGTGATTGATGCAACGTTAACAGAATTTGATAGGAATCAAGCGATTCAAAATACAGGAATGAGAGACGCAGCTATTAGAGCTGGTGCATATGGTGGTGGTCGTGAAGGTGTTATGGCTGCCGAAGCAGCAAAAGGTGCTGCAATGAACAGAGCACAATTACAAGCACAATTATTAAATCAAGGATTTCAACAAGCGCAACAAGCAGCGGCAGCAGATCTTCAAGCAAGACAAGGTCTAGGTCAGTATCAATCTGCACTAGGTCAACAACAACAAGCTGTAGAACAAGCTGGATTAGATGCAACTCAAATCGCAGCACGAGAAGCACAGTTTGCACCATTCACACAATTAGGTTTAGTTGGTCAACAACTTGCACAAATTCAACCAGGAGCATTTGCTACACAAACTGTAGGTTATGCACCACCAGCAGCTCCGGCTAGTCCTATGTCACAATTCCTAGGAGGTGCCGCAGGTATCGCAGGTATTGGTGGTAAACTAGGATTATTCGGCTAATGAGTAAAATTTTAAGAAGACCAATGTTTAGAGGTGGACCTGTATCCAGTTATGGAACGGGGATCGCGAGTGGTTTGGCTGATGGTGGTAGAGTTGGTTATAATGTTGGTGGACCTATTTATCCAGCAGGATATTCAGCAGTACCTAAATCAAATATGACAGGTGCTGATATTAAAAGAATGGCGGAAGAACAAGTTTTTGGTGCTCCGTTTAAAAAAGATTTAGCAGGAATTACTCTTAAAGGAGGTGATCTTTTAGAAAATTATTTATTCCAACCTTTAATAACAGGTGGTGATAAACTTCAAGATTATTTCACAGGCAGTAAATATGGAAAAGATAAAAGTTTTATTGGCGATGTAGATGAATATCAAAAAATGTATGATGAAAAAGTAATGCCTGTAGCAACTAAATTATCTGAACAATTAATTCCTCAAATATCTTCTGAAGATGAATATGAAGAAGCAGAAATGGGTAGTGAAACTTATTTTGATGAAGAAGGTAAATTAAAATTCAGACCTTCTAATGAAGTAGAGTTAAGAAATAAAGAAAGAATTAAATCTTACATAGACAATCCTGTATATGATGCAAGAGAACAAGCTATTATGGACCAAGAAGGTCTTGATCAAGTTAAAAAAATTAATGCTAGAAAAAGAGCAGAAGAAGCAGAAGCTAATAGAATAAAAGGTGGTGGACAAGATGCAGCTGAAGGTGACTTTGAAATACCAGTAGGTGTTACAGAAGTAGAAGGAGAAGAAACAGTTGATGGTGGTGCAGTAGGTTATAAAGAACTAGCTGACAGTTATTTTGAAGCAATGAGTCAAGGATCTGATGAACGATTAGCTGAAAGATTAGCAAAAGCAGATGAAAGATCTGCAGAGAGATTAAAGAAAGCAAGAATCGGGGATCTTTCAGATTTAGGTTTAAGTATCTTTGCTAAATCACAAAAACCAGGAGCAACTGTTGGAACTATGTTAGGTTCTGCAGCTGAAGATTTAATTGCTAAACCAAGCCGATCTGAAAAAGAAAAAGACAGAGCAGACATAAGAAGAGAAAGATTAGAAGATGCTGCATCGAACAGAGAAGAAGGAAGATTTGATGCCGCTACTCAAATGGCATTTAAAGAATTAATGCAAGAAAGAGGTTTTGACTTTAAAGATCTACAGTCAGAAAAATCAATTAACGCTGCAATGGATAGATTAAAACTACAATTAGAAACTACAGAAAATGTTGCGCAACAAAAAATTATTGCAGCAAGAATTAGAGATTTAGAAGCATTTAAAAACAAACAATTTGCTCCAGGTATAACTGAAAAAAATACAGAGTATTTAGCAAGCCTAGAGCCAGGAACTAAAAAATATAATATTGCTATGAAAAACGCTGGATTTGAGAGTAATATATTTAGACAAGCTGCTACCGCCGCTAATAATTTAGAGGGATTTGCTTATACGGTTGATGATGTACTTTCAGATGGTCCTATTTATTACAAAGACTGGGGTGGATTATGGAAAAATGATGGATCTCAAGAAGATGGAACTTATTTAATTGAAGAAACAAAAGAAATTTTACAAGTTAAAGACGGCGCAGAAGTATTTAGAAAAAAAATTCAAATGCAATAAGGAGGTTAAATGGGATTAATTCTTGATTTAGGAGCTCCAAAAGCTGAAGAACTACAACCAGCAGAAGAAAACAACGAAATAAGCACATTCAAATCAGCAATGGCTGGACTCGGTTCTGGTCTTTTTAAAATACCTGAAGGTTTTATATCCACGGGTGCAATGTTTTATGATTTGTTTAACGATACTAATAAAGCTGCAGAAGTAGAAAAATATTTTGCAGACATAAATCCTTTTGATGAAATGGCAGAAGCAACAGCTGCTGGTAGAATTACAGAACTAATTGTTAACATTGGTGTACCAGGTGGATTTGCAGCTAAAGCTGCATCTAGTATCGCTCGAGCAGGTATTGTTGCATCACAAAGCGGTAGACTAGTGAACCTTGGAACCAAAGCTGGTAAAGAAGCTATTGAAGTTATTGGTAAAAAAGCAGCTACAAAAGTAGCACCTCAACTTACCAAAACAGGTAAAGCACTTACCTTTGGATCAGGAGCACTAGGAGCTGGTGTTGCAGAAGGTATTTTTGTAGCCGATACAGAAGAAGCAGGAACGTTTGGAGATTTGGTAGGAGGTTTTACAGAACTAGACAGAGGTTTAGAAGGTACCGATTATGATCCTGGAAGAGAATTATTAAATAGATTAAAGTTTGGAACTGAAGGTGCTTTGTTTGCTGGAGCTCTTGGAGGTGCAGGTGTTGCAATTAAAAAATTAAGAAACGCAGACAATGCAGGACAAGTTGTTAATGGTAGATTTAATAAATGGTTAGACAAATGGGTTTCTCAACCATTTAGAGCTAGAGGTAAACAAACTAAAGAAGCATTTCAACAAGAAAGAAAATTAATAGGAGCTGAAGCTTCGGATCAAAATGTTACTGAAACAATTGTTAGAGAATTAGATGGACAGATAAGTAAACTATTTCCATTTTTTAAAAGAGCTATTGGTGATAAGACAGTAGATGCTCAACGTAAACAACTTCTTAAGAAGATGAATCAAGTTTTATTATCTAGTGAAAAAAATGCAAATAAACTAGATCCTATTATTGAAACAACTACCGATGCAACAGGAGAGTTAATTGAAAAAGTTAGATTTGGTGCAATGAATACTAAAGCTATGAATGAATTTACAGAACAATTAGCTAGACTAGGAGCAAAGGCTAACGACATAGAAGCTATAAAATTGAATCTTGGAGTAATGAGATCTGGATGGGGTGATTTATTTTCTTCAATGGGTAGAAGATTAGATGCAGACGGTGCAAAAGAATTTAGAACATTGTTTGGAGATAAGGTTACTACTTGGTTAGATTCTACGTATGACGTATTTAAAAATAGAAAATCTAAAATAGGTGAATTATATACACCTACTGCTCAAGTAATGGAATCTGCTAAAGCATCTTTCAAACAATTATATAAAAAAACTACAGGAAAAGAATTGTCCGATGCCGCAGCACAACAAGAAGTTATAAAAGTTTATAACTCTGCAGGTCTTGAAGAAGGATTTAAATTAAACTCTAAATCAGATCCTTACTTTCAAGTTCCTGGTTTTTTTTTAGGAAAATCTGCAGCAGATGATGTATTAAAACTTTCTGATAATATTAATTTATCTGATTTAACAGGAGAACCATTAAAAGTTATTGAAGACCTTTTAGGTAAAGGAAATGATGCTTTTCAAACTATTTTAAATGGTACTAATAAACTATCTGGTATTGTAAGACGTAATGAATACTTCGATAATCTTTTAAATACTTCTAATGAATTAAGAGCTGCAGGTAAAACTCCTACATTTGCTAACAGTAGAGATGAAGCCTCGAGATTATTTGGTGGAGTAGAAAATGTAGATTGGAAAGCCGTTACTCCTGTTAAAGCTACTAAAGGCGGAATACAAGGAGTAGAACCTCTTGATCCTTTTCTTGATTACAAACAAACTTTAAAACCATTAAAAGGTGAACGTAAACCTTTATTAAGAGGGGAAGTAGATATGGAACTTCCTATTCATAACCCACTACAAACAAAGTATGCATTAGTGGGAACAGTAGATAGTATTGTAAAACCTATTGATGAAATGGCTGCAGGTAAAAGTCTTACTTCTCAAATTTATCAAAACTTAATTCTATATCCTAAAGCTACATCACAGATGGCTAAAACAATTTTATCTCCATTTACTCACGCAAGAAACTTTGTAAGTGCAGGAGCTTTTGCTATGGCTAATGGTATAATTCCTTTTTCAGACCCGCAGGCAGTTAAGCAAGCGTTCAATGCTTTACAAGTTGCAGGACCAGGAACAAGAAATTCAAATGAGTTTTATCAAAAACTTTTAAGACTAGGTGTGGTTAATTCACAAGTACAACTTGGAGATCTACAAAACTTATTAAGAGATGTTAACTTTGGTGGTGTTACTGGTAAACTTGCATCTGCGGATAACCTAGCAAGTTATGGATTAAACAGATTACTTAAAGGTTTATCTAAAGTTAAAAAATTTTCTGAAGATGCATACACAGCTGAAGATGATTTTTGGAAAATATTTTCTTTTTTAGGTGAGTCTAAAAGATTAAAGAATGCATATAGATCCGCAGGCTTACAGCTAGGCCAAGAGTTTACAGATATGGCTGGTAATACAGTAAGACTAACTGATGATTTGATAGAAGAACAAGCAGCAGATATTATTAGAAATAATATTCCAAACTATGCTTATGTTTCTGAATTTGTAAAAGGATTAAGAAAGTTCCCGCTTGGAAACTTTGTATCTTTCCCTGCAGAAATAATGAGAACAAGCACTAACATTGTATCTAGATCACTAGATGAAATATTTTACACAACTACAATTAATGGTAAACAAGTTAATCCATTTAGAACTATCGGTCTTAAAAGATTAGGTGGTATGGCCTTTACAACAGCTGCCGTACCTGCAGGGATCGCGAGCGGTATGTCAGCGCTTTACAATGTAACACAAGATGAGCGTGCAGCGATGAGAAGATTTGTAGCGGACTGGTCTAAAAACTCTACATTGATTCCAATTAGAGATAAAGAAACTGGTAAATTAAAATACGTAGATTTTTCTCACGCTAATGCATACGATACAATCACAAGACCCATTCAAACTATATTAAACAGAGTACAAGCTGGAGAGACAGATAAGAATGGATTGATGGATGATTTTATTATGGGTATGATTGAATCTACAAAAGAATTAGGTTCACCATTTGTCAGTGAATCTATTTGGACTCAAGCGTTAATGGATGTAGCTCCTGTTCTAGGTAGAAATGGTAGAACTCCAGAAGGTTACAAAGTATGGAGTAATCAAGATCCTATAGGTACAAAAGTTTCTAAAGCAGTAGGACACTTAATTCAATCACAAGCACCTTTAAACTGGAAACAATTACAAAGAATTGGTTTATCTATGAAACCTACTGATGACAAAGGCAGATTAGATGACAGAGGAAGACAGTATGAATTATCAAATGAGTTAATGGGAATTATAGGTGCAAGAGCAATTGAAATTGAACCTGAAAAATCTATGATTTATAAAACTGCAGATTACTTAAGAGGTGCTAGAGAATCTAAAGCTTTATTCTCAACGGTAGCTTTAAGAGGTGGAGAAGTAACTCCAACTGCATTAGTAGATGCCTACATTAATGCTAACAGAGCTTTGTTTAGCAATCAAAAAGAATTATTAAAAGATGTTCAAGCAGCTACTACATTAAAAGGAGATATGAAAAAAATAGGATCTTATGTTTCTGGTAAGATAGGAAGAAAAAATTATGGTGCTATTCAAAGAGAAATGTATGTTCCTTACGTACCATCTAAAAATGTATTTCGTAAATCAAGAGAAATAACAAGAGATATACAAGAGGTTGATCCAACCTATAGAGATCCGTTAAGAGATATATTGCCTGTAATTGCTAATATTAGAAGACAATTATTTAGATATGATCTAAATGATATGTTCCCAGAATTAGAAAATCCTCTTAATCTTTCTTTAGGATCAGAAATATTAAACACTGTACAAACTCCTTTAATTAATTTAGGATTTTTAGGAGAAAATAACATTATAAAACCACCTATGACTATAGATCCTGTCACTGGACTAACGACTACAGAAGAGATATATTTAGATCCAATGGAAAAAATGTATAGAAAAAATCAACGAAAAACTAACAAACCAGCATAATGGCAATAGAACCTAAAAATACAAGAGAACACATTTTATCTTTGTACGGACACATATCAGGTGTCAAAAAAAATTTAAAACACGTGCACGAAGACGTAGAAAAGTTGGGCGGTAAGATAGATCAAATCTATTGGGTTCTTTTGACTGTAGCGGGAACTGCAGTCGTTTTTGTGTTAGAAAGAATGTTTGGATGAATCTTTCACGTAATTTCAGTCTTCAAGAGCTTATCAAATCAGATACAGCTATACGTAAAGGTATAGATAATAATCCTAACGCAGATCAAATAGAAAAACTAAAAGCATTATGCGAAAATATTTTACAGCCAGTACGTGATCACTTCGGCAGAGTTAAGGTGACCAGCGGATACCGGAGCCCAGAATTATGCACTGCTATCGGCAGCTCGGTCAATTCACAGCACGCCAAAGCCGAGGCCGCAGACTTCGAATGTGTTGGCGTGGACAATGCAGAACTTGCTGACTGGATTAAAGATAACCTTACGTATGATCAATTGATCGTCGAGTACTACACTCCTGGCGAACCCAACTCGGGCTGGATACACTGTAGTTATATTCCTGATCAACCTAGAGCATCATATCTTTGGGCCTATAGATCCGAAGGTAAAACTAAATACAAACCTATAATGGGTAAAGCAAAAGATTTAGTTTAATTACAGATACATCCGTAAAAATCACCAGTACCATCTTTCATTACGTGAACATTAAAAGGTGCATCATAGTATGTTGTAAGATGTAAACGAAGTATATCACACAGATCAAAGCAATCTACATCTTGCATAATCTCAATTCCCTGCATCATCTCTTTAGTAACAGAGATTAAACTATACAAGCCATCATTCAAAAGTATTAGATCCAATCTCTTAACTCCTCTCCCATAACTTCTGTTGCAATATTAATCTTTTTACGCAAAGCTTTTCTAATCTTTTCATCTACAGTTTTTGGTGCTATAAGATCAACGTATGTTACCGCCTTCTTCTGCCCTATTCTATGCGCTCTGTCTTCTGACTGCAGCCTTTTTTCTAGGTCATATCCATTAGAATAATAAACCACATTATTAGCTTCAGTTAATGTAATTCCATAACCACCGGTCTGTGGATTACCAACAAAGAATCGCGCAGGAGAGTCTGGGTCCTGAAACTTTTCTATATTATCTTGTCTTACATCGGCCTCAATAGCGCCATAGTATTGAACTATAGAGTCTTCTCCATATTTTTTAGATATAGCAGCTACAATTTGTTTGATATCATATACATAGTTAGCCCAGATAATTACTTTACCTTCTACCTCTTCAAGCAATTCTAACAAAGAAGTAATACGATTGTTTTTAATCTCTGTAATACTATCATCATCATTCTTTAGATGCCCACACGTGATCTGGTGTAGTCTCATAAGTTGCGTTAATACGTGAGGAGCGGTTGCCATCTTACCTTTTAGAGAAGCGAGGGCCGCGGTTTTCATAGTAGAGTAGGC
>Ga0208793_1001867_pt1 | contig 11532 bp, 6 predicted proteins | sample 17_taG_FD_184092 | JGI IMG/M metagenome (GOLD analysis project Ga0208793, IMG submission 184092) | Marine viral communities from the Subarctic Pacific Ocean - 17_ETSP_OMZ_AT15314 metaG (SPAdes) (version 2) | ecosystem: Environmental > Aquatic > Marine > Oceanic | place: Pacific Ocean | collected...
CTTGACCCGTTTCATTGGGTTTGTGAAGACCTGTAATTTTTCCTTCTCCGTCGATTACAAGAACATCTCCATTGTCAAGAGAATGCTCTCCAGACGGTGCTAAAACCTCATCACCTGCTTCAGTAGTAACATATACTTCCTGTCCAACTTCAAACTCGTCTTCTGACTTATTTGATACAGGCGTTCCGTCAACTAATTTAGCTGATTGAAATTTTACTTCTTCTGTGATTTCTGATTTAGTTTCGATATTTTTGTCTTCTAAGTGAAAGTAATTCTTAACTAGGTCTTTTAATTCATTCTTGTTCATAATATGATTTTGAATTTAAGTTGTTAAGTTTCTTTACTATAGTAATAAATAGACGTAAAACTTAGTATTCAAAAAATTTGTTTCTCTGCAATATTTTTCTTATATTATAGTATATGACTAAGACATGTACGAAATGCGGAGAGACAAAAGCTCTCAAGTTCTTTAACAAAGCTTCTTCTTATAAAGATGGTTATAGAACTCATTGCAAAGAGTGTCTTAGTTTATGGCACAAAGAACATAGGAAAAAACCAGAGGTTAAGAAAGCTAATTACGAAAGGTCTAAAAAGTATAGGTTAGAAAACCCAGAGTATAACTATAAAGCTACTCGTAAATCTTTTAAAAGATTAGGTGCTGGTGTTTATTATGTACTTACTGACGGTGGAGACTATATAGGAGAATCTAAAACTATTCAAGGTAGAATATATACTCACAATATCTCTAAACCTCAACAAAATTCATGTATTGCAGGTAAGCATAAGATTATTAGTTGGAAAATATTAGAAATAGTAGAAGATAAAACTAAACGTAAAGAAAGAGAACTATACTGGATAAATAAGCTTAACCCTTCTTTGAATACTTTATCTTAAAATTTACTTTGTAACCATCTAAAGAAGAAAGCTCCTGCTGAACCAACAAACCCTAACATAAAAGCCATTACTACGTCTTCAAGGTGCATAAAAGAGATTAAGCTGCTAGGTACATATCCTGCTGCTGCTATTTGTGTGTTATTTAAGTCTACCATATATATGTATATATTTATATATTGTTAAGATGCGTTGACAACGTTATTTTGAAAAACTCCTTCTATTGAGAAACCTTTTACTACTCCATCTTTTATCATCTTCCACGTTGCATCGTCATCTACTTTATATTCTGCAACCCAACTACCTTCTGGTAAATTCATATCGTACATATTTGACTTATCATTATTGCTATCCTCGACGATCCAACTAGAAGTCATATGTGCATCTACTGATGCTTCTGGGTTATGCTCTAAGTTTACATTGTCTAATAGCTTTTCTTTCATTGCTTTTTCAGCTATATCTCTTACTGTATCTTCTGAGAAGTAAACATAGTATGGTTTATTCTCTTCATCTAGTCTTAAAATAAGCTTATTTGGTATTAGTAAAGGACCAACTACCTTTCTTTTATCTTCGTCTAAGCCAAATTTATACTCCGTAGAAGAAGCTATCTTAGCTTTGTTCATAAACGTTACAGTAACTTTTTGTGTCTTAGGTTTCTTTTGGTATAAGTAAACAGCTCTCCAAGAATGTCTACAACCATAAGAGCCTTTAAACTCATATATGTTATAATACTCAGGAAACTCTGGATTACTACCTTGTATATTTTGTAAGTCTGTTTTTGACCATAAGATACCTTTCTTACTTAACTGCATCATACGTTTACAAAACTTTCTTATTTTACTATCTACAGGTCCTACATATTCGTATAATACTTTAGCTCCTTTAGTAGTTATAGCATCTGTACCTTTAGCCTGTCTTTTAGTAGGTAAACCAAATACATGTTTAAAGAATTCATCTGGTTCTACTACCTCATACCCTTCTTTCTTTAACTTGCTTAAGTGAGTCCCTCTATCTGATAGTCTCTTAAAGATGTTCTCTTGTTCTTTTATAGGTAGTGCATCTATAATCTTCTCACTTGAGAGAGACACTTTACTAGCTCTTATTCTTTCTAGCTTTCCTTTAGCCCATTCTATTCCAGCTCGTCCACCCCAAGCGTCGACCATAAGTCCTCCACATCCTTCTGAATACGGGACATCTTCGTATTGGAGGTGTCGTGCAAACGAAGCCATACGAGCAATAGTGTCTTCTGAAATGTTTCGTCTGTCAGCAAGCTGATTAGCTCTGGCCCATCCAACCCTAGTTCCGCAATCATTTTCTGGATGATCTTTTCTCCATTTAAGGGCTCTTTTAGCTGCATTAGTGGAAGATTGAGGATAGTCATTATAGGATTCAAATTCATATTCTTCTTCTTTTATTGATTGGTTAACAATACAAAATCTACCTCCCATTCCTGGATGGTTTACACAGTAGTAATATAAGTACTCAGGTGTAGATGTTTTAGGACAGAAATGTATTTTATCTAATTCATACTCTATTTCGTCAGTACCTTGACCTAAATAAGCTTTACCGCCATTATGAATACCGTCAGGAGTTGTAGATAATCTCATAGGATGATGCATATTAGAGGTATATGTTTGATCGAAACAGTATTTCTTACCTATCTCTAAGTGTAGCTCTGGTTGTAATACATTATCTATAGCATACTTATTACCTTCTTCTGTTTTTATTACAGAGACATAAAGAGTTTTATACTCGTATTCTTCGTGATGATTTAGTTTTAAAGCATCGTAACATATAGCAGCTGCTTGATCGTCACCGTATCCTTCTGATTTTAGTACTGGAATACATCTTGCTATGTAGCTATCTTTACCTTCTCCGGGTAATCTTTCTACAAATTTTTCTTTCATTGCAAGTTTTAGTACTTCAAACTCTATTGCATCTAATACTTCTTTATTGTTAAAAGCAAAAAAATCTGCCTCTATGGCTGGTTCCTCTACTAGTGCAACTGCATCAAATCCATTTAACTCTTCTAACTTGTCAATTAATAATTCTATAATCCTCATAATTTTTATTTTATCCTAATGATCTTCTTCTATTTAGTCTAGCATCTGCCTCTTGAGCTGTATTTACATCTCCTGATACTACATAAGCTTTTACTGTAGGTTGTATAGAAGAAATTTCTGGTACCGGACTTGTAGCAGCTTGTGGTCCTACACTTCCTGCATTCGGTGATGGTGTTGTCGGTGAACCACCCTGTACTGAAACCGGTACTGCCGGTCCTCCTTGTACTCCTGATAATATTGTTTTAGCTTGTCCTACTGCTCCTAATACTGCTGCTAATTGAGTAGCATAAAATATTGGAAAAGCAAATGCCGCTGCCGGACCAGTACCTGCTGCAGACTTCTGTGCTATCTCTAATGCTTTAGCAAAACCAATACCTGTTGTTATAGCTATTTCTGCTATTGCGGCTGTTTTACCTGCTGCTGTACCTTGACCTAATGCCATAGATAAAGACCCTAAGGCAGCTACACCTTGCATTGTTACTCTATTCTTAGCTTCATCTGCTGCTTTCTGAGCTTTATAAGCATCAGTTAATTTTTTAGTTTGAGAAGTTGCTAATGCATCTGTTTGATTTTTTATATCTGTAGACTCTATTAAAGCTTTTTCTTGATCTAATACATCTCCTAATCCTGCAGCTTGCATACCTATATTAGCTACTGTTACTAATTTTCTACTATTTCTTTCTTCTTCTTTTTCATCTTCTTCATTATCTATACCCTGTATAGCTTTTTTATTGTTAAGTATTTTAGTTTGAATATCAGCCATTTTAGTTTCAGTCTCTTCAGTCTCTGCATTATTCTCATTCATTGCCTCTGCAAGACTAAGACCTAATTCCTGAATACCAAATTTATCTTTAAAGAATGCTAAAGCTGTTTCTCCAAAAGTAACTTCTTTGGCTGCTTCTTTTTGTAACTCTAATTGTACTGCTAATTGATCGTATAGTATTTGTAGTTTTTGATTCTGTAAGATTAACTCACTTCTTAGCTGTCTGTTTATACCATCAGTTTCTTTACCTTGTAATTCTAATAACTCTTTTTGTTGTCCAAGTATACCTAATTCTCTGTTAGATAACTCTTCATATCTTTCTGTTTCCTTATTTAACTTTATTTGTTCTTTAGAAGCACCAGCTAAAAATTCATTTATCTCATCCCAATAAGCTACTATAGTACCTACTGCTACTACTAATGCACCAATACCGGTAGATATTAAAGCTGTTTTAGATACCTTACCAAATAATTTAGTAGCTGCTGTAGCTAATACTGTAGATTCTCTTAATTGTTTAAATCCTTCTGATATATCTTTAACACCTATAACAACTGCAATAGCACTAGCTGCTTTCTTTTCCATTTCACCAAAAGCTTCTGACTCTACTCCTATAAGACCTAATGTACCTACTACACCGGCTAATGAACCAGCCATTACTTTTATAGCACCATCAGCTGCCATAAACTTCTTTTCATCAGTAAATCCTGCTGCTGCTTTAGAAGCTTTCTCTAATTTATTAGTTACTTCTCCTGCTCTACTAGATAATTCTTTAAAAGCATCACTATTTTGATCTACTTTCTTTAACTGGGAGTTTACCGATTCCAGTTCTTGTTCTAGATCCTCAATAGGAGCTGTGTTTAAATCTATATCTACGTTTATTATTGCTTTTGCCATTTTATATAAATAGTATTTTTATCTCTTAAGGACCTGTACAGTCATATATTGCTATTACATCTCCAGGATTAGCTCCTACTCCGTCGTCAACTCTTAAGAAACTATTGTTATCTGTTCCTGTTCTTGAACCACTATCGAATGCATAATAAGTATTCGGTGATGCTAAACTACATCCTGCTGCAGTATAAACTGTCATTACTCCTCCTCCGTCTAAGTAAGCTTGTGTTGGAGGCCAAGACCCGCTATAGTCTGTGTATAATGTTTCTGATAAAGTTTCACTACATGCATTACCAAAGTTAGTTGCTACTGATGCATTAAATGCTAAACAAGAACTTGTAGAAGGACATGTAGAAGTAGTAATTGAATTTAAATCACTATACTTAATACATCCACTTTGACTTTGGAATGCTTTAAAGTAATAATTTGTCTCACAATCTGCTCCGGTAACTGCACTTGTATAAGCACCGTAAGTACTACCGTTATTTACTCTTGTTACTCCTGCACCTTCTAAGAATGGATTAGTATCAGAACCACTACTATATACAAATCCTCTAACGAACGTCTCTGCACTACCTACTTGAGTTATAGTACCGTTCATATTAAACGATGAAGATGTTACACTGTCGTAACTTGCAGATATAGTGTCGTTACAAATACTAGAAGTTAGTGTTGTAGCTGTTTCATTACCTCCGTATATTACCGGACAAGCTTCTTGACTTGAGCTTACATATGCTTGATAGTATACTGTATCAGCAGGATTAAGACCAGTTAAGTCATAATCGTATTCTCCTGTAGTACCAGATACAGATACTTTAGTAGCTCCACTATCTCCTATTTCTGGAGTAGTTGCTGTAGTACTATGTACGAATCCTCTTTCTTGTATCGTACCTGTACCAGCATCTAAAACACTACCAGATAAAGTCATAGATTGAGAAGTAATATTATGTGCAGGATACGTTATTACTGTAGGACATATTGTACCGCTACCACTTGATATAACAGGACTATATACTGGAAATAATTTAAGTAGTTCTACTGTTACTATATCTCTTCTAGTTAAGTTAAATCCTTTTATTTTGTTTATACGATAATTGTTATCGTTAATTATTATTTGATCGTTTAGTTTTATATCTTGGTATTCATACTCTTCAAAGAATAAATCCATAGTTACTTTTCTACCGTCTTGCCAATATAAACTGTCTATATAGTTTTTCCAATAAGTTTCAAAAGCACTTGTACCGTTAGTTGGATATAATACAGCATTAGGTGCATTATCTATTGTACTAAATTTTTGATAATCTGAATTAAATAATAAATCTTTAGTAGAAGAGGTTACAGGATAAGCCTCATAGTTAGATAAAGTACTATACTCGTCAAAAGAAGTAAAATCACTACCAGATAAAATATACTGTGTCTGTGAAGCTTGTAAATCACTTACATCTGTTTCTCCTGGTTGATAATAAGTTCTATACCCTATCTTTGGTTTAAATTTAAATGACTCTTGAGTATTATTTTTAAACTTATATAAATGAGGTACTATAAAGCTATTAGCTCCTTGATTATTAAACTCTAAAGTTACTGCACCTTCGTCATCTAATCTAGATGTTACTACTGGTGCTAAAGGAGTAGGTGAAAATAAACTTTCTATTTCTTTATCTCCTGATGTTAAATTACTATTAGATAATGTTCTTAAAGTACCGTATTGAAAGTTAGGAGTTTGATCTTTAGCTATCTTAGATATTCTATCTTCATCTTCTGCATTAGTAAATCTTAACTCTCTTGGTTCTTCAGATACCGGATTCTTAATTGATATTCTTTTAGCACTATTATATTTTTCTGTCCAATCTTTTACCTCACCGCTTCTCATCCATGTATCGAACGTCTCTAACGCTATAACTTGAGGTTGATCTTGTAATGTATAGGCTACTAAATTAAACTGTGTTAGTAACCCTTTAAATAAATCTATAGTTTTTACATCTTCGTCTATCTGTAACGACATACTTACCGGTAACTCTTCGTAAGATAAAGGAGCTCCTGTTACTTTAAAATAAGTTGTAGTAAATATATCCATTATATCAGTATCAGTTGCAATACCAGGACCATTTTGTACTTGAAACTCTAATGCAGCTTTATCACCTTTAGATAGTAGTAAAGATGTACTACCACTAATGTTAAAAGTATCTCCGTTAGTACTATTATTTTCATTTACAGTATTACCGATACTAAATGATTGATCTGATGCTATACTACTTGTATAGTCTACTGTTACTCCTGCGGAAAAACCTGTACCTATGGTAGTTGAAGTACTACCGTTAGTAAAGTCTATACTAGTCTCAAAAGTATAACTACCATCTTTAGGAGCTTCATAATAACCTGTTACTAAACTATAATTACTACCCGGGTCACTAACAGAGGAACTAACGTTTATTAATTCACTAAAAGTATAATCACCTGCTGTTACTGGACCTACTGTAACCATAGGAGGAGCAAAACCACTAAATAAGTTTGCTGTATCTGTAGATTGGTCTGTTACAACACCTAATGCATCTTGGTTTTTAAACAATACAAATAAGTTATCAAAGTCTGTAGAAGATATAAGACTACTACTATAGCTATATCCTGCTTGATCGAATATTTTATCGAATACTTCTCTTACACCTATTGCAGGTAAAAATTGACCTAATGATAAAGGATAGTCTGGATTAGCAGAACTACCTGTAGCTTCATTACCATCTGCAGATAATCTTGGAAATGTTGGAAATGTTAATCTATTATCAAAGCCATAGTCTGCTAAAGGATAAAATACAGCACCGTCTTTAAACGTACTAGTAGCTCTTGGTTCCCAACTCTTAAATAAATTATCAGTATTAAGTACATGATCTAAGTCACTAAAATTAGCTTCATAGAAAAACTTATCTTTTAATGCTTCGTTAAACTCTACTACTTTGTTAGATACCGTAACATCGTAAGTTGTAAATCCACTATCACTTGTAACTACCTCATTTAGCTGTAAATTACCTTGTAAGAGCGTCTCTCCGTTACGTAATACACTACAGTCTATAGTATCATATAAACCCGGTACATCTATGGCAGACTCTAAGTAGCCATGATTAAAGAATTTATTGTTAGTACTTGTACCCGGTAGATTAAAGTTTTGAGAGCTTACTCCAAATACTTCTCCTATCTCTTGATTATCAACTTGTGATATATCAAGTCTTAAAGGTACAGCACCATCTACGTCTAAATCAGTTACGACTCCGTTATATGTTACCCTTAAAATTAAATCGTTTATCATCTTAGTTACTTATTTTATTTACTCGGTAACCAAAAGGTACTGAACCTGTAAATGAATTTATTACTGCGTTTATTTGATCATTTGTTAAACTACCGGTATAGTACAAGAAATGTGATAGTTTAAATGGAGTCATATCAGTACTACTTGGTGCTGAATCTCCACCTATAGTTAAAAAGTCTTTAAATGCACCACCGGTACTTATAGATAATACACTTTGACTTGCTACAGTTTCACTTGGTGTTCTACCACTTGTTATAGTGTATCCTGAACTGTCATCGTATTTAACAAATCTAGACTCCCAAGTTGCTGGACTAGTTGATCCGCTATAACTATAATATACACCGTGGAATGCATCTGGGTTTTTAAATTCAGCTCCAGAAGCACTTATATAAGAGCTTGCTGAACTTATAAAACTACCGGTAAACCCTGGTGCAGTATTTGAGTTTCTTGTTGCTAATAAACTATAGTTTGCAAAGTGGTTTGCACTGCCGTCGTTTTCTTGGTAATTTATAAGGTTAGTTTTAGTAGGGTCTTCAAATGTAACCTCACTAAAGATTATAGCAGTTGTAGTACTGCCTATTGTAAACCCATTTAAAGAAGTTGTATAGTTACCATAATCACTTGATAGCTTACCGTGACCATTATCTGTAGATCCTGCACGTGTACTGCTAAACTGTGTAAAGTATCCTTCGTAAGTAGGAGGAATAAAAGTACTTAAATCTGATCCTTTAGCTAAAGTTATTTTTTGGCCTGATGGATTTTCTTCTTCACCTTTACTCTGTATAGCTCCTATACCGTTAGTACCTCCCTCTAATGAAGCTGTTAATGTCATACTACCGCTATCGGTAAAGTCATACCAGTACATTAATGAACTTGTTGCTATACCTCCTGCATAAGGATTAAATTCAGGTAAAACTAAATCTCCAAGTAAAGTAAATTCTTCTACATCTCCATAAACTAATCCTAAGCTATTACTTGCATAAGCTCTATATGAAATATTAGAACCAGTAGTAAGACTGTTTATACTAGAACTATATAATCCTTCACCGCTACCTTCTACTACTTTAAAATCAAGCTCTATTGTCGGTGTAGTAGAGTAAGGAGCATAAACAAATCCTCTTTCTGTTGTTACACCACCATCATTACTTACTTGACCGTTTAACGTAGCACTACTTGAGTTAATATTAGTAGCAGCATCAGTTACAACTACAGTAGGACCCTCACTAACAGGAGGACAACTAACATATTCAGGTATCCAAGTACCAAATGGTTGATTGCTTGGTTTAAAGTTTATAGTATATTGAAATAATTTCTGTCTTGCTTGATTTTGATTAGCTACATAAGAACTATCTGTAATGACTATAGGAATAAACTCTCCGTTTCTTTGTATATATACTTCTGGAGATTCAATTAATTCTTCTAACCAATTAGCATTAGTCTTATCTAATAGATCTGTATCTACTGTAAATATATCGTCTGTACTATTATGATAATCTTTTTTACCTCTACGGCTTATATCGTATGTACTTAATCTACTACTATAATCTACTCTTGGAGCAGTATATTGTTCTCTTGATACATTTATAGCTTGTCTTACAGGATTATAGTTATTATAGTAATCCCATGCTCCTAATTTATTAATAAAAGCAAATCTTGTCTTTTCTCTATGAGTTTCATCTGATGCTTCATATCTATATTTAAACTCATCAGTAGAATCTGAAATACTTACATCTACGTAATTCCAATTTTGATTAGAAGAAGATATAGGAACTTCTGTAAAAACATAAGGAGTTGATATAGGTATTGTATAGTTTTTTTCATCTACTAAAAGAGCTCCTGCTTCAGAAGAAGAATAAAAGCTTTGACTAATATAAGTAGTAATATTTGTAGTGTAGGTGATAGTCCCATAATCATCTGGTTGCATAGACATAGTAGTCGGCATGTTACTTAGAATTATAGGTTGAGGAGGTAAACTTTCCCAGTTATATGTACCTGCATTAGGTTCAATTACCCCTTGAAAAGCTGTTAATGTGCTTATATCTTGATCTGGGTATACTGTTACACTTGAACTTATACTTGTTCCAAATTGTTCTCCACCTTTTATTTTAAATATTTTTCTACCCTTATTATTACCTCCAACTAACGGTGTAGGTGTATTTATTTTCCAATTATAGTCAGCACTTAATTCTCCTTGTATAATTCTTGAAACGTCAAATGTTACTGTACCTGTAGGGTTAACAGGTTGAGTCATTCTCTTTATAATGTTAGTACTACCAGATACATAAACATCACATATATACTGAAATTGAGGTTGACCTGTATATATACTACCACTGTATGTGTATAGTAAACGTGTATACGCTGCATTAGGGTTAGTAGGTTCTTGTATTAGTGTAAATGACATTATCTTGGTTCTCTTAAATTACTAAATTGATATCTTATTGTATATTGGTAATTCTTATTTCTTGCTTTATTATTTATTATAGTCTCTTGATTATTTAGTATGTTAATTGGTATAAAATCACTACCACTTTGAATATATACTTCTGTTGACTCAAACATCTCTCTTAACCATTGTGACTCCTTATCATCGATTATGTCTGTCGTTATTTCGAATTCATCTGTATATTCGGTATAGTATTGTAATTCACCTCTATTAGAGACGTTATAGGTTGCTATACGGTCATTTAGATTTATTCTAGATTGTTCATACATTTTCCTATCTATCTTAGTAACTCTACGAGTAGGCATGTATACGTTATAATAATCCCAAACACCAAAAGAGTTAATAAATGCAAATCTTGTTTTTTCATTATTGCAATAAGTTGGGTAATATTTACCTGACTGCCATAAACCTGGTCTAAGTGCTTTAACAACTATTGTAGAATCATAAGACTTCATAACCTCTGGTCCTTTATCTTCGTTATAATAGTAATGTTCAAATCTATCAATAGATGTACCTGGTACATTAATCCTTGTACGATACCAGCTCCATTGTGCTGATCCTGAGATTACATCTGATAATTTAGTTGAAGATGAATTTTCAATGTTACCCATTTGTTCTATACCTACTGGTATAGTTACTAAACCTTGATCGACATTATAACCAAACTGTATACCATAAAAAATTTGAGTATTATTATCGTCATAGAAAAATATTTGTCTTTGTACTAAAGTACCTGAAGATGCAGAGTTAAATTCATAATAGTAAGTTTCTGTCCCTATATCAGTAGTACCTATTGGCTGTGCTACATACCATCCTATTGATCCTGTATTATTATATACAGTTTTTCTTGTAGCAGTATCCAATGCTCCACCAAAAATATTCTGTTCTGTATAGTACTTAGAAGTAGCAGGGCCGTTTAACATATTAGGGTTATTTGATAAAGTACCGTCTGAATAACCAGATATGTCTGTATTAGCAGTAGTAGAAGGATCCCAAGCGTAAGGTAAAGAGTTAAAGTTTATTGAACTTGTAGCTATTGTTACTACACCCGTATTACCGTCAAAGTCAGATGGTGTAGGGTATTGTATATTGCCTTTTAGTACTGCTATAGAAGCAGAAGCTTCATTCTCAAAAGTAGTAACTGCACTGTTATAACTTGTACCGTACTCTTCTCCAAACT
>Ga0208793_1001869_pt1 | contig 11516 bp, 12 predicted proteins | sample 17_taG_FD_184092 | JGI IMG/M metagenome (GOLD analysis project Ga0208793, IMG submission 184092) | Marine viral communities from the Subarctic Pacific Ocean - 17_ETSP_OMZ_AT15314 metaG (SPAdes) (version 2) | ecosystem: Environmental > Aquatic > Marine > Oceanic | place: Pacific Ocean | collected...
CACGCGGCTTCCAGATCACCGACCTGCAGATCACCGGCCATCAGAGCGCGCTCCAGATCAAACCGCAAAAGCACGTGCAAATTGTATTGCAGCTCGTCGGCCTCGGTCCGGATATAACCGTCAGAGACACGGTTCACGATGCGGTAGAAGGTTTCTTCATCCGCTACGCCAAAATCACCGAAGGCATCGCGCATCTGACCATACAACCAGCCGGTAAAGGCACGGCTACGTCCAAGCTGGTTTTCATAGATCCGGCTTTGACTTTCGTGCACCCCCATAGACACCCCCGCCCCAAGCGGCGTCAAAAGGTAGTCCTTGTCGATGCCCTGCTCGTAGCAGGCATGCCCGACCTCGTGGATGGTGGAATAGAAACAGTTGAACGGGTCCAGCTCGTTGGTGCGTGTGGTGATCCGCACATCAAGCCCAGACCCGCTTGAGAACGGATGCACGGCCTTGTCGACACGCCCCATGGTCATATCATAGCCGAAGGTGGTGGCGAGCTGACGTGTCAGCTTCATCTGGGTCTCCGCGTCAAAACGGCCCTCTAGCACCGGCGGTGCTTCGGCGGCGCGCACGGCTTCGCGCAGGCGCGTCAGCTCGGGGCGCAATGCGCCGAACATCGCCTCCAGCTCGGCGGCACGCGCACCGGGTTCATAATCATCCAGCATCGCGTCATAGACATCGCCGCCAGCAGCCAGCGCCTGCCCTTCTTCGCGCTTCAACGCGATCACGTCGGCCAGGGTCGGGGCAAAGGCCGCGACATCATCGGCGGCGCGCGCCTCGGCCCAGATGCCCTGCGCCTCCGAGGTGACCCGAGCGATGCGTGCGGCAAGGGCGGCGGGCACTTTAGAGCTGCGCGCGTGACTGCGACGGATGTCACGCAGCTGCGCTTGTCCGACGGGGTTCAGCGCTGCTTCATCAATCCTGTCCAGCCATTCGGGAATGCGCGGATCAACACGGCGCGCATGAAGCACGCCTTCCATTGCCGCCATCTCCTCGCCACGCTGCGGGGCGGCCCCGCGTGGCATGACGGTCTCCTGATCCCAACCCAACCGGCCTGCGACCTGTGCCAGCGCCTCGGTTTCGCGCTGGAACGCCATCAGCTCATCAAAAGCACTCATCAGGATTTTCCTCGTACAGATGTCGGAATGGGATAGGCGCTCAGGAAGCGGGCGCGCAGGATCAGCACCCACAGCACCACGGCAAGCACCTGATGGAAGATCGCGATATGTACCGGTGCGGCGTTGATCACGGTCACAATGCCCAAGGCGATCTGCCCCAGCATCGCGATCATCATCAGGTTGAACGCTTTGCGCGTATTGGGATGCGCCGATTTACGGCCCCGCAGCCAGACCACGATCGCAAAGGCAAACAGCAGATAGCCCGCCATGCGGTGCATGAACTGCACCAGCCCGGGGTTTTCAAAGAAGTTGCGCCAGACCGGCGTGATGCTGAAGGCGTCAGGCGGAAAGAACTGCCCCTGCATCAGCGGCCAATCGACAAAGAACCGCCCCGCATCGATCCCCGCGACCAGCGCGCCCAACAGGATCTGCAGGAAGGCAAAGTGCAACAGGCCCGTGGACATGCCGAAAAGCTTCGCCTCCTTGGCGCGTCGCGCCTGCATCAGGTCACGCTCGCTTCGGCCCAAGAGCAACGCATACCAGGTGATGAACCCGAGGATGACAAAGGCAAGCCCCAGATGCGTGGCCAAACGGTAGCTGGCGACATCCAGAACCGCCTCTCCTGTGGTGACACCCGACGACACCATCCACCAGCCGATCGCACCCTGCAGACCGCCAAGACCGCCCAAGACAAGCAAACGCCCGGACCAGCCAACGGGGATCTGGCGACGCAAGAGAAACCACAAGAACCCGACAGCCCAGACCAGACCAATCACCCGGCCCAACTGCCGGTGGCCCCATTCCCACCAGTAGATTGCTTTGAAATCAGACAGTTCCATCCAGGAGTTCTGGACCTGAAACTCGTCAATCTCTTGGTATTTGGCGAATTCCGATTGCCAGTCCGCCTCGTTCATCGGCGGCATGGCTCCGGTAAAAGGCTTCCATTCGGTGATGCTCAGGCCACTGTCGGTCAATCGGGTCAGACCGCCTACGGCGATCATCACAAAGACCAATGCGAATAGGATGAACAGCCAGATACGGATGCCACGGCGTGCCCCACCCCGCCCGCGGTCAATGCCGCCAGCCTGTGCCACGGGGCGCGTGGCCTGCGCCTCGCCTACGTCCTCGAACAGCTTTCGTTTTTCGGCCATGGTGCCTCTCGTCTGCTAGGGTTTGTGCAGAAGTAGGACACAAGCGCACAAAGGTCTAGCCGCGCTCTTTCCAACGTACCATCTGTCGCAGGGTGCCGTGCAAGGTCTGCACGTCGGCACGGGTCAGCGGCAGGCGCGACCACATGTTGCGCAGGTTGATCTTCATGCTGGCAGCCTTGTGCTCGGGGTAGAAAAAGCCGGCGGTGTCCAGACGGTCTTCGAAATGCCGTGCGAGATGTTCGATCTCGCTGTTGTCGGCCCAGTCGGTGCCCGCCATCTCGACCTGCTCGGCCACGACATCGCCCTGCGCGCGCATCCACTCATAGCCCATCAACAACACACATTGCGCAAGGTTAAGCGAGGCAAAGGCAGGGTTTACCGGGACCGAGACAATCGCATTCGCGCGGCTGATATCATCATTCTCAAGCCCTGCCCGTTCCGGCCCGAACAGCACCGACACACGGCGGCCCTCGCGGATCATCTGCGCGGCTTTGGCCATAGCCGCTTCAGGACTATAAACTGGCTTGGTCAGATCTCGATCGCGCGCCGTGGTGGCAAAAACAAAGGCAGCGTCGCCCACAGCACCGGCCAGATCATCATAGATCACCGCCTCATCCAGCAACCGCCCCGCACCGGATGCCATAGCAACGGCCGAAGGGTTCGGCCAGCCGTCACGCGGCGCGACAATGCGCATGCGATCAAGGCCAAAGTTCCACATGGCCCGAGCGGCGGCACCGATGTTTTCGCCCATCTGCGGGCGCACAAGCACAAAGGCCGGGATCTGCGGGTGTTCTACTGTATCATTCATGGGCACCTCATACGCGCGCGGCGCGCACCTCGCAAGAACGACGGGGCGCTCCATCTGCCTTCCAAATGGGAAAAAATCCTCGCCGAAGGCATAAAAGTTTTTCTTTCCCCGCGTGATCCGCTAATTGACGCGCAATAACGCAAAGGACAGCAAGCCATGGATACGCCCGAACAGCCGCAGCTTTACCTGATTACCCCGCCCGAGCTTGAACTCTCCAGCTTTCCCGACCAGCTGGCGCGTGTGCTGGATGCGCATGATGTGGCCTGCGTGCGTCTGGCGCTCAGCACCCGTGACGAAGATCGCGTGATGCGCGCGGCGGATGCGCTGCGGGGCGTCACCGACGCGCGTGACATTGCGCTGGTGATTGCAGATCACACGTTGCTGGCGGAACGCTTGGGGCTTGACGGCGTGCATCTGTCGGATGCGGCACGCTCCGTGCGTCATGCGCGCAAGACCTTGGGCGATGACGCCATTGTCGGCAGCTTTTGCAACGGCTCGCGTCACGACGGCATGGCCGCAGGCGAAGCGGGTGCGGATTACATCAGCTTTGGTCCGGTGAACGCGTCCCTGCTGGACGATGGCACCCACGCCGAACAAGACCTGTTCCAATGGTGGTCCGAAGTGATCGAAGTGCCGGTCGTCGCCGAAGGCGGGCTCAACACTGATCTGATCCGCGCGCTCACCCCCGTTACCGACTTTTTCGGCATCGGGGATGAAATCTGGACCAGCGAAACACCCCAGCAGGCGCTCGCTGATCTGATTGCCGCGATGAAGTAACCGCGCAGGGCGGGTGTTACAGGAACACCCGCTCTACGAACCAATAGGCCCCGATGACCGCAATTGCGACCGACGCCGGTATGGCGACAAAGCGACGGTAGGGTGCCGCGACCTGACGGAACTGCACCGACAGGAAACACCCGGTAAAGACCAGCGCCAGCGGGATCAGGAACACCGGCACCGGTGCCTCCAGCAGCGCGGCCACGGCGGGCATCGGCACGATGCACAGGGCCAGCGCAATCACCGTCAGCGCCACGTAAAGCCCCTTGGCCGCACGCGGGTCACCCTGCCCGCGCATCACCCGCAGCGCTTGCCAGACACAGAGGAACATGACGGCAATCACGGTGAGCTGCCCGATCTCTACCCCGATGTTGAACCCGATGAGCGCCGGGATGAACTGGTCTTGCGGCAAGCCGAATTCCCCCAGCACCGAGGCAAAACCAAGCCCGTGCAACAGACCAAAGCCAAAGATCACCAGCGGTCTCCACGGGCTGAGCCCTGCAAGAAAGATATTCTCGACCGCGACATAGACGATAGAGGCGGCGATCAACGGCTCGACAATGCTACCGGGGACAGACACCCAGCCAAGCGCGCCAAGCGCCAATGTCACCGTATGCGCTGCCGTAAACGCGGTAACCTGCCAGATCAGCGGGCGCAGATGTGTCGACAGGAAAAATAGGCCCATCACGAACAGGATATGATCCAGCCCCTTGGGCAGGATGTGGTCAAACCCGACGGGAATATAGCTGGCAAACGCCTCCCACGCGGATTGCTGTCCGCCGCCCGCAAGCAAAATTTCGGGGCTTTCCGCGCCACCGTCCAGATAACCGGTATAGGGGTTTTCGACCCCTTGCTGACGCAGGACCAGCGCGCCCGACCCATCGGGCCATGACACTACCAGCCCGCGCGTGTCTTGCGGCACCGTTCCTTGCAGCGACCATTCGGCGATGCGGGGCAGCTCTGGGTTCACATCTTCGGGAAGCGTCAGCGCCACTGCCTCCAGCGCCACAGGCTCCCCATCGGCGCGCAGCAGCGGTAGCGCGTTCCACTGGGCCAGCAATTCCGGCGCACGCGCCGCGACCTCATCGGCGGGCAAGGCACGCAAGCTGTCGTAATCGCTGGCATTTTCGGCATCATTCGTATCGGCCACCGCGTCCAGATCAATGCCGGACATCAGCGCCTCTAGGTTCACGCGCAGATCAAGCGTGACCTGACCGTCGCTGCTTTGCACATCGGCGATGGTCGGCACGACTTCATGCGCCTGCGCGAGCCCTGCCATCCCACTTGACAAAACCAGCGCATAGGCCAGCTTGAGTATTAGTTTATAAAAGGTTGTTGTCATGTTTCTGTCCCGTTTCGTACTCGTACTATCATTCTTATTACCAACTTCGGCTGTCACTGCGCATGAATTCTGGTTGGACGCGCCCGCGTATCAAGTACAGACCGGCACCGAAATAACAACCGACATCCGCAACGGTGAGTTGTTTGAGGGCACACGCCTCGCCTATTTCCCGAACAGCACCGAACGGTTTGACGTGACTTTTGACGGGGAAACCACACCGGTCTCAGCGCGCATGGGCGATATCCCGGCGCTGAAGATGACCGCGCCGGATCAGGAAGGGCTGGCAATCGTCGCGCATCAGTCCAAGGCGACAATGCTGACCTATAAAGACTGGCAAACATTCGTCGGATTTACCGTGCATAAGGATTTCATGCAGGCATTGGCCGAGCACCGCTCGAAGGGCTACCCCCAAGACAAGGTGCGCGAACGCTATAGCCGCTATTCCAAGGCGCTGATCGCTGTCGGCGACGGACAAGGTGAAGACAAAGCCTTGGGGCTTGAAACCGAACTTGTCGCGCTCACCAACCCCTACACGCTTGCGGCCGATCAGCAGATGGAGGTCGCGCTGACCTACCAGCAAGAGCCGCGCCGCGATGTGCAGGTTGAAGTCTATGAACGCGACGCCGACAAGAACGTCACCGTGACCAAATACCGGACGGATGACGCGGGGCACGTCCAATTTCCGGTTACCGCGGGAATGACCTATCTGGTGGATGCCGTGGTGCTGCGCCCTGCCCCGGACGTGGAAACCACCCCCACCAGCCCCCAATGGGAGAGCCTTTGGGCATCGCTGACATTTGCCGTGCCAGAATAGGCCTTTTCGCACCGCCGCGCCTTGCGCCCGCCATATCGGTTGGGCCATACCGGCGGCATGACACATACACCTGACATTCTCTGCATCGGTTCCGTGCTTTGGGACATTATCGGCCGTGGCGATACGGTCATGCGGCAGGGCTCTGATATGCCCGGACGCATCTCGCGTCTGCCCGGTGGCGTTGCGCTGAATATCGCGATGGCGCTGGCTCGCTTTGGGCTGTCCCCCGCTCTCATCAGCGCCGTCGGGCGCGACCCCGAAGGGGACGAGCTGATCGCCGCGTGCAAGCTGCGCGGGCTGCATACGGATCACGTGTACCGCTCGGATGATCTGCCCACGGACCGCTATATGGCGGTCGAGGGCACCAACGGCCTGATCGCCGCCATTGCCGATGCGCATTCGCTTGAGGCTGCGGGCGACAAGATCTTGCGCCCGTTTGAAGACGGATCGCTGCCCACTCCCTACCGCGGGGCCGTGGCGCTGGATGGCAATCTGACGCTGGACCTGCTATCGCAAATGGCCCGTAGCCCGCTGCTTGAGCATGCCGATCTGCGCGTCGCTCCTGCGTCGCCGGGCAAGGCGCAACGGCTCACACCGTTTTTGCAGGCGGAACGCGGCACGCTTTACGTCAACCTCGAAGAAGCGGGCCTGCTGTGTCAGGCGACATTCGACAATTCGCGCGATGCGGCCACGGCGCTGCTGTCCCGCGGTGCGGTTCGCGCGGTGGTGACCGATGGCGGCAATCCCGCGACGGTGGGTGCGCCAAGCGGTCTGATCACCCAGAACCCGCCGCCCGTCTCTGTCACCCGCGTCACCGGTGCCGGTGATACGTTCATGGCTGCCCATATCGCGGCTGAAATCAAAGGGGCGGCACCAGACGCGGCCCTGACCCAAGCGCTTAGTGCCGCTGCCCAATATGTTTCTGGAGAGACCAAAATATGATTCCCCTGCACCGCTCTGCCGAAGTCGCCAAAGCCCATGCGAATGGCACCCCCGTTGTTGCGCTGGAAAGCACGATCATCACCCACGGGATGCCCTATCCGCAAAACCTAGAGGTCGCGCGTCAGGTCGAGGCGGATGTGCGTGAGGCCAGTGCGATCCCCGCCACCATCGCTGTGATCGACGGACGGTTGCACATCGGGCTGGAGGACGACGAGCTGACGGCACTGGCGCAGGCCAAGAATGTCGCCAAACTGTCGCGTGCCGATATGGCGGCCTGCATCGCCACGGGCGGCACCGGTGCCACCACGGTTGCCGCGACAATGATCGCCGCCCATCTGGCCGAGATCGCGGTTTTCGCCACCGGCGGTATCGGCGGCGTGCATAAGGGCGCAGAAGACAGCTTTGATATCTCTGCCGACCTGATGGAGCTTGCCCAAACGCCGGTGACTGTTGTCGCCGCAGGGGCCAAGGCGATTCTGGATGTGGCCAAAACGCTCGAGGTGCTGGAAACGCAAGGTGTGCCGGTGATCACCGTCGGTCAAGACAGCTTCCCCGCCTTCTGGAGCAGCACCTCCCCGCTGAAATCGCCCCTGCGCATGGATAACGCGACTGATATCGCCGCCGCCCATAAAATGCGCGGCCTCATGGGTCTCCCCGGGGGGCAGCTGGTCGCCAACCCGATCCCGAAAGAGGATGAAATCGCCGCCGCTGATCTGGCACCCATTATCAAGGCCGCCCAAGCCGATGCCAATACCCACGGCATCAGCGGTAAGGCCGTGACCCCCTATCTGTTGCAGCGCATCTTTGAACTGACCGAAGGCCGGTCGCTGACCGCGAACATCGCATTGGTGCGCAACAACGCCCGGTTTGCGTCCAAAATTGCGGCTGCACTTATGTCAAAAGACGCATAAAGCTTAATTATTATGCGTCCTCCATTGTAGCAACGCGTGAAACGCCCTAGCTCTAACGCATTGCTGCAGTGGGATAACCTTCATTCATGAACACACCGTTTACGCCGCCCCTTCCTCCCGCACCGCGCCGGACTTTGTTCGCGCGGATCAGGGCTTCGTTCCTGACGGGGCTGGTGGTGATTGCGCCGGTCGGCCTCACGATCTGGCTGATCTGGACCGTGATCGGCTGGATCGACGGGATCGTGCTGCCGATGGTGCCGCTGGCCTATCACCCCGACCGGCTGATCCAGACGTATTTCGGGTTGGACCCGTCTGCCCAGATCAACGTGCGCGGCATCGGTGTGATCATCTTCTTGCTGTTTACAGTCATCGTCGGTTGGCTGGCCAAGGGCATTATCGGCCGGTCGTTCATCCGTTTCGCCGAAAGTCTGGTAGAGCGTACACCTGTGGTGCGGACCATCTATTCCGGCATCAAGCAGATTTCGGAGACGATTTTCGCCCAGTCAGAGCGCAGCTTTGAAACCGCCTGCATGATAGAATACCCGCGTAAGGGTATGTGGGCGCTTGGTTTTATCTCTATCCCCGCAAAGGGAGAGGTCGCCGCCGCAGGGGGTGAAGGATCGAACCTTGTGGGGGTGTTTGTGCCGACCACGCCCAACCCCACCTCGGGCTTTTTGTTGTTCGTGCCGCAAAAGGATGTGACCGAGCTCGACATGTCGGTCGAGGACGCAGCCAAGCTGGTGATCTCTGCCGGTCTGGTCTATCCGCCGCAGAAACCGGTGCCGGTGGACCCATCCGCGAGCCCGCGACCCGACCGCATTTCCCCTAGCTGAACATCTTGCGCAGATCGACTGAACTGCACTTGCCTATACTGTCGATATCGGTTTGCAGAAACCGCTCGGCCGAGGTGCGGCCCGCGGATTTAAGCGCGGTGATCACCGCCCCGTTCGGCACGCTTTTGGTCGCAGTGGACAGCTGCGACATCAGATCATCGTCAGCGATCATATGAATCCGCAACCGCTGCATCTGACCTTCCTCGACACGTCCCTGATCCAGCAGGTTCTGCACAAAGTGGATCGCACGAAGTTCGCGTAACAGGCTGGAATTAAAGCTGATTTCATTCACTCGGTTGTGGATCATCTGCGGCGTGGTGGGCAGTTCGTCCCGTTCAAGCGGGTTGATATTGATGATGACGATATCCCCCGGCAGGTCCGAGGAATACAGCGGGAAAAGCGCCGGATTGCCGGTATAGCCCCCGTCCCAGAACGCCTCGCGCCTGCCCGATTTCGGATCCTCCATCTCGATCGCCTGAAACAGCGTCGGCAAACAGGCAGAGGCGAGGATCGCATCCGGCGTGATCTCTTCTTTCTCGAAGACGCGGATCTTGCCGTCACGCACTTTGGTCGCGCTGACAAACAGCCGTGGTCCCGCCGCCTCGCAGATATGTTCGTAATCAAACGTCTCGACAATATCGCGCAGCGGGTTGCGATAAAGCGGGCCGTAAACATAGGGCGACACGATCTGCGTCATCGCCGTGCTGAGCATGACCGGCCAGCTATAGGCCATCGCCTGACTAAGCGCACCGACGCCAAAAGGGGCCATCCAGCCGTTCAGATGCAGGTTCCCGACACCGGCGACCCTGTCCCACAGCCAATCCAGATTATCGCGCGCGGCCTGATGCCCGCCCTTGATCAGCCCCGCCTTCAACGCAGCGCCGTTCAGCGCGCCAGCCGATGTGCCGGAAATGCCACTGATCTCAAGCTCTGGCTCTTCCAGCAGCCGGTCAAGCACGCCCCAGGTGTAGGCCCCATGCGCGCCGCCGCCCTGTAGGGCAAGGTTGATCCGTTTTTTCTGCATCTAGACGCTCCGCCAATCGGCGCGCGCGAGGTATCCCCGCGCGCGTGTTATATTACAGGGCGGTCCAGCCACCATCGACGCTGATCGTTGTACCGGTGATCTGGTCCCCTGCCTCGGAACATAGGAAGGTCGCGGTGCCGCCCAGTTGTTCGACCGTAGCGAACTCTTTCGACGGTTGGCGCTTGAGCATGACGTTCTTGATCACCTCTTCGCGCGACATGTCGTATTCTTTCATCGTGTCAGGGATCTGCTTTTCGACGATATCGGTCAGCACATAGCCCGGGCAGATGGCATTGCAGGTGATCGGGTCTTCGGCCGTTTCCAGGGCTGTGGTTTTGGACAGCCCTACGATCCCGTGCTTGGCCGCAATATAGGCGGATTTATAGGGCGAGGCTGTCAGCCCGTGGGCCGAAGCGACGTTGATCACGCGGCCCCAGCCCGCCTCGCGCATCATTGGCAAAGCCACCGCGGTGGTATGAAACGCAGAGCTGAGGTTGATGGCGATGATCGCGTCCCATTTCTCGGTCGGGAAGCTGGGGATCGGCGCGACATGCTGGATGCCCGCGTTGTTCACCAGAATATCGCAGCGCCCTGCATCGGTGATCAACTGGCGGCAGTCTTCGGCTTTCGACATATCCGCCTTGATATAGCGCGCGGTCACGCCGGTTTCGGTGGCGATGTCTTTCGCAATAGCGTGGTCTTCGTCGCGGGCATCTTTCACGATAATGTTTTGCGCTGGCTTGCAGTAGTAGCCGCCGGAATTGTTTTGGTCAAAACTATAAATCATTTCCATTTCCTTTTCTCTTAATATATACTTACTCAGGGGCATCGGTTAATTTGTAACCGCTAGCACTAGTCAATACCAACGCACCATTAGAGGTGAGGCATAGAGTACCAACGTATTCACCTTTGCGGTTACGAAGTGCGTAGGTGTCTGTGGCATATGGGGATTTATGGCTATCGTCTTTGATTAGCGTTACGGTCATGTTGTCTTCTGTAGTTTTGTGTGTAATCATTTTGTTTTCCATTTACTCGGTCTAGTTAATTTTGCCAAAAGGCAGACTGTCGGAGCCATCCCCAATGTTCGGGTAGCGGTCGCTCCTGTCGCCTGTCTCTCACTTCCCGCCCTTAAGCGGTTTAGTACGCCTGAGACGGGGCGAAGGCGCACTAGACCGCTCGTCTTACCCCATGTCAACCCCTGTTACCAAATTTTTTGTAAAAATGTCAGAATTTCTAATGTCCACCATAGAACCGCAAAGTTGACAATACAGAACATCAACAAACTGAAACACCAACCAAACTCTTTTATAAAATCTCTAACCATTTGCTTTAACCTTTTCAACTCCCCAAACCTCAAACCGTTTACCAGTGGGTGAATCCCAGTAGGTAGTCCCGTCGATTGTTGTAAGCTCTTTTGAGTTTCTTACAAACTGTTTTTCACAGATACCATCGGCTATCCAAAATTTATAAAATACCATTATAATTGTTCCGTCCATAGTTGAAATATTTTGCGGGCTTCTATCTTATCTAGACCGAATTCGTGTTGCATTTCTCTCGGCGCGCCCATCATGTTGATGGTTCCACTTTCCCGCAATTCGTCTAAGTATTCAAAATACTGTAGGTTCTTGCTGGCTTCCAACAACTCGCCGGTTTTATTTGCTTCGGTTTCTTCTACGTTTACATTACTTGTAAAATGATCCATTTGATTTTCTCCTAAATTACTCGGTCTAAATATTTTTGCCAAAAGGCGTTTTAGTTACTTCCAAACTGCTCACAGTATGCCTGTTTTAGCT
>Ga0208793_1001874_pt1 | contig 11506 bp, 19 predicted proteins | sample 17_taG_FD_184092 | JGI IMG/M metagenome (GOLD analysis project Ga0208793, IMG submission 184092) | Marine viral communities from the Subarctic Pacific Ocean - 17_ETSP_OMZ_AT15314 metaG (SPAdes) (version 2) | ecosystem: Environmental > Aquatic > Marine > Oceanic | place: Pacific Ocean | collected...
TTCCTATGTCCGGTTTCTCTGTATAGCATACGCTGTTGTTACTTAGTGCCATCTCAGGTGTGTCACTCCACCACTGACCAGACTTGGCACTGCGCATGCGCTCATCAGTTAGATTACTAAGTGAGATGAGTGCAGACCTACGCACACCACCTACTACTACAACCTCTGCAATCTTACACATCATACGGTGACACTCATAGCTGGTTAACTGTCTGCCTACTGCATCTTTAAATAGATTAGTAGAGAAGTTAAACAAGTCAAGCAATGGCTCTGGTCCTGACGCTCTGCCACCAAAGGTAGCAAGCCTTGCACCCTTAGGTCTAATCTTTGAGAAGTCCCACTTAGGCATCTCTCCGTTGTATAGGTATGTAATTAGTTTTCTAAACGCAGACTGCCAGCCTTCCTTGCTGTCCTGTACTACCACAATGTCTTCAACATCAATCATTTCTTCTGGTACTTCAGGTAGCTTTCTAATAAACTGTCTCTCTACACTAAAGCCTACACCAGTGCCATGCATAAGTACATACAAGCACTCATCAAATGCTTTAGGATGGTCCACACTCAGGTAAGCGCAGTTGTATCCTGCAATGTTGTTGTCTTTAAGTGCCTTGCCAGCAGTCATCAGGGCTCTCATGCTAGGCATAACTTCTAGGTTAAGCACTGCATCTTCAAGAATCTTACGAGTCTTAGGTACTAACTCTTGATTAGTATTTTCTTTTAGGTGCTCTTCCATAAAGTCAAAGTACCTAGCTACTGTCTCTTCCCATGTTTCTCTTCTGTTCTTCTCAGGTAGCCATCTTGCATACCTGCTCAGAGCAATAAAGTTTTGGTAATCTGTTGGTAATTTTTTCATTCATCCTCCATTGGTTCTATCTCTATGTCTACCATGCGTTCACCTGCATCATCTAGATAGTCTTTATATTTTAATCTACCATTCCTGTGCAACAGCACAGCAGTAGTAATTCCTTTTTCATATGCTCGCTTGTGTGTAAAGTATATAGCAACAGCACCTAGCAACATGAAAGCAACACTTAACTCTAGGTATTCCATTCCACATTCTCCTCAAATTCTTCTAGAAATCTGTCTTGTTTTTCTATAAGTCTTTTCTCAAAAGCATCAAGCAATTCCTGTGGTTCAATTTCTAATTCATCACAGATGAGGCACACATCATATGTTGCTGAGATGTATGCCTTTAGTTCAGGTAATTGTTTCAAAAGTTAGCTCCGTTAGATACATAGTAATTAGTTATTTTGCCAGATGGTATAGGTCTAGCATCCAGACTACCAAAGCAATCCTCTTTAAACCCACAGAACGCACATGTCATGCATAACTTTTCTTCTGTCTTAGCTTTGTTCCAAGTCGTGGCATTAGCCAGTCGCATAGGTGGTGTGTCTAACTCCATCTTAGCTTTTAAATCAACAACATAAGTATCTATGTCTTGCTCTAGTGGCTGTTCACACAGCTTAAGTGTTGACTTGTTTTTGTTGAAAGCAAGGAAGTATCCTTTCTTTCTCTTGTCTCCTTTACCATAGGCAGATAGTTGTTTGATGTAACCAAACGCATCATCATCCAACCCTGCTTCTTTAAACTTGTTGTCCCAAGACCAAGCACTTGCTGTCTTAATGTCAACCAGTTCACCATCAATCGTACAGTCTTGAGAGCCATTGACACCCTCAAGTGTATGTTTCTTTTGTTGTTCTGTCACTGTATGTCCTGATAGTTTAATCAAAGCAACAAGCACAGCCTCTAGTATATGACCTTGTAAGAAAGTCAAGTATACCTCACCCTTGATTGCCTCAGGGGTGTGTCCTTTATAGTTGTACCATTGTGCTCTCTCACATCTACCTATGCCAGACATACGCAAACCTCTGTTGTCTTCTCTAGGTGTGAAAGCATCTTTGATTGCATCTTCCACTTCTCTACCTGCTTGCATAGCAATAGAGTTTAAGTCACCATCATATGATTTAGACTCCATTAACTTATATATGTCAGGTACTAGTGTTTCTATAGACTTCATAGTCTTCTCCTCTCATTAAAATTAGTATTTATTTTACCCTATTTTTCTATATACTACAACACTTATTGGCTCTAGCATGTAAACAAATGGGTGTTCATCTTCTAATACATGCTTGTGTTTATGCGCTTCTTCTATGGTATTGAACATTGGGTATGACTGCCAGTCAACATGCTCAAGAAGAACATATTCATACTCGTGTCCGTTTTTATCAATGTGTTTCATTCCAGCTTCTCCCTATTTTATACTCTCCAGTTATTGGACAATTCAGTTTGTAATAGTCTGTTGTTTCTTCCATAGCTTGAACAACTAACTTACCTATTGCATCTGCATCTGATGTGTCACACTCTATCTGTATCTCATCATGTATAACACCTAGCTGTGTGTATTCAAACTGTTGTGCAAGAGAATGGAATATAACCCACGCTCTCTTGGCTATGATTGAGCCTGCACTCTGCAACAAGAAGTTCAGTGCTGAGTGTGGGCTACGCACATGTACCTTGCGACCATCAATTGCTTTAATCCAGCCACGCTTACTGGCTGACTCAATCCTCTTACGCAACACAGCAAGAGCAGGTGTGTTAGATAAGAATTGTTCCTTAACTTTCTTACCTAAATCTCTACCACCACCACATATGTTACCTATCAAGAAGTCACCTCCACCATAGAGGTAGGCATAGATGAATCGCTTGGACTCATCACGAGTGGCGAGACCAGCAGCTTTTTGATTGGCTGTATGTATGTCACCACTAAGTATCTCCTCTGTATAGTTATCATCACGCATGTAATGCGCTAAGCATCTCAGCTCTAGTCCACTGAGGTCAGCACCTACAATTACCTTACCCTCTGGCACAGTAAACAAACCACGCATCTCTTGTCCATACTCCTTGTTACTTGCAGTTACCTGCTGTAAGTTTGGATTAGAGCTACTCATTCGGTGTGTTACAGTTCCCATAGTGTGTACTCTGCTATGTATTCTTCCAGTCTCATGATTGTATTCATCTTCCCAGCTACTCACCTGCCCTTGTCTCTTCTGTAGCATCAAGTACCTAGCTATCAACTTAGCCTCAGGTATTTCAACATCTTTAAGTGTAGACTCATCTACCTTAGGCAATCCAGTTGCAGTAAACTCAGTAGGTTTCCATCCATAGTGTGTCAGATGTCTGCCTACTTGCTGTCTACTACCAAGATTAAGTTCAGGGTAGTGCCAGTAACCGTAGTCACCCTCATCATTAGTATGGCACTCAAGGTCTACCTCAGCTTGATACATTAATGTTCTACCACCTGACTTTTTAAACCTTTGCGACACAGGCTTTTTACTTTTCCAAACAGCTAGTGGTACAAATGTTTTATGTACTTCTTCTTCCACCTTACGTAAGTCCTCATTAATATCCTGCAACAACAGGATTGCTCCGTGCAAATCAAAGTACCAACCATTCTTCTCCTGTAGTGTGCAGTGTTTCTTTGTTGCATACTCAAGTAGCTTGGCATCCTCACTTAGTCCAGTCAACAGCATCCTTCTGTATAGTTTAGTTGTAATCTCTGTGTCTCTTATACAATAGTCTAACATCTCCTCACTAAACTTAGACCAGTCTTCATGGTCTCCTTTATCAAACCCAAGTCGCTGACCCCAGCTAGCTAGTGAGTGTCCTCCATCTCTGCGTGGCTCATCAAGCTGGCTCATGACCAGTGTGTCCTCTATCTGGACACCACTAAAGTCTATGTCCATCAGCCTTTCAAGCACTGGTATGTCATACCCTATGCCATTGTGAAACACAAGACAGTCTACCTCCGATGACATCCAAGGCTTGAACAAACCTAGGGTAGTACCTGAAAAGGTAATGACTTGTCCCGAGTCTACATCCTGCACAGCTATACACCATACAACACTAGGGTCTAGTCCATCTGTCTCTATGTCACAACTAAAAGTCCGCATCGCCACCTCCCTCGGCTATAGGATTGTGTCCTTTCTCCAGTCTACCTGTTATACTATTGAAGTATGCCCATCCTGCCTCACCAGTCTGTCCAGTCCTTCTCATCTTAGGTACTCTTATTCGAGTGGAGTTCTTAGTGTACTCATCCTCTGCTAACTTGTCTCTTGAGAACAGTATGTTTGTATGACATGCCTGAGGTATAGCACCACTACCCTTGACATCATACTCACTAATCTTATGAGGGTGCGAGCCATCATCTGGCTTTCTAGTATGGGTAGACAATATCACTGTAGCTTTTGTCTCCTTGCACAGTTTAATAAATCTATCCATAACTTCCTCGATGTTCTCATTACTGAGATTCTTAATAGCAGTATGCAGTGGGTCAACAAGTATAACAGTACAGCCCACTCCCTTGATGAAGTATCTAATCTTAGCAAACATCTCTTCCAAGTCTATACTACCACCACCATCATTATGTAGTTGTATCCTAGAGCCAAATCCTATGTCAACAGCGTTGTCCATTATGTTATCAACATCTAAATCATTAGGCTTAGTCAACTGCATGTTCTCACCAGTGTGTACACTCACCACCTTTCTAATGGTCTCATCTATATTATCTTCAACCATGAAACAACCTATCTTCTCTTTCGTATTGAAAGCAAAGTGGTAGATTAGTTCATTGAGTATAGTAGTCTTACCTATACTGGTGTGTGCAATGATACTGACTAACTCACCTCTGGCTACACCACCTCGCATCATCTCATTGAGGTCACCAAAAGATTCAGGCAGTGGTATGAGTTCTGTGTCTCTATAATTTAGCATGGCATTACGCATGTCTTCAATCGTAGCTACGCCACTGACAGTGTAATCCTTAGAATCATTCCACCACTCATCATAGAATGCCTTACCATCACCACTTGACAGGTAATCACAGGCATCCTTGTGCTTGGCTAGCGTTAGTATCTTACATTTATTCGGACCAAGTATAGGCGCTACCTTTTTAGCTGATGCCCTACCTGCCTCATCATTATCAAAACATAACACCACTGTCTCAAATGAATCAAGCCATTCTATGTTAGCCTTAATGTTATCAATACAATTAGCACCATTGATTACACTAACAGCAGGCCACTTAGAACCAAACATCTCATAGGTAGCCATCGCATCCAACTCACCCTCACATACAGTAACAAACTTGCCTCCCGGTCTGAACAAACTCTGTCCAAACAACTGGTTGCTTGCCTTGGTGTTACCATTACCATAAAAAGTCTTGCTTGCAACAAGCCTAGTTTTTATACCGACCATCTCACCTTTAGTATTGTGATTAGGATAGTGGTGCTTGATGATGTTGCCCTTGCCATCCTTCTCTGCCTTGACCTTATACTTCTCAAGTGTCTCGGCTCTTAGCTTTCTATCAGGCAACGCATAATGGTCTCCTCTATACTCAACTATCCAGTCCTTGTCTTTTGCATCTTCTATTATAACCTTCTCACTGTGTTCTACAAACCCATGGTTGTTACAGGCAAAGCAATGTGTCTGCCCATCTGAATAGACAGCCATGTTATCCTTGCTTGTATCACCACCAGCATCTGCACAGTCAGGGCACTGCTCCTTCCGGAGTAATTTATTTTCCATGTTTTCTCCCTTACTTAAAATGTAAAGGGCATCCGAAGATGCCCCATGTTTAACAGCCTTATCAGAATTAGAATTCAGATGGGTCGAAGTCCTCCACTCCATCTGCCTTCTCTTCTACACGGATAGCCTCTAGATAAGTATACCCACTGTAGTCTCCCTTTCCTTGCTTAACAGCCACAGTTACCTTGTCTCCAAACAGAGACAGGTGTCCAACATCAACCAAGTCCCTATCTTTATTGTAAATCTTAGGTCGGTCAAAGTCTACCTTTCTGCGACTAGTAATTTGTACATTACCATCATACTCACTAGTCTTAAGACCTGCTTTCTCAGCAGTTTTAAGACCAGCCTTATCCAACGCAATGGTCAAAGCATATCTCTCTGAACCCTTGAAGTTGTCGGGTATAGTTACATGATTAAATACAACCTTACCAGTTAGTGCCATTGTTTCTGACATATATATCTCCTTTATAATTAACATCAATGTCACACTTCAAGAAGTGCAACTCTACTAGCAGTATTAATACCACTAGAAGTGCCACAGAAAAAATGGAAGAAAAACTGTAGCACTTCTAGAGGTACTAACTAGGTACACCTAGAATGTATACTATATATAATTACAACTAATAACATCATAGGAATACCTAGTATATATACTAAGTATTATTATATCATAGGTTTCTTTGTATCCACCTGTCTTTACTCTTTATATAATCTTCAAGTAATAATTTACTGTAGTCTAAATGCTCTTGTGCATACTCATCACTCTGCATTATAGTATCTACCTCATTACTATCGTATTCTCCACCCTCGAAATCGTACTCATCTTTGTTAGCATAGGTACGCTCAACACCATTTATATCAGCCATTCATGTCCTCCTTTACTTTGTCTAAAATTTCTTGAGGTATTTCCTCATTGCCCATTAACATCTGTAATGTTATACCATACTTCATAAAGAATTCAATGTCACTTCCATTAAATACATTCATTCCTAACTCTTGCAATGTCTTTGTCACATCCATCACTTATCCTCCTCTTCTAATTTAAATACCAAGGGATTCAACACCTCTTTTAAGGTATGCAGATATTGCATATGCTCGTTGACTTCTAAAAGTTCATCAACTATTTTATTAGCATTGTCAATTCTTCTCTTCAAATCCTTGTTGATTTGCAGTGCCTGTTTGTAAACATTCATGTTGTTATTTGGGTTACTCATCTTTATCCTCCTCACATACACAATAATCCATCTCTGCATTGCAGTCTTCGCACATCTCTATTGCTTTATAGTTTTCATCAACAATTTCTAAGGTTGTCCTTATATCCTTAGTGTAATCATCATTCCATACACCATTCTGCACTATCTGCTGTGCTTCATAATAGTCATCGGCTTCTAGCTCTATCTCAAATACCGAAGTCTGCTCTAGCTCTACTTTAACATTGAACCATCCCATTTTTCTACCTCCTCTCTATTTTTAATCCACTTTTTCTGTAGTTCTATCTGGTTACGCAGGTCATGGATTTGCTCCTGCATATCTACCATTATACTTATATATGTGTGAGGTTCAAGTGAATAGTCATAGTCAATTAGACTAAGCCTGTCATCCTCATCAAATATACTGTGTCCGTACTCATTCTCAATATTCAGGTGGTTTTCTATCTCCTCACCCAAATTCCTTATATCACTTGCATATACTGTTATATCTATACTCATAGTATGTTACGCTCCATTCGTTTAAGTTTATTATATTTACCTTCCAATCTCTTGACTTTATCAAGAAATATTTGCAAAGATGCGTCATCTGTTACCTTTTTTACCTCAGCATCTAGTATTTTTCTTTCTTTTGTACATTCTTCATACAATTTTAAGTACATATCAGCCATTATCGCTCCTTATTTTTAATATTAGGTGTGTTTTTTCGCCATTCTTGCCTGTTTTTTGTTCTATATTTGTGTAAAGCAACACGGTCACCATATTTTAGCAGTTTTCCATCCCTGTCGTACATAGAATTGCCACTTACTTTACCATCTAAATACTCTGGGTTGATAGGTATGCCCATTACTACTCTAACTGGCTCACTTTCCCATACATGTTTAAGTATTCTCCTGCCTTTCATGTGACCTGCCTTAGCAAACACATAATCAACATCCCTGTTGTGTGCTAATCTTTTGTATGCACCGGCCTTTGTGAGACCGGTAACATCCATAACATCATACACATTTACTTCTCTGCCATCTGACAGCAAATAAGTTCTGTTCATAAGACCGTTACTCCTCATGCTCTCCAACAATATCAGAGACATAAACACTGCCCATCTCATCAAACATGCCCATATCACTGCCACGCACATCCATAAGCACTGTTTTTTTCCATCCCCTGCCCTGCTTTGGTGACTCTATCAGCTTGGCTCGAACATTCATGCCCATTAAATCAATCACATACCACTTATCTTTCACTAAAGTAGTAACATCTATGCTAGGCCTAGCACTAGCTTTATCAAACATATCTTGAAACATATACATCTCCTTAAAAATTAACATTAAATTCCTGTCCGTTATCGAACAGCTCTTGGTAATAGTCAGCCATGCCTTTATAGTATGCATAATCCTTTGAATTATCCTCAAAGTCTGCATCATACTGTAAATTCCTCAATTTCTTGAGCATTACAGCAACATCTATAAGACCATGACTACTTTCCCAATTTCTACCAGTCATATCAGCCATATAAATCCTATTTTATATTATTTATTCGCCTCCATGCCTGCCAAGTGATTGATTGCAGAAAATTTGGCACTAGGTCTAACTCTTGTGCTAGTTCCTTATAACATTCAGCAAAAAACTCATACTGTTTGTCAGTCAATCCCTTTTCTTGGTCAGTACATGTACGACCTAATGCGATACTTAGTGCATGTCTATCCACTGTTACATATCGCTTATCATCTGGGTATAGTAAGTTCATAAAGAAATTCTGGGTTTTGTTGCCATTCAGAATATCCCATAACTCATCAGGTTTACCACTTGAAAATATAACTTGCTTTGCTTTATCTTTGAATTGCTTGATGATACCTGTATCACCATACTTTATCAACTCATCGGCAACTATCAAGTTTCGTTTCCAGTTTTGTCTAGGTGAAGACGCTGAAACAACAGCAATATATTTTGACAAAGGTATATTACAATGAACATACTCTTTCCAATTTATCCTGCTAGATGTTGCACCTTCTCTACACTTCCAGTGATTATCCCAATACCACAGATTTTCCTCAATAGCTTTACGCTTTATGTATATATGCTTAATGTTTTTCTTGCATGTATGCATTGTCAGCGTATTGCCTTTAAAGACAATCTTTCTTTTCATTGCTTTATACCTCCATTTTAGTTATAAAGAGTATAGACTATCGCCCTCTAGAGTAAATAGCAATAGCCTATACTGCTTATAACTAATAAAATGTAAGGCACATGAAAGGTCGTAGCAAATCCATATCCCAATCTTCTGTCATGTTTAATGTGCAATTACTTACACAATACCTTACAAGTGAGCAGTTTACAGGACTTCCACCTAGCCATGCTCAGGGCTTTTAAGATGTATGCCTATGGAGACAAACATACAAATTCTTATACTTTTTTATATGCTCCGCAATTCTCCATCTTATTAGCATATACATAAGCAGTCTCAAAGTCTACATTATTCAACATAACTAATCCAGTAGTATCATCGGCAACATAGTATAACGCTTGTTCTTGCATTTTACTATCCCAATCATCTATATGTAAATCAGTTAAATATTCTTTCATAGTATCGTACATTTATTCTCCTATATTTTTACACTTCACGAAGTGTGAATGTTTATACTTAATTATCCATATAAAAATGAATAAGTCAAACGGGTAGCAATATTCTTTATCCCATCTCACTTATTAATTTTCAAGAACCAAAAAAAACCCCGTATAAAACGGGGCTTTTCGTTTGTGAACCTAAGCTACAGATTTTTCTTTTTCTTGACGCTCTTTTATTTTCTTAGTTTGTTCTTCTTTGATTAATTCAACATCAATCCAGAATTCATTAAGTAAATTTTTAAGCGCTTGAATCTGTTTAGGTGATTTAGTTGCCATTTCCTCAGATGTTTTGAAATTATCATCCTTATCTTTGGTAATGTCAATAATCGTTCTAATTATGCCACCTTTACGGGGTAACGGTGTATCTAGCTTGATTGACTCATTGTTATTAATTGTATTGTTATGGATAGTCTTGCGACTCTCTTTAACAAAACTTTTCAACTTATCATCCTTTTCAGCTTTTTTATATGCTCTATCAAAGGCTTGTTTTAACTGGTTCAACTTTGGTTGATTCGGCTTAACTACCTTGTGAAAGTTTGCAAACTCAAAAACATTGTGAATACTAGTTTGAACCCCCGTTGGGTTGGTTGTTGTTATCCATTTAAAGACTCTTTTATCGAATGCTTTGTTGGCTGTATCTAGAGCGCTTAACTCCTTTTCAGCCATTTGACATTCGTTTGACTCTTTAAACTTCTTTTCAACTACCGTTTTATCTAGTGGTATGTGCTTAGGTATATTCTTAGTGTTATCTTTTGATTTTGACATTGTATTTCTCCATTGTTTTACACTTCAAGAAGTGTGTTAATAATATTGAAAGGATGTCTCTTTGGTTCTAACCTTAAAGGCGTGAACCTCTAAGATATACCGTTTCAATTGTTCGGCCTTTCGGCACTGATTAAAGCAGAATTGCCTTAACACCCTCTATATTAATGATATTTATTTCAAAGTCAAGCGAAATAGCAACTTTATTTTTGCAAGGGTTCACACTTCAAGAAGTGCCATGATTTAAAACTATGCATCACTTGCTTATTATGAATAGGTATATATCAATCACTGTATATGACATCGTATCAATGAATTTATTTGTATGAATTGCTGTGCATGTAATGATAGGTATTAATTCATATATATGTTTGACTCAAGCACATGAATTGCTGTGTATGTATTCATATAGATGACCAAGTCAAAGCTGTGTATGAATTCATATATATGTTTATCCCCGAAAGACCGAGCCCACCCCACCCAAACTGTACAAAGTCCATCCCGGGAAACTAACCCGTGTATAAAATTATTATTTTTCAACCCAGAGGCCTGGATTTCGGCACAGGTATTTCGGCATAAGAAAATAATCTTAGGGTACAGTACTTCATATGGTATAATATTGTTTATCTTTAGGTTAAATACTTAAGACTACCTAGAATTCTAGTGAAGATATACTATATATATTTTATAAATTAAACAATCACTAGAATATTCTAGGAAACAACCTAAACAATATTTGAATTCTGGTATAATACTAAACTTATGGCAAACAAAGGTAACATTTCTGTAGACTCTGAAGATGAAATCAGAGAAATCGAGAAAGAACTAGAAGAAGAACTAAGATATGCTGTAGCATCTGCTAAAGGTATAGTTCCTGCTGATGCTGTATTAAAGATTGAGCGCAAAAAAGGCAGACCTACTGGTGGACTTAGTGCAGAATCTAAGAAAGCTGGTGGTAAAAAGTCTAGAATTAAAAGAGGACAGACATATAAGCCTACAGATGATGACTATTCTAAGGTAGAAGAGATGGTTACTATAGGATTAGACCAGCATACTATAGCTAAGATTATGGGTGTAAGTAATGCCACCCTAACAAAATATTTTTCACATAATTTGATAGTAGGTAAAGAGAAGCGTACAGCAAGAGTTGCTGGTGTTGCCTATGAAATGGCAGTTTCTGGGGAATCTCCTAGTATGACTACATTCTGGCTAAAGACACAAGCCGGATGGTCTCCAAAACACCACGTTGTTGTAGAAGATAGACAGTTTGACATACAATGGGCTAGTGATGAAAAAGATATTGCAGACGCTAACCAAGTATTAAGGGA
>Ga0208793_1001875_pt1 | contig 11502 bp, 7 predicted proteins | sample 17_taG_FD_184092 | JGI IMG/M metagenome (GOLD analysis project Ga0208793, IMG submission 184092) | Marine viral communities from the Subarctic Pacific Ocean - 17_ETSP_OMZ_AT15314 metaG (SPAdes) (version 2) | ecosystem: Environmental > Aquatic > Marine > Oceanic | place: Pacific Ocean | collected...
TAATATGTACATTGATCAGCTACCTCCTTTAGTATTTCCATTTGGTTATATGGTTATAAGTTCAGCGTTTCAGTTTTTTGAAGAAGATGAAGAGGATGAAGATGGCGAGATCACCAAGTAACAAAGGAATAACTAAAAGAAATACCAATGTACCACCACCTGCCAGAAATACGCAGGATAACACTAGGGGTCTTATTCCTGGTTTAACAGCTGGTACTACCTATGGTGAAGGTCAACAATTAAAAGAACAAGCTAAAGTTACTGGTATGCCTAAAACAACAACAACACAAGCTCAACCAAGACCAGCAAAACCTATGCCACAAATGGATGTTTTTGGACAAACACAAAGACCTAATGAACCTGTTACTTCAGGTTTACCATTTGGACCTGGTGTGTCACCAGTGAGTACACAAGAAGCTGGAGTAGAAGAAGTAAAATCTTTTATTTATGAAAGCTGGTTAGCAACTGGAGATGACAGCTTACTAGAGTACTTATAATGTACAACGATTTCAATGAAGATAAAGCTAAACAGCTAAGTAAAATAAATCAAACAAGTTTTGCAACTCCTGAATCAGTTATGGTTCAACTATCTAAAAATAATGCTGATGATTCTTTAATTGAAAAAACTAATGTTTTTTTTAGTAGAGATAAAGAAGGACCTTTTGAACGATTAAAAAACTCACTAGCAAAACAATCAGGTATTAATCCAGATACAGTTTCAAGTCTTAGAGAGTTGTACACTAAAAAGACATTTATGGGTCTTAGGTCAGTATGGGAAGATACATTTCCACGAGTAGGTAGAGCAATAGCGTTAAAACAACAGGGTGTAGATAATCCTTGGCAAAAAGCTGATGTAAGTCCTTACAAAATTTGGGATGCAAAAAGAGAAAAAGGCGAAGTTGTAGATTTTGGTACAGCTATTTTTGGTGACACTAATCCTGAAGATACTAAACAATATAAAGAACTTATAGACAATGGTGCAAGTCCAGAGTTTGCAAGACAAACAGTTTTAAAAACAAAAGGTGAAAATATTTGGACATTAATTGAAGAAGAGTCAAGAAAAGTAAATATGCCTGAAGAAGTAGCTCGTGAACTAAAAGCAAGAGGAAAAGGAACACAAGCTACATTTGGTAGAGTTGTTTGGCAATTACCTCCTTTAAATTTTATAGCAGGACCAGATGATAGAGCATACGATTTCTGGACAGGTGTTGTTGACTTAGCAGCAAACATATTTGATCCAACTTTTATTGTTGGCAAAGTAGCTAAAACTGTTAAAGGTGGAACAAAAATGTTAGCTTTATCAGATGATGCAGCAGCTAGTGTTGGTTTATTAAATGGTTATGTGAGAAAATCATTTAGTAAGCGAACAGTAAAAGATGTTATTAATAGTCCTTCTGGAGATAACATAGCTGATTTTTTATTGAAGAATAAAGATAAACCAGCAACTATTCTTGAACAATCTAATTTTAAATTCGTTAACAAATACATAATGAATGATGAACAACTTGCTAGTAATACGACTAAATTTATGAATGATTTGAAAAATATAACTGAAGAAGGTCAAGCAGGAATTTTAAAAGTTAAAGAGTTACTAATGGAAAATTCTAATGTCTTAGCTGCATCAACAGAAGGTATGGTTCCAGAATTACAAAAAGTGGGTAGGTTTTCTCAATTTTTAGATACATACTTTGGTGCTGGTTATCAAACAAAATTAAAGGCTAACAATCCAGATCAATTAATAGTTAATTACACAAAATTTTTAAAAAGCATAGACCCAAAATCTAACCTACTTGGTTTTGATAGAAACCAAAGACTTACACAATTACTAGATAAGTTAGATGCAACTAACACTAAAGACCCATTCCTTAGAGGAAATATCATTGTTAATGCTGTTATTGAAGATATGGGTTCATTAAGAAAAATAGTAGATGAAAGTTTTGAAACTTCTAAAACACTAAGTACTAATGGAAAAATTAGAGCTAAAGCATTATCACAATCAGTATTTACGAACTTGACTAAATATATAGGTGAAGTATCTGATGATATGGGAAAAAACAAATCTCTTTATACAAATTTAAGTCAGTTACCTGATGAAATGAAAATTCTGTGGGGAGATGAGCTTACAAAACTAGGTTGGTCAACAGAAGATATAAATAAAGGATTTAATACATTTGCAAATCAGCCGATATTAGAATCTACACTAACTAGAGATATACGATTACCTGATGTATCAGAAGTAATTAAGTTAGTTAATACATTAGATAAAAGTATGAAAGGACAGTTTCTAAAAGCTGCTGACATAGTTGGCTCCAAAGGTATTGATTCTGTAATGGATTTTTATGTAGGTAAAGTATTCAAACCTATTGCTTTGTTACGACCTGCTTGGACTGTACGAGTTATTGCAGAGGAACAGTTAAGAGCATTAGCTGATGGTGTACTTGGTATTAGAGATAATTACCTTAATCCAATGAGCATACTTGGAAGAATGGGTTTAATTGATGTTAGACCATCTGCTGCACGATCTGGTTGGTTAAATAATGGTGTTTTTGAGGCTGGTATTGGAGAGGCAGAATCAAGAGCTTTTGACAATTTAACTGGTAATACTATTAGACAAAAAGTAGATTGGGAAGTTGTACAAAGAGAAGCAACAGACATAATACAACAAACTGGTGTAGGAAACCCAAATACTAAAAATTGGAATGAAGGACAGTACAGAGTAATTAATAATTATTTAGATAGTAAATTAACACAAGCTATAGCAAAAATAAAATTACAAGGAACAGATATTGAATCTGCTAGGAGGTCAATAGCTACTGAACAACTTATTGATGATATGTTGACAGAAGGTAATGAATTTAGAGAAGCAATGCTTTCTATATCTACTAGCACTAACCAAGAGAATGTTTTGCAAGTATTGCAAACTACGACAGACAGAACTGTAATTAGACAATTCTTAGATACATTAAGTGAAGCTGTTACAGCTGATCTATCTAAAGATGGAAACATTACAGCTGAAATGTGGGAACTTTTAGCAACTGGTAAATTTAAAAATGCAGCAGGTGAAACAATAGATATAAAACAAATTGCAAGAGGATCTGCAACTAAAGCTGAAAAAGCATTATTTGATGCTGGTGAATTAAGTGCAAAAAGACAAAGAGAAATTGCTAAAACAAATGAACAAAATATGAATAAAGCTATTAAAGAATACATTGATAAATTTGGTGATAGTTTAACTGTAGATGTCAAACACAGAACTAAACCAATAACTCTTGATACTAACTTTTACGATAAAATAGTTAACTATGGTATGGAATGGTTGATGACAAGACCTACAAACAATATGTCACGAATACCTGTTTTCAAATCTACTTATTGGAATAAATCAGCAGAGCTTATTTCTATTAGTTCTGAGGCAGTAAAAGATAAAATTTTAAAAGGTGCTGCTGATGCTGGTATAAACAAAAGACAAATAGAAAGATGGAGAAAAATAGTTTCAGCTGGTGATGAGGGAATTGATGATCCAGAGTTAATTGAACAATTAGCTAAAGGTTCAGCTGTACAAAAAACAAAAGATTTGTTGTATGACATTACAGAAAGTCGTAGATTTTGGGATGTAGCAAGATGGGTATTCCCATTCGGTAATGCGTATCAAGAGGTATTAACAACTTGGACTAAATTATTAGGTTCAAACCCTGCTATTGCATCAAGAGCTTCAACAGTATGGTCTGGTTCAACGCAACCAACAGATGAATTTACTGACACAGGTAAAGGTTTTTTCTTTGAAAATCCTACTAATGGTTCTGTTGTGTTTAATTATCCTGGACAAAAATTAGCACGAGATTGGATGTTTGGCGAAGCAGAAAATAATCTTAATGTAAATGTGAACTTACCAGTGTACGCACAAAGTCTTAACATAGCAGCAACTGTTTTACCTGGTGTAGGTCCTACTATAAGAATACCAGCAGCTTTTTTCTTTCAGAATTTTCCAGAAGAAAGTTTTGCAAACAAGATTATATTTGGTGATTTTGCTGCTCCTGACCTAAGTGTTGAAGGTGAACTAACCAAAGCTCTTGGTTTAAAACCTGCTTGGTTTGATAAATTTCAAAAGTTAGTATATAACAAAGAAGAGAACGCACAGGGAGTATTTGGTAATACAGTAATGGACACCTACGAAGCCTTGCTTTATGCAGGTCTTATTGATGACAGTACTGAAGAAGGTTTTAGAAAAGGTATGGATTTAGCTGTTAATAAAGCAAAAGGTCTTTTTGCAATTAGAGTTGTTTCGCAATTTTTAGGACCATCAGGAGTTTCTACTCCTATTTATGATATTACTGATAAAAACGGAAATGTATTTATGTTAGAAACATTAGCTGATGAATACAGAAGTATTAAGATTTCTAACAACTATGATGATACAGTTGCTACACAGAAATTTTTACAAAAATTTGGATTCAATCCTTTAGCTTTAACAGTATCTAAAACTGTATCTATAGAGAAATTTCCTGTAACAGGAGAAGGATATGATTGGTATAAAGAAAACAAAGATTTATACGAAGAATACCCACTTGTTGCTTGGTATCTTGAACCACCAAGTCCTTATGAAGAGTTCTCCTATCCAGCATATCGTGAAGGCATAGAACAAAACAAAAGAGTTTACAGAACACCTGAACAGTGGGTTATAGCAAAAAACAAATTGTTAGGTGCAGTCGCTATGGATCAATACGAAAGAGAAATAGGTATTGCAGGTAATAATACAGAAGTTGCGAAAACTATAAGAGATAAATACAAGAAACAACTTATGGATCAGTATTGGGGATATGGTCAACCAGGTATAGTAGGCTCTCCAACACAACCATCAACTGATATGCAGATAGAACAGTTACAAAAAATGGTTAGTGACCCAGAATTGCAAGATAATGAACAAGTAAAAAGCATTAAATTATACCTAGAACAAAGACAAAATTTAATTAATATTACAAAAGCAACACAAGATTCTGAAACAATTTGGAAAACTTCAAGGAATTATGCAGGTGCAAGACAAATGTTAAGACAGTATGCAGATACATTGATTACCGAAAATCAAAAGTTCGGTCCTATATTTGATCAACTGTTAGCAAAAGAATTACAACCTGAATATGAAGATGATTTGTTGCTACAATTAAATGAGAGTAATAATGGATAAATTATGTTAGAAAAGTTTAAAAAACAAATATTTGAAATAATTGCAAATGATACAGGTAGTAATATAAAGCCAACGCAAGATCAGATTAATGCAATAAATGCAGCTACAACTTATGATGATGCTAGAGCAGTAGCATTACAAGCAGGTTGGGGTACTTATGTTTCTATTTTTGAAGAAAATAATCCTACTGATGAACCACAAGGTAATATATTTTCTGATCTTGACCTTTCTCAATCCCTTTATCAGAGTGACCCTTTTATAGGAGTAGATAAAGATACACCAATAACTTATAAAGGACAGAAAACAACTGTTGGTGAATATGAAGATAACTTTTATCAAGATGGTGATGAAAACTTTGGGTTTGTTAATTTATCTCCTAATAAAATTATTGATTTACAAGTACAACTTGTTAATTCAGGACTTTTAGGACCTAAAGCAGGAATAACTTTTAGACCTGGTGTATGGCAAAGAGAAGTTGAAGGTAAGATAATGTACAATATTATGGCACAAGCTAACACTGTTGGTGTCGGTAAAGCTGAAAGTGGGTGGGAAAATATACTAGAAAGTTATATACAAAACCCTGTTTCCATACCTGTACAACCTGACCCTTATTTGCCACCTGATTATCAATCAGTTGCTGGTAGTATAACTAATACTTTTAAAGAACAACTAGGAAGAGATCCAATGCCCTATGAACTAAAACTTTTAGCAAATACTTATATGACAGAATCAGAAAAGTCCTATAATCAAGATGTGATGTTGTTACAAGAGGCACAGAAAGATGTTGTTGCAACACCAGAAAACTTAATGGATTATGGTAATCACACACAAGCAGAATTGATAAAAGAAAAAGGATTAACACAAATAGATCCTAGTGCTGCTTTGTTTGACAAGTTTCAACAAATTACTGCTGAAGAGAGGGAAAGAGTAAAAGATTATGGGGATATTCAAGCCACTAATAGTATCATTCTTAATAGTATCACAGGTAGCCCAAGGTAATATTATGGAACAGAACAGAGATTTAATGAACACTAACCCAGCACTAATAGATATATATTTACAAGCATTACTTATGAAAGAAAGTTCAGGTAATTATATGGCTGAACATACACCTAGCACTATAGAAGATTTTGCTACTGGTAAACCTATACGAGTACAAGCTCTAGGTGGATATGGGATATTAGATATTAACTGGAACAAATGGTCAAAACAAGCAGGACTAGAAGGTGCTGATTGGAAAGATAAAGCAGCACAAGATGCTGTTGCTAAATTTAAAGTACAAGAATATTTTAATAGATTTGGCTCTTGGGATTTAGTATCTGTTGCTTGGTTTGCAGGACCTGGAGATGCAGATGATTTAAAGAGTACTGGTACACTTGATATGACACAAGAAGATTCTAATGGCACTAATGTAGAAGATTATGTAGCTACTATGAACAAACTTATTGGTGAAGAACTAATGACTATAGAAGTTCCAATGGAAACATTTACACCACCACAAATAATTGCAGGTCCACAAACAGATCCTGTTATAGATAACCAAAGAAATATGGATGATGTATTTGCTGCACAGATACTAGATGCTATGACTAAAGCTAATGCAGGTGGTATGCGACCAAGTTTTGATTCACAAGTTCCAGCAGGAGCAGGAAGATTTGAAGATGCTGTTGTAGAGGCACAAACTAAAAGAGGGGATATTGGTAAACCACCAGTAGAACAGGTTAATAAATACGCACAAACTGTAGAACAGGCATTTCAACAATACTTGGATGCAGTAAACAATGGCTGAAGATAACACACCTACAAATGTAGTAGATGATTTAGCTAAACAAAATGAACTTATAAATAATTTTGTAAACTCTATGAAAACAGAAGGTAATTTGGAATTTTATGTGAAACATAGTGGTACAGAAGTACCTGCTAGTAGCATACGATATAATCCAAGAATTGGTATAGGTTCACAAATACCAGGTTTTTATACAGAGCCATTAGGTATTAGAGATATTAAAGCTATGGGTGGAAGAGGTGGACCAAATGCAATAAGTAATTATTACAAGGTGCAAGTCAATAGTAATAATTTGTTAATTTCAGCAGGAGGAGGAAAAGTTACAGGATTAAAAAGTCCTATAAGTAGTGTTGGATATGCAGACCTTGGTAATGAAATAGAAAAAATTGATTGGAAAATATTTGAACAAGAAACAGGTTTAAGTTGGGAAAATGATTTTAATGGTAAAAGGTTATTTTCTGTAGAAAATGGACAAAAGTATTTAGGTTCTGATTCACAAGGATTTATAAAAAGATTAGGAGTAATGGGATTAACTGATGATGAAATATCTAGTGCATTAAGAAAATCAGGAATAGAAGGTTTTGTTTCTGGTCCTACAAATAATCAATATGAAGTTGTATTACTAGACCCTAATGATGATTTGGGTGTAGGAAAAAATATAAATGTACAAGATGCAACAGAAACAGATTTTGTAAACAATCAAAGTAAAGTTAATCAAATAGATGAATTAATTATAGACACACCTACAAATGTAGTAGATGTTGGTAATGTACACGATAATCCTAATTATAAAGTTAGTTTAAATGTTGATAACAATGGTAATGTAATAATATATCGTTCTACTAATACACCAGATAGATTTTCAGATACAGATTTTAGTAAGTTTGAAATAAATAAAACTATAGGAGAACAAACTTATTTTGCTTCAAATCCTGAATTTGCACAATCTTTTTCTCAAAGTGGTAAAAGAAACATATATTCTTTTTCTACAAATATAAAACCTGAAGAAATTTTACATTTACAATCAAACATTTATGAAAATAAAGAACTGTTAAATAAATTAGGTGGACAAGAGTATATAAATAATATTGTAAATGAAAGAGGTATTAATAATTATAGATTTAATAGTTTAGATAATATACCTAAAAGTTTAACTTGGAGTGAATTATATTATTCAACAAATAAAGGTAGAACAGATGGCAGTAAAGAAATACTACAACGAGAGATTGTTGAACTACAAAATAATGGCGTAAAAGCTATTGGAGTTTCTCCTGTTAGTGGTGCAAAAAATGAATACAATATATTGCCTATAATAAATGAACAATCACAATTAGATATTGTAGCAAAAGGTTTAATTGACAAAAATTTAATAGAAGTTCCAACAGACACACCTACAAATGTAGAACTTGTTAAAGATACTTATGTTATTAATACAGACACACCTAAAAATGTAGTAGGTGATGAATTTGTGGATAACTATGGAAAAACAACTACAGGTTTTATAGATGATTTACCATTAGAAAAACCTGTAAAAGATGTGTTTTTAAATGCAGCAGATAGTAGATTAAAAAGGCTTGGAGCCCAACTTGCTAAACCAAGTGGAATACTAGATACAGTTGATATTTGGGAAGTGGGAGTTCTTGCTTTAGTTGCTGGTGCTATTGCATATAATGAAATAGATGAAATACCAAAAATTACTAAAAATACAATATTGAGAACTTATAATTTATCGCAAGGCAGACCCATAGATGCACCACTTCGTATTATTGGTTTACCTGTATTAAAGGTTTCTGAATACGATATTGATTTTGAATATGCTATGGAAACATTAGAAAAAGGTGAAAAAGTAATGCCTACTGAAATTGCGATAGATTATGTACAAGAAAAAGCTGAAGAATTTGAAGGAGAAAGTACAGCTTCAGGATATGCTTATATGACACCATCAGCTAAAAATACTGATACAATGGAAACGACACAAAAAATACAACCTGGAGTACAAGAAGAAAAGATGTTTGAACAACTAAGACCTAAAAAAACTAAATCAGCTGGTGGATCAGGAGCAAGGATTCAATAATGGCACAGGTAATAGTTTATGGACCTAATGGAGCTAGGACAACAGCAAATACAGAAAAAAGAGAAGGTGAAGCAAAATCAGAGTACGAAAGACTGTTAGCTGGTGAGATAGAAGGTAGAGAAGGTTACGCAGGTGCAACACAATCAGAACCATTAACAGAAGATTACCCTGGTGACTATGGTGGTGAAGATGCTTCTACTCCAATTAATGAAAGAGAAAGTGTTGTCGGTGTAGGTAATACAGGTTATGATACAAAAGATTATTCTGATGCAGGACCTGGTGACCCACTATCAGTAACGAGAGAACCAACTTCTAGTCCTGGACAAGCCTCTGAACAATTTTCACAACTTGTAGATTCTGGACAAAAAGATTTTTTAAACATTCCTGAAAATGCTTTTTTATGGGATGTTGATGGTACATTATATTTAGCATATGAAGTACCTGGTGCAGGTGGAGAAGTGTACGAAGGTAATCCAATGTATATGGCATATACAGTTGTTGAGAATGATTTAATAAAAGCTGGTTTAATATCTCCTGAAGCTCCTGTACCAACAGTTAATAGGACAATGACTAGAGATGCTTTTGATTCTACAACAATAGTCTTTGGTAACACAGATCAACTTACATCAGAAATAGATAACCCATTTGCTAGTTTTAGAGAAACAGTTAGTGAACAAGCACAAGTTGCACCTTGGATTAAAGACCCAGAGATGCTTTCTCTAATTGCAGAAGCAGCTTTAGAAGGTAGGGTTGTGTCTGATGCAGAGTGGCAATCTACAACTTGGTATCAAACTAATAATGAATCACAAAGAGAATGGTTAAGAACATTTTATGCTGATCCAACAACAGCAGCACAGTTAAAAACAGATGCAGAACTTGCTGTAGCAAATTCATTAAGGGCAGCAGGTGTATCTAATGCACCACAATCAGTTAGTAATTGGATGGCTTCTAAGTTTGTCAGTGGAGAATGGAGTGATGCTTATACATCTGAACAGATAACCCTTTTTGCAGACCCTTATGCACCTGGTATAAAAGACAGTGCATTTCAAACATATTTAGATACTGTTTCTATAACAGGTCTTGATAGAACAACAGAGAAAGAAAGAGAAGTAGGAGAACTATACACAACTTGGTTAGGACCTACTTTAGGTGCTTTGACAGATGATGAAAAAGCAGATATAGCAGGTAAGTTACGAAGTGACCCAGACTATCAAGATAAACTAATAGAATCATTAAAACAATCACGACTTGCTGCATTTAGTAATTACACAAATCCAGAACTTACTTATGAAGATATTGCAAGACCTTGGAGAAACTTAACAACTTCTGTATGGGGTCAGACAGCAGATGAAACACAAGGTTGGTGGCAAGAAATGGTTAAGACCAATGACTTTGCTAAAGCACAAACTACACTTAGAGAAAGAGGATTAGAGCAAGATGTGACACAAGTTACACAAGATGCAACACAAGCATTACAACAAGCGTTAGGACAAGGTTCTGTAAGCCAGACAGGAGTTAATGTATAATGGCAACATTTGAAGAATTAGCTAAAAGTTTATATCCTAATATGCCTATAGATATTCTTGATTTATTCTCTAGTGAGTGGGCAAGAACAGGAGATCCACAAGTAGCTATTGCAGAAGTAAGAAGAAGTGATGCTTATGATATAGCTTTTCCTGGTAATAAAAGACCAGATGGAACAGTTAAGTTTGATGAAGTTACATACACAGGTCTTAAAGAAAGTTACATAGGTACTTTACAAGAGTATGGTATTCCAAGAAATACATCAGTAGATTTACTAACAAAAAGATTCACAGGTCTTATTGAAGGCGAAGTATCTGCTAGAGAATTTGCACAAAGAATTGATGCTACATTCCAAGGCATACAGGAAAACATACCTGAAGTACAAGAGTTCTACGCAAGTAATTTTGGTTTAGAGCTTACACCTGAAGCTATATTTATTGGTGCTTTAGATCCAGCAGTAGGTGAAGAGATTGTTGCAGGTAGAATAACTACTGCACAGATAGGTGGAGAAGCAGCAAGAGCAGGGTTTAGTATTACAGGTGATCTGGCACAAAGACTACAAAGAGCTGGTGTATCACAAGCACAAGCTAGACAAATCTTTACTTCTGCTGAAGCACAGTTACCACAATTACAAGAGTTACAAGCACAACAAGGTGTTGAAACATCAGAGCAGTTTGGTTTAGAAGAGTTCACAGAAGCAGCAGTATTCCAAAGCCCAGAAGAATTACAACAAATACAAAGACTTAGAGCAGAACAAGCATCAGAGTTTGCACCAACTACAGGTGCTGCTAGAACAGGTCGTAGAGTTTCAGGATTAACTGAACTTTAATACTTGTATATCCCACATATAGTGGTACTATATATAGTATCGCATAGCAACAGTCTGCGAACAAATTGACATTGCACCTCCAGTTTATCTCTGGCGTATAAACTGCG
>Ga0208793_1001880_pt1 | contig 11476 bp, 8 predicted proteins | sample 17_taG_FD_184092 | JGI IMG/M metagenome (GOLD analysis project Ga0208793, IMG submission 184092) | Marine viral communities from the Subarctic Pacific Ocean - 17_ETSP_OMZ_AT15314 metaG (SPAdes) (version 2) | ecosystem: Environmental > Aquatic > Marine > Oceanic | place: Pacific Ocean | collected...
AGCAGTAAAATTCCAAACCCATTCTAAATCCTTTCGAGATTTGGTCTCATTGTTTGGATAGCTTTGATAATTGAAAACCTTTGAGTTTTTGTTTAAATACATATCACTATCATAGGATACAAAACACAACCTTAACACATCCTTTATAGATTTATCAGACGCTACATCTAATAGATTATCATAATAGCTTCTTAATGCATTAAAAGCATAGGTATGTGTGCTTAAATCATTATCACATTTAACTAATACTTTTAACCCTTTTCCTGAGGGGCTTACAAATGCAGCATAGGTATAGGGAATGCTTATTATTTTAGATTTTACATCTTGAACATTATCAAGCTTGTCGTAATCTAAATGTAATAAACCTGAATAAGATTCTATATTTTCTTTCTTTCGCTTGTATTTATAAGTAGCAGAGATTGTAAAAGCAGGGAGTTTTAATTTTAACTCATCTGCTTGTTTTGTATCCCCATTATTTATATGATATTTAATATCTTCTATTTGCTTTTTCCAAAAGCCTTTCTTGATTTGTTCAAGAACTTTTTGAACCTCTACGATTCTGTTATTTGACCCATTTAATGAGTCCATAAAATTTATATTTTTCATTATGTTATTTTTTAAAGTTTAAAATACCAAAGCCCCATACTTGCTATTTGCTGCTATTTAAAGACCAGTTAAATATTTGAAATTGGGCATTTTTTTCCTCCTCCCATTTTGGAAGTCCTTAGTTAGATAACTACTTACTATTATTCAGTATTCATCAAGGTTATATGTTAAGAAGGTTTACATCATTGACATTAGATTTATGTCAACTTAAATTGATAATGAAATAGAAAATACGTATCTTTGAGGTGCTTAAAACATCAAGTCAATGGTTTTCGATTTCGATCAATTCTGTTGACTTTTTTCTTTTACAAAGGAAAGTGAAAATAATATTATCTACAAAGTTAGTTATCAACATAAATACCTAATTTACAATAGTTTAACAACTTTTATAATACTTTTATAATACTTTTATAATACTTTTGTAATAGTATATAATGATTGGGAGAATTAAAGCTAAATTTCTATATTTTATAATGGAATTAACTATTTTTTAAATTAATAGCAATTAAATTTTCTTTTCTTTTAAAAATGAAGACTTTCTTATTCAAGAAGTAAAGTTATTAACATTAATTTTCAGGATTTTGATGAAATAGAATATCACAAAAAATAAATTTTGCATAAATATTCAAAAACTAAAAAGGATTATAGATTTCAATCATTGATTAACCAATCAAATATAATTTTTAAAAATTTATTTTCTTCGGCAGTTATTGGAGCTCTACTGGGATGTGCACATTTGTTTCTAATATCATTTAATTTTGTCATCCACTTTAATGAATTTTCCTTGCTTGCGCTCGAAGTTAATCTAGGATCTGTAAAAATAGTTTTAAAAAAACTACTCCAATTACCAGATTTTTCAATAATTGATTTATAATCAAGAAGATATAGAAAGTTTTCTTGCGGCTCTGATTGCCCCTGCGCATTATACATTTGATAACTTTTGCTAAGAACTGAATCATTCACAGCTGGTGGTTTGAGCCAATTATCTGGATTAAATTGATATTCTTCACAAATTTTTGTTTTAACTATGCTAGAGATTTTTAATTCTAACTTCTCGACCATATCTTTTCCACTTTCATTAAACTCTCCTGAATTATTTGTTATCCATTCTTGTAAACCCTTCGGATTAAATTCAGATTCCTTTTTATTAATACAGTATTGAAACTCTCGAAATACATTCTCTCTACCTTGACCACCTGTTCCCGCACTTCTGAAATTTTGAATATCAATTATCGATAAATTATTAATATAATTTGTAAGATGTACTAATTTTGGCCTACAGATTTCAAAAATATCTTTTGCTGATTTACTTGCAACTTCGATTGAATTTAATGTGTGGTCAGTTTTAATTATTGAATCTAATAAGCGAATAATTGAAGCTATACCAATATTCATTGATATAAAACCTCCATAAGCACTACCTAATTCCCAGTTTTCTGCACTTTTTTCTTGAATATACTTAAAAACTAATGTGAAGAACTCTTTAGATTTAGATAGCATACTCGAATATCCATCGACCCATAGAGGACCTGTAGAAACTAATCTGTTTCTATGGATTTTGGCAAAGAAGTCAGTTTTTTTAAATCCATAGCTAATAACATAATCAAGAGTGATATTTACTGTATCAGATTTTTTATTTTCACCAAGTTTTATTCTTCCGTACAATGGACTTGAATTTTCTTTTGAAAGATCCATTAGTAACCTTGCCATTACAGCAAAAATTGCATTATTGTAGATTGGAGAATTCCAGTGTAACTCTGCTTTTATAGTTGTTAACAGATTTTGTGAGACAGATTTTTGTTTGTGATTTATATTTACAAACATATCTACTTGAATTTCAACGGGTAAATTTTCAAATGCAACAACTGGAATAGTGTGTTTTGATTTCCATTCACTTTTTGAATATCCATACAACCTATGCTGTCCGTCTATTATAAATGCTGATCTAAATGTATCGGGAAGCTTTAGTACACCAACCGAACAATCTTCGACGTCGTGATTAGATGAGTTTTTTTCGAAAACTAATTTTTTACCGTCTGTATCAAAATTCACTATTATTGAATTTGGGAAAAACCCAGAACCACCTTCATTTGAATCAAGAAAAACTCCTATATCAGATACTCTCTTTTTATTTACCATCCTTTGATATGTACCAACTACTTCTTCACTTGTGGTATTATTGTGAAGTATATAAGATAATTTTAATAATTTTTCAGGCTGAATTGAGAAAGAGTAGTATGTGTGTCCACCCATTTTACCTCGAATAGCAGGGACTTTAGTTTTTAAAGAAGGAACAGATTCACCTGAGAATATTCTTCCAAATAATTGGTACTTTGATGCTTCACCAAGATGAGAAGACAACTGTTCATAATATTTAATATCATCTTGTGTAAAAAGAATAATTTTATTCTCTTTAATTCTATTAATATCATTTTGAGAAAGAATTATATTATTTGTTGCTATTATGAATTTTACTTTTTTTCTAGTTTCAAAAGAGGTATTTAAATATTTGATTATTCCATTTTTGATGTTTGCAAAATCATTAATTATAGTTTGTAGAGTTCTGGTTTTTCTAGTTTCTGCACTTTTACATTCAATAACAATAGCTGTATCGTCATCAAAACAAAATACATCTATTTGTCTTGGAGGAATATCCAAATTTTTTGTGTAGGGAATTTTAAACGAGTTGTCTACATTTAATCTAGTATATCCCATTTTATGAAAAACTGTCCAAACTTGATTTTCAAATAAAACTGAGTGTGGTTTTATTTTTTTTAATCTAGTTGAATTAGTGTAACTTCTTTCGATTTCCCATCCTTGAGCTATATAATCTTGTTCTTCAGATTTAGTAACTGATTTAAAATAATATTTTTCTTTATTTAATCTTGATACAGATTTTATGTTTTCTTCAGTTGTGATTTTTTCAAAAAACTCTTCTTTAGTCATATATTTTCTCTTGTAAGGAAATCTAATTTTTTTTCTAAAAATAGAAAAAATATTTAAGTTTTAGCTTAATTCAATTTTTTAAGTTATGTTATAGAACTTTTAGATATTTTATCAAAATCTATATATTTACCTGTAAACATAAAACTCGAATCTTTACCGTTAACACAATATATTAAATTAATTAAATTAAAAATGATATGAATAAACGAGATTGGAAATATTTATATAAGGATATTGGTTTTGATATGTCCTATTGGTTGATTATGCTAATACTTTTTTGTGTTGGTTATGTTTTTGGATTAAACGATGGAAGAAATAGCTTTTTTATAACAACAATACTATTATATTTATTTGTTGGTCCTGCTGTTGATGCAGACAGAAAAAAAAGACAGGCTAAAGAAAAAAGAGAAAGTATAAAAAAAGCCAGGATCGAAGGTGAAGATATCGCATTATTTGGAATGTCACTTGAAGATATATATCAAATAAAGTACGAGGGGGGATGGAGTTCGCCTAAAGTAACAAAAGAATTTAAAGAGAAAGAGAAAGCTATGAGGAAGGAAGTAGAGAAAGCTAGAGAGAAAATAATAGGAAGAGATTGGATTAATAGATTATATCATTAATTAAAGGGAAAAGCTATTTCTAAACCTCTTAAATAGGTTAACTTAGATTAATTATATTCATAATTTACAAACATAATACAAGCCCAGATTGATAATATTAAAAATCAACTAAAAATTTACGTACTTCAAGTGTTTAGAACAGAATCAAAAGATTATTTAGAGGCATTTTCTAAGATAGAGGCATTTATTAAATCAAATAATAGTAATGCTGGATCTTCAATTTCTAAAGAATCTACCAATAAAATAAATGTTGTAAATTGGAGTTATTTAAAATTAAACAAGTAAAAAAAGAACCCCAAACAGAATTCCGAACTCCATTAAAAAATTTATCTTTAAAAATTGAAAATATCATAATACTGAATGGATAAAAAACATAATTTCACTTTTATAGACTTATTCGCTGGAATTGGAGGATTTCATTTAGCAATGCACAATTTGGGCGGAGAATGCGTTTTTGCGTCTGAAATGGATTTACCTGCAAGAAACACATATGAGCATAATTTTAAAAAAATATCTCCAAAACTTTTTAAAGAAAATAAGTTTAATAATGATATTAGAAATATAAACCCAAATGATATTCCTGACTTTGATGTTCTTTGTGCAGGTTTTCCTTGCCAACCATTTAGTCAAGCAGGTTATAAAAGAGGTTTTGAGGATAATCATAATTCAGAGAGGGGAAATCTTTTCTTTAACATTGCTGAAGTTTTAGAAGCAAAAAAACCAAAAGCCTTTTTTCTTGAAAATGTTAGAGGTTTAGTTACTCACGATGACGGAAAAACCTTTAAAATAATTAGAGATATTTTAGAAAATGAATTAGGTTATTCCTTTTATTTTAAAATAGTAAAAGCTTCAGATTATGGTTTACCACAATTAAGACCAAGAGCTTTTATGATTGGGTTTCGTGATGAAAACTTTATGAAGGGATTTACATTCCCTCAAACAAAGCCATTAAAATTTACAATGAGTGACGTTTGGGAGGGTAATTGTAGTAGAGAAATTGGTTTTACAATAAGAGTTGGCGGTCGTGGTTCAAAAATAGATGACAGAAGGAATTGGGATGCTTATTATGTAGATGGAGAAGTAAAACAACTTGGAGTAAAACAAGGGAAAAAAATGCAAGGTTTTCCAGAAAACTACGACTTTCCTGTAAGTAAAACACAAGCTATAAAACAATTAGGTAATAGTGTTGCAATTGATGCCATACAAGAAGTAGCTAATCAAATGTTAAACTATTTAAAATCATTAGAGAATTCAACTTTAACAACCCCGAAAATGAAAGAAACTAAAAACAAAGGAGAGTGGACAGAATTATTAGTTTTTGTTAAGTTATTAGCTGAACAAAAATTTCATTTATCTGATAAAGATTTGAATAAAAAACTTAATTTTCTCAATATTTCAAAAATAACAACAAGAAATTTAGATTTAGACTTCTTCATTATAGACAAAACAACAATCAAAGCTGTTAACAATACTTCAGGAGAAAATAAAACAATCGATATTTCAAATATATTAAATGAAAAAAGTTTACGAGAATTAACTGAATCAATTCAAAATGGAAAAGCTACTTTTGATATTCCAGAGTTTAAAATAATCCAAAATAATTTAGGTTTCAATATAGTAAAAGGTGGAACAAGTAGTCAAAAATCAGACATCGTTTTAGATATTAACAATGATGAAATTGAAAAACAAAACGAAGGGTTTGGAATAAAATCATATTTAGGTAGTAAACCTACTCTTTTAAATGCATCTGGAAACACAAACTTCATCTTTGAAATTAAAGGCTTAAATCAATCAAATATTGACGAAATAAACCAAATAGAAACAAGAACAAAATTAAAGGATAGAATTATATTCATAGAAGAGTTAGGTGGTACATTTAATTATGTTGGTGCAGAAAAGGAAACAATGGAACATAATCTAAAAATATCCGATAGTTTAATGCCAAACATTGTTGGTCACTTATTATTGAGTTTTTATAAAAAAAGAATTTCAAAAATTTCTAAAATTGTCGATGAGATTCACAAAGAAGGTTCTTTAAATATAGAGATTAATTACGGAGAAAAAGAATCATTAGAAATAAAAGTTAAAAGACTTTTAACAGATATTTTACTTGGCTTTTTTGCAGGAAAGAAATGGAATGGCGAAAATTTAGCAAATGGAACTATTGTTGTGAAAAAATCTGGAGAATGTTTAGGATTTCATATAATAGATAGTAAAAGTTTGAAAGATTATCTTTTTGAGAATATTAGTTTAGACACACCATCAACAACAAGACATAGGTTTGGAAAAATTTATAAAGAGAAAGATGGAAAATTATATTTTAAACTGAATTTACAATTGAGATTTTAAAAGCCAGTTGCCAACACCGTGTATAATTAATTGTTTTTATTGGCTTAACGTTTTATGACTCTACTAAAACAGAATAAGTTTAATAAAGTATTTTTAAAATCTAACGTCTCTAAATAACTTTAGGGAAGTTTTTCTTTAAACCATAGGTATACCCTCTTCCTTTAGTTCAGCTATTTCTAAACCACGTAAGTAAGTTAGATTTATTAAATTTGATTATGGCAACAAAAGTAAACATTACATTAAAAGACAATGAAGGTAAGGAAGAGATTATTAAAAGATTTTTCTTTGGATCTGAACATCTAAACAGATGGGTAGATAGACAAGACAGAGAGGTGATCAACATAGAATACTTATAAGATTATTGTAATTTTTTTCCCTAAACCAGAGGCAACTCTTCTTCTTTTAATTCAGGGAGTTCTAAACCTCGTAAATAGGTTACTTATATTTTAATATATTTGTCTTCAATCAATGGATTAAATAGTATGAATGATTTTTTACAATATTTAGTTGTATTTTCTTTCTTTACCGCTGCTATGGACTATTCTAGATGTTTTACAGAATGGTCTGATGCTTATTTCAACAAAGGCAATGCAAAACTTCCACCAACAAATTCAGATTATTTTTTTATAGTATCAAGCGGAAAATATATTTCATTGATTAAAATTTATCACATAACAGCTATTGTTTTTGAATATTTTTTTTTATTTTATGTTTTCTTTTTTGTTAAGTGGTGGTTTGCAGTTCTTCTTTTAGTATCACATTTTTTAAAGCCACTCATTTATATCAGATTTTTTCCAAAAGAATATAACTTTTATTTAAATGGGGGGTATCAAACTGCTAATTATTGGCAAAGAGCTTTAAGAGGATTTTATTTATATCCTATTTTAGTTTTTTTAATTTTATATTTTATAAATTTTTAGCTTTTGTAATCCAAAATAAACATAGTCTAAATTTAAATTTTTGAAGTGTATGGTAAGAATTCTCAGATATACAACTTTCCCCCTAGTTTTTTTGTTATCATTAATGTTATGTGGTAAAATTTTGGCGCCAATTCTTGGGTTTTTTTTCTCCTTTTGTGAAATTGTTGCCTCCTTATTGTCATCAGAACCTCCAAACTTTTTATGGGAATTTGTAATAGAGCCTGCTATAATTTCAGGAATATGCGGGTATTGTTCATTTATGCTTGCTCTTCTTGTTTATCCTGGAGATAACAGAATGATTCCAATTGTAATATGTTCATCTATTTTGATAGTTATATTAATTTTTTATGTAATAGCTTTTAACACAGGAATTAATACTTTAATTGATCTAAATCCCAATGAGTCCTTTGAAGACATTTCAAAACCAAGGTTTTATGTTTCTATCTTTTCAACCCTAGTTGGATATTCATACGCTGTTTATACACTATTAAAAAGATAATTTTATTGCAAATTAATGATTGGCATATCTTCCTCCTTCAATTCAGCTATTTCTAAACCTCTTAAGTAGGTTAAACTTACGTTTATTGATGAATGTCCCATAGCTTTCTGTAGCTTGGTAATAGAACCAGTTCTTTTAAAGATTTCTATAGCTCCTGTGTGTCTAAATGAGTAAAGAGTTTGTCCTTGTTCAAGTGTGTTTGATTGTTTCTTAAAACGACTCCAAAGGGTTTTAAAGTAATCTTGATTTAATGGTGTAGGTCTTCCAGAAAAGATATTATGATGAGGTTCTCCTTTTACAAGTAATTGTCTAACATAAGTTGGAACTGGAACGATTCTATTTCTACCAGATTTGTTTCTATTACCAGATAAATGAATGTATTTAAGGTCATCAGAAAAGTCAGACCAAGTAAGTTCTCTTATCTCACGATGAGGTCTTAAAAGACATCCATAGGTCATTAAGCAGCACAAGTATAACTGTTTGTTATATGCTTTAATATCTTCAAGTATCTTAATGATATTGTCAAAGGGTTTGTGCATTTTAGCATTTGCTCTTTTTGACTTTATCCCCTGCATTGGATTGGAAGTCATTCCTATTTTTCTTGCCTCATTAATTAGTGAACATAACCTCAGCCTATAAGTGTTGAAGGAACTTTCTGAATTGTATTTATGTAATACTCTTTCTATATGCAGAGGTTGAATAGGGGACTCTTTGAATTCTTTAATAAGCTTATTAAATATAAACTGTAACATCTCCTTATATTTCTTGGTATAGTTTTCTTTGAGTTTATTGTTTAGGGCTACTGTTAGGTAATCCTTATCTGTCATATTAGGTTTTATGAGATTGGATACTTTAAATTGCTCTAAGGTTAAGCCACTAATTAAAAACTGATACACCTCTGATGCTAATAGATTACCAATTCTAAGACGTTCAGAAATAGGGTAGGAGTTGGGATAGATTTTAGAATTGATTTTAGATCCATTAAACAATCGATATCGTTTGTTGTTTTGGTTAAAAATTACATAAACCCTACTTTTAGAGTCAACTTTTACTTTTGGATACATTAAATTCATTTGACAGACATTTGACAGATTATATTTTTATAATCTTTTAAAAACCTGAAATTCAATGCTCTAAATGGATAGAGCACCTCCCTTCTAAGGAGGCGGTCATAGGTTCGAATCCTATCGGGCTCACTTAAAGCTTCACAGAAATGTGAGGCTTTTTTGTTTATATCCTTTTATTGACAAGGTATACAGAGCTTCTCTACATTGAAATCATTTTTTAAAAGAGCTTTTGTAAAAATAGTTTTTTACTATGATTAATCAAAATCTGTAAATATTTGACAGACATTTGACAGACATTTTCTCGTAAAATTCCCCAATTGAAAGGCTTAGTTTGTTATATCCATATATTTTTTGCCACACTTCTGCTATTTACTTTTAGTAACTTCAATTATCGTGAGTAAAAACCCAAAAAATATCAATCCAAAATTTTTATAAACCTAACCCCCTTGTCTAAATAAATCTCTTTTCTTTTTAGGGGCCATCTTGGTAGAATAGGGTATTACCCATAACCTCAACACATCTAACTATTTTAAATATTTTTTGTTTAGTGATTACACACTTTAAAAATGAATTAAACACCTATTAAACAAGGGTTTGATGAATGTATCAACCCCTTGTTTTGTTAAGCGTTATTAAACCTAGTGGTAGGGGCAACCCTTTATCTCTTCGTGTAAACTCCGTGACTTACCTTTTCAATAAGTTTAAGCTCTATAAATCGTTTTAAAAGATCACTTAGTGTTCTGTCTTTAATACCAGACAGACTGGCTTGTTCTGAAATTTCAGATCGTTTAAAAGTACCTTTAGTTTTAATCCAATTATATAAAGCTGTTTGCGTAGTATTTAATTTATTAGAGGTTTTAGATACTTTGTTCAACATATTTATCCCGTGAATCAAATAAACCTCTTTAACCAAATATAGCGATGTATTAAAGTCATCATCAGAACAAATTATCTCTGTATCTTCAGACCTAATTGCTGATAATGTCATAGCAATTTTATAACACATCAGACCTAATCTTTTTATTGTACTACTTGCATCTTCACCATAAAGCGCTGTATTGTGACGAAGTAATTCAATAAAAGTATTATCCAATTTAAGTCCTTGTTTTTCAGTCATAGCAAACTTCTGAGCGGTATTGCTTTTAAATTTATCACATAGTACTGCGCTATAATCCACAAATATATCTTTGTTGCTTCTACTTATCCCTGATGTGTAGGTAGTTTTCCATATTGGAGCTGCGTTAAAAGAGTAGAATAAAACTCTACTAAAAAGACCATCTTGAACAGATGTCATTAACAAATCCAATTGATTAGGAGTTCCTGTTAGAGCAAGACTAAATTTAGGTTCTTTAATTTCTGTGTATTCCAGATTAGTTTTCCTGCTTTGAGATATTATCTCTGCTTGAAATCCTTTTCTTATTATGTTAGAGAAGCCACCCCATTCTTGTTTTAAAGCATTAGTTAATGCATCTGCTTCAGTTTCACAAATACAGCCTATACCATCATTATCTTCAAGTTGTTTTACTATCATAGCTGATGATATGTCACCAGCAATAAGAAACACTTTAGACTTCGGTCTATCGGGTTCTATTAGTGCCTCAATAGCTTGGTCTGTTTTAGCTTTTTTTACTTTTAATTCAAATACTCTTTTTTCTTTTTTGTGTTCTTTTAAATCCTCTCTACTTTGGTTAAGTAAAAAGTCGTGATAACAGTCTCCCAATTGTCTACTATACTTCATTACACCCTTACCGCTTGCAGGAGGAGCTATAATCATACTAAACAGGTTAGGGAATACTTTATCATTAGCATATAATCCTGATACATTGTGAAGACCTCCACTAATAACAGAGAGTGCAGAAGTAAAGAATACATCACGCTCCCTACCTTTAAATACATTACAGGCTTCTTTTAATGTTGGTGGTAAAACATCATAAATTTGGTCAGGTATAAAGGGACTTATAATTTTGTGAGGAATATCTTTTGGCAATATAGCAGATATAGTAGCCTTTCCTTTTTCATATACATTATTTTCATAAGCACTATTAATAGTTTTTTTTATCTCTGCTTTAGAGAATGAATTGTTACTATAAGAATAAGCGTAATTAATAACATCATTCATTTCAAAGTTATTACGATTTGCATTACAACCATATGAATGAATAAAGTTGTTTCTGTTACCTTCAATGAATTTTTCTTTGTTAGCAGTAAAATTCCAAACCCAATCTAAATCCTTTTGAGATTTGGTCTCGTTGTTTGGATAGCTTTGATAATTGAAAACCTTAGAGTTGTTGTTTGAATACATATCGCTGTCATAGGAAACAAAACACAACCTTAACACATCTTTTATAGATTTATCAGACGCTACATCTAATAGATTATCATAATAGCTTCTTAATGCATTAAAAGCATAGGTATGTGTGCTTAAATCATTATCACATTTAACTAATACTTTTAACCCTTTTCCTGAGA
>Ga0208793_1001881_pt1 | contig 11460 bp, 22 predicted proteins | sample 17_taG_FD_184092 | JGI IMG/M metagenome (GOLD analysis project Ga0208793, IMG submission 184092) | Marine viral communities from the Subarctic Pacific Ocean - 17_ETSP_OMZ_AT15314 metaG (SPAdes) (version 2) | ecosystem: Environmental > Aquatic > Marine > Oceanic | place: Pacific Ocean | collected...
GACGTATGCGGCTTATGTCCCACGTAGGTATCTTACCAGCATACAGCATAGCAATCAGCTCACGGAATGCAGAGGCCCAGCCTATCTTGCTGTCACTAACAACAATAACACTGTCAGTCTTGTGGAAAGTCTCTGCAACCTCTGGCAGCTTGTTAATGAAGTTACGCTCTACGCTGAAGCCTACGCCTGTACCACACATCAACACGTACATCAACTCGTCAAAGCTACGCGCAGAGTCAATGGCTAAGTAACTACAATTAAATCCAGCTACGTTATCTTTATCTAGAGCTTCCCCTGCTGTCATCATACAGCGCATGCTAGGCATGACTTCCATGTTGTGTATAGCGTCAAACATCTTAGCACTGGTCTTCTGATCTAACTGACCTCTGTCAACCCAGAAGGCTACATAGCGGTTCACTGTCTCTGCCCAGGTCTCTCTTCGCTTCTGTTCAGGTAGCCATCGTGCGTACCTGCTCTTGTGTATAAACTGTTGATACTGATCCATTATTATTCCTCATCTATTGGTATGTGATAGGAGCATGCTTTTAAGAAGTAATCAAACTGCTCTCTCATATCGTGCAACGTTTGCTCATCGCTATACAGTGTGTAGACTATCTTGACTGCTGGGCATACGCGCTCTGCTTCTCCAAACTTAGGGTAGTGTATAAACTCAAACACTGGTTGTCTGTCCATCAGCTGTTCTCCTCTGCCACCATTGCAGTTAGCTTCTGTAAGTACCAGCCAGCTTTCTGTAGGTCTTCTACCTGCTTACCTTTGTAGTCATAGCGCCACAAATACTTCATGCAGTTGCCCTTGAGGTAGCCTTTGAATGCCACTGAAGACATAGACTCTTCTATAGCTTCAATACACTCTATGTTGCCAGTGTTGTAGTGTGTGGGCTTGTTTACGTTGTCCATGATCTGTTCAGCTTCCTCATGTGCTGCCTTCATCCATGCTTCCAGCCCTGTCTTTCTCTCTATTGCTGGCGCTTGCTTACGTACTCTGTCCCAGTCTGCTGGTGTTGCGTCATTGAGTCTCATGTCTAAAATCCTCTTGTAACTGTTCTAATTTATCGTTGGCCTTGTCGCTAAAGGCATCTACTAACTCTTCTGAGCTTATGTCTAATATCTCTATTAGTGTTAGTTCGTCCAGTAGCTTTAGCTTATCCAGTAAATCGTAATAGGTTAGAGCCATCCTCTTCTCCGTACTTCTGTCTTAGATAGTTTATACTGACTGGTAGTTCATCACAACCGCCATTGGCTACCTCGTTCAACATCCATATACCAGCCCAGCTTCCGTTAGTCTGGGGAGTTAAGTAGTCTTCATCATGCTGGTAGAATATACCTGAAAACAGTCCTAGTAGATTTGTGCCGTCTGCCTTACGAGCATAGGCTATGTCTCTATCTTGTACATGGCCCATCACACAGCTCATATACTTCTTAGCCAGCATTAACTTAGCAGAGCTAACTGGCCTGCCCATAACACCTGAAGTAAAGTAGTGGCAGTAGGCGATGTCATCAATGACAATAGGTTCCAAAAATGGTACAACTTCAAAGCCCATCTCCTCTAACATAAAGTCTTCATACTTCATTAGTCCGTCTAGCTTGGGGTCTGCCTCAATAGCTCTCTCTATACGGTGCTCGTGATTACCAAGAGTGAACACTAGGCGAGGGTTCCATTGCTTCCACTTGTTACGCTTCAGTCTTTCCTGTTCACGCTGTATAGGCTCTAGGAATACACGCATAGCGTTAATGCCTGCGTTGATGTCGTTGATGTAGCGTCTACCCTCAAAGGACTTCTTACCTACGTCATAGCTGCTGAGACTAGCCATGTCCCAGTGGTCGCCTATGTGGATGATGACATCAGGCTTCTTCTCTGCTGCGTACTCTCCAGCCCACTTGAGATGAGCAGTGCTGTGTCCAGGTTTTACTTGTGTGTCTGGTATTACTAGATGCTTGGTCATTTCTTTCGCCTCTTACGCTCTGCGTTAGTCTTTGCAGTGTGACACTTGTGGCACAGTACTTGATACCCTTCAGCTTCTATGAACATTCTGTCTATGTAGGTGTTCCAATCTACGAAGCCTACTGCTGGGTCTACTACTGGGTCTATGTGGTCTACTGCTGCGTTGTTGCGTCTGCGTTTCTTTCCTTCTAGCGGTGGTAGAGTAGCTGGAGAGCCTTTGCCACATTTGGCACACTTGTACATCCCTCTAGCTACCCTAGCCGCTGACTTGACATCGTGCTTTACACCCCACTTAGCGTGAGCTTGTCTGAGTGCAGAGACGATAAAGGAACGGAAACGCGCTTCTGTCCATCTTCCATTATTCCTTGTCTTCACCGTTAAAACTCCATATCTCACCTTCGTACCTGCGTAGCCAGAGCATCCTACCATTCTCTATCACTCTGTCTTCGTCTCCATCGTACATTTCTACGCACTTGTCGTAGAGTTCCTGCTCAGTAGTACAGTCCTTCAGAATCTTCTCTGACTTCTTCTCACCAATACCTCTGATGCCTATGATGTTGTCAATCCTGTCACCCATGAGTATCTGGCGGTAGAAGAAGCGTAAGCCGTCCTCTGGCTTTACGTAGTACTTACTATTCTTTACAAAGTTGTAGTGCCATCCTGGAATCTGGTCAAAGTCCTTGTCTAAAGAAACCATGATAGCCTTGTCACCGTGTGTAGTAGCTGCTATAGCTATGGCATCGTCTGCCTCTTCTCCTTCAGTAACCACAGCAGCCCACTTGTCGATAAGGTGTTGGCGTAGTGCCTGAATATGCACGGGCTTTGCCTTATCTTTACGGTTTCCTTTGTACTCAGCAGTAACGGCATATTCCTTGCGGAAGTTTCCTTTGCCAGTGAGATACAGAACATAGTAGTCTGTTTCTTCGTCTACGTTGAGCTGCAACAGAATGTCTGAGACAAAGCCATCGATGGTGCTGATGGCCGTCTTCTCAGATTCTTCGTTGCAAGACCAGCCTACACGATAGACTAGAATGTCTGCATCAATTAATATCACAGGGCTTCTTCCATATCTACTTCGACAAACTCTTCCTTGCCGCCGTAGGGGATCAGGTCAGTGACTACTAGCTTGAACAGCTTAGGGCTACGACCTGCCTGACCTGCTGGAGACTTCCAGTCATAGTAGGACAATACAGCCTTGGCTTTAGAGCCATTACCTATTAGGATGCCTGTAATCTCTTTACCGTCAGTGTCGTACACGCGGATAGGATGATTAGACTTTACAGTTACAAAGTCGCCTTGTCCTTCCTTGTTTCGAATACTCAAGCCCATCATCTCCAGAGCTTCTACTGCTGCTGAGGAGAGCTGTGCTAGGTCTACTTGGTACTTACCTGACATGCGGTTTACCTCTTGTAGGCTAGACCACATCATCTCTGCGTTTACTGTTACTGGTTTTGCTTCGCTCATACTAATTACCTCTTTGGTTGTTTTAGATCACAACTGATCTACGTATATTATACCATATTTGGTATGTCTGTGTCAACGTACTTTAATTTCTATGGTTATGGTTTTAGAGCCATCTACAGTGATAGTCTCCGTAGGTTCGTCATAATACGAAAGGTCTTCTTCATATAAAGTTTCTACAGGAACCTTGAAATACCTAGCCAGCTTCAACATAGTGAAAAAGCTAGGAGACTCGTGAGTGCTATCTAAGATTCTGCAAATAGTTGGTTGAGGAACACCAGTCCTGCGAGATAGTTCCTGTTGAGTGATTTCTTCTTCTTTCATTAAAGTTTGTAAAGTTGTACGCATAATAATTACCTCTAGTTAATGGGTTTCTGCCCAGTTGTTTCCTACGTTGTATTCAGCATCAAGAGGGCAGCGCAGGTCTAACACTTCTCCTGCATTCTTGATGGCTCTTACTGCTGCTTTGCCTACTACATCAGCAAAATTCTCTGGTACTTCTATCTGAAACTCGTCATGTACATTAGCCACCAGCTTGTACGGAATAGCGTACGTGTCTAGTGACTCTACCATCAGCACCAGTGCCTGCTTCATTACTATAGCGCCTGCACCCTGTAGCAGCGTGTTTAGTGCTGCATGCTCTGACCTGACCCGCAAGCGTCTACCGTCCAGACCTGGAAGTGTACCGCCTGCTGAGAACTTAGTCACACGCTCTCGCAGCCTAGCCAGTGCTGGTGTGTTGCGTAAGAAGGAATCTGTAAGCTGCTGTCCTTCTTTGTAGCCGCCTCCTACTATCTGTCCTATCTTAGCTGGCCCTGCACCGTACAGGAAGGCATAGATGAAGGTCTTGGCTTGGTTGCGGTCAGTGAGTCCTGCTGCCTTCATGTTGGCTGTGTGGATGTCACCGCTGAGTATTTCGTTGGTGTAGTTCTCATCACGCATGTAGTGTGCAAGCATACGTAGCTCTAAGCCGCTGGCATCACAGCCTACTAGCTTGTGGTGCTCAGGCACAGTCCAGAATGATCTACACTCTCTACCATACGGTGCAGATACAGAGGGCACTTGTGCTAGATTAGGGCTGTGGTGCGTCATACGGCCTGTTACAGCGCCATTGGTAATCACCCTACCGTGTACCCTACCATCCTTCTCGTGAGTTAACCAAGAGTCTATCTGTGCTGCTCTCTTCTGCAACATCAGGTACTCATAGATCATCTTAGCTTCAGGGATGTCGATGCCTTCCAGCACCTTCTCATTAACAATGATAGCGCCCTTCTCAGTCTGTAGCTTAAACTTAACACCTACACCCTCTAGCCTCTCTGCAATCTGCTTACGAGAGCCTACGTTAAACTCAGTCACCTTGTCCTTCAGGCGCTTTCCTGTCTTCTCGCTCCAGCGTTCCTCCACTATCGGCGGGAATACTTTCTGTAGCTCCGCTGTTATCTGCCTCATCTTGTGCGTTATGTCTTGCCATAGCGAAGTAGCTGCTTCTACGTCTAGCATGAAGCCGTTGCGCTCCTGCTCCGCCGTAATGATGTACACCTTCTCTTCTAAATCTACGCACTGCTGTTTAAACTCCTCTCGCTTCAGCTTGTCTGTTAAATGTTTATACAGTCTTGTGGTGAGTGCTACGTCCTGCCTGCAATACTCCACCATCTCGTCAGACAGTCCACCGTCATAGTCGTGAAAGTCTATCTTGTGGTCGCCAAAGCGTTTGCCCCAAGAGTCCAGGCTGTGTCCACCCTCCAGAGACGGATTCCAGAGCCTACTCAGCACTAGAGTATCTTTTAGCTTCTCTTTTGGTATCTGTAGTGACCACTGCTTCTCTAGCACTGGAGCATCGAAGCCTATGATATTGTGACCAATGACGCCTTCTGAGTCACGAAGCAGAGGCTTCAGAGTCTCAGCAGAGTAGTGCTCTAGCATCTCACCAGTCTCAACGTCCTGAGTTACTGCTACCCAGATAGTGTCGTGACTTGTGTTGGTTTCTATATCCAGCGTAATCCACATAATACTGCCTCGCTGCGTTAGTTTTGTTACTGTACTTATCAAATGGGTTTATGTAGTTCAGTTGTGTCTTACTCTCCTGAACTGTCATTACCAAGTTGCCAATCTTGCTCATATTCTTGACTCTCCATCATGGTGTCAGATTCACTACGTAGGTCATCTCTGTCAATGGTAGCAATGTCGTCTTCGGTGTAAAAGAAGCAATCATTGCACATATCTAAATACTCGCCAGTCTCAGCGGATTTCCTTGTAGACTCAAAGTCCGATAAATTCTTGTTACACGCTACACATCTCATTACAGCCCCTCCTCCTTAACTTCAACCATCCTACCTGTTTTCTGGTCAAATAACAACCCGCCTGCTGGCCCTGTAGTACCGCAGAAGCGGTTCTTGAGCACTCTGACGCTAGTTGTGTTTCTCTCTATAGGGTCTTCAGCCTGGCCATTCCTCTCCAGTCCTATCACCATGTCTGAGAGCTGTGCTATAGATGCAGAGCCTCTGAGCTGTGACAGGCTACTAGCAGCGCCTTCCTCGTGGCCTTTGCCGTCTGGGCGCTTCAGGTGACTCACCATAAACAGGGTAATACCAGTCTCTTGAACCAGCATGCGCAGCTTGGTGCATATCTCATCCAGCGCCTTCCTCTCATCGCCATTGCTCTGTGCAGACACAACAATACTTACGTGGTCTAGGAACAGAAACTTGGTGTCCAGCGCCTTAGCCATGTAGCGGCAGCGGGCTATGATGTTGTCAATGCTGGTAGAGCCGAAGTGGTCGAACATAAATAGCCTCTGAGTGCCCATGGTGGCCTCAAAAGCCTCCCAGCGTTCCTCCTCAGTGCTTTCTACGTCAGGCAGGTGCAGGGGCTTGTTAGCCGCTAGTGACATCAGCGACAGTGCAGTCTTGCGTGCATTCTCCTCTAGGAACAGTAGCCCGATGTTCTGGTCTGACTCCTTCAGGATATGCCACACTATCTCTCTGACAAACTGAGACTTACCCAGCCCTGAGCCTGCTGTGATGGTGACTAGCTCTGCCTCTCTGATGCCGTAGGTTAGCTTGTTCAGGCTCTCCCACGGGTACATCACCGCAGACTTCTCTACAGGTCTGTTCACCTCCTCCCAGAGACTAGCGCCATTGATAATACCGTCTGGAACAAACTTCTCAGCCGCCCAGAACGCAGCTATGTAGCCTTTGGAATCATTAGCGGCTAGGTAGTCGCAGGCATCCTTGTACTGTGGTGGGTTCTTGATGATGGCTGATTTGCCGCCAAACAGCTCTGCAATCTCTCTCGCAGCCCTCTGTCCAGGTTCATCAGCATCCATAGAGATGACAATGGCGTCAAAGCTGTCTAGCCATTCATAGGCGGCCTTACAGTCCTTTAGAGCGCCGCTAGCGCCGTTCCTGACAGATACTACTGGGTACTTGCTCCCTTGCATCTGGTAGCTTGCAGCAGCGTCAAACTCGCCCTCAGTGATGGTGACATACTTGGCAGAGCCAGCAGAGAACAAGTGCTGACCGAATAGACCAGCGCCTTTCCAATCCCCTACAATGCTATGCTGCTTATCTGGAAGCCGTATCTTAGCCGCTACAGGTACTAAAGCATCGTCTGGGTTGTGGTAGCTGAAATAGGTTTTATCTGGTGTCTCTAGGATGCCGTAGTGCTTCGCTGTGGCGGTGGTGAGTCCTCTGGATACAATGCTCTGGTATTTCCCAGTAGTAAGCATATTCTCCACAGCACTGAAGCTGGGCTTTGGTGTGGGCTGATCATCCTGCGGTATCTCCACAGGTTGATAGCCTCCCTCCAGCTTGGTGTAGGTGTTGCAGCTATGGCAATAGGTGCTGTTACGGTTCACCTGTAGCGCATCGCTGCTGCCACAGTCTGGGCAGGGTTGATGGGTTGCTACACTCATTCAAAAACCTCCTCATAAACTCTACCGAAACTGACTAGACATAGCGGCAGATGTAGGATAACACCCTGAAAGGGCATAGTCTCTGTTTTCTGCGTCTTTGAATTAAATACCCACACTGGTCTGCTGTCTGGAAACTCCAGATCAATACCTACGCCCAGTCTATACTCTAATGATAAATTACGTCCTAAGATAACCATGCTGTTTTATGCTCCATGTTTCTTGCTACTATTCTGATCCTGCGCTTACATATTGGGCAGGGCTTAGTCCAGTCTGTTTGCTCTGGGTGGCGACAATAGTGGCTCCGTTCTTCTGGAATATTGTAGCTCCCTTTCACTTTAACAGGTTTCCTCTCTAACACCAAACGATCTCTGCTGGTTAATATCATTCTGCTCCCTCCTTTCTAAATACAACATCATACTCTGCACTCTCTGTCATAAATCTAATAATCTGCTCTGGCGATAGCTTGTAGAACTTTGCAGCCTCTCTGAGACTGAATACCCCACTAGCGATGTCGCTGGCAGCTCTCATAACCGCCTGAATCTCTGGCGTTAACTTACCCTGCATATAATCTTCAAACATTTGTTTGCTCCTGTAAAAATTCTGTGCTACCCTCTGGACTATATAGTAACAAAACAGCCCTCCTATAGCAATAACTGCTAGTAGTTCTACTTTAAAGAATACTTCAGCTCCTCTAAAGTGTCCTGTAGCACTTCAATATCTTCAGGGTACGGAGTCCATTTAGGGCTTTTCAGTTTCTCTATAGTGTCTGCTGCTGCTGTTAAGTCTCTCAGGGCGTTAAAGAATCTCTCTCGCAGCTCCCAGTCTTCTAGTTCCTCTAAGTGTTCATCACCGTGTAACAGGTCGTTTGGGCCTATGAATACGTTCATGCTATTTCTCTCTGTTGGTTAAATATCTGCAATCCCAGCTCAGGGTGAACACAGTTGCGTAGTATCTGAGCAGGACAGTGGTTGCCTTTGTAATAGATGTTTTCCTCATAGTGGATGTCTAGCCAATCCATTAGAGCCTGCTTACCTGCCAGATTAGCTAAATTAATAAAATTCTCTGGCCTCTTAACATCTACAGCATCAAACTCATAGTTAGACCAGAAACAATGCCTACCTACTGTCACTGTTGGTGGCACTAGAAAATCATAAAAAGGCTTAACATTCTCTACCACCCAGTTACCCTTGTAAAAATGCTGTAGAAACAGTATCTCTTGGTATAACCCCATATCAGGATAGTTTCGGTTTTTATGGCGTGTAGCTTTAGCCATTCTGGAATGGGTGGGACATGGTGGACTAGACCAGATAAAATCAAAGTCTCTGAAATTCTGTCTCAGGTATTCGTGGGCATCGCCAACTATAACAGTATCTGCTGGGTGTAATCTCTGATAAACCTCAGCAATCTTTTCATGGTTCTCTACCGCTACTACTTCGCAGCCTTCCCATAGTTTTCTGTTACCACCTAGTCCAGCATATAAATTTAATACTCTCATATCAGTTCTCCAGGTCGTTAATTATAGTCTCTCTGATGCTATCCTGCTCAGTTCTACCTACTCTATAGGGTAAACTCTCAATCCATACAACGTAGCGCTCTATAGCTTCAGAGCGCAGCTGATCATTCTCTATATCTGCAAAATCCATCACGTCCTCTCTATTGGTTAATGTTCAGGTATTAGAGTCTCCCTCCCTCAATAGTTCAATACTCCACAGCCCTATAGTGTGACCCAATACCAGGTTCTGGTCACGTTATAGCCTCTCCCACAAGAATGGTATCCATAGGGCTATGCCTCCCTCCAGAATGATCTGCATAGGGCTCCCCCCCCCCTCTCTCTCTGTAGTCTCTATTACGGGAAACAGGTTGCCTCGAGCCGCATAGGGACTATGGCGTCTATAGCACCAGCAATATATAGAGCCTATGGCGTAACAACTACCAGCAACCACCAGTTATACCCCTACAAGGCCATATGAAGCCACCTAGCGGCGATTAGCTATAAATAGATACTAGGGTACTGGGTAGCATTACAGGGCCTTAAATCGCCATCTATTAGCTAGGCGCATAAAAAAGCCCAGCTATTACACTGGGCAAGGGTTGGACTACTACGGGGAATCTTTAGGCTGTGCGCTCAATAGCTGGATAGTCTGCGCGTAGTCGCTGCCAGCTCAATAAGTTTATTCTGTCGCATAGTTTAACATCTAGCCGCATATACTCGCTATCGGTAAGCTGCGCCCATTTATAAACACGCTCTAGGCCTTCACTTACCTTGTGCAGCTCCTCTACTGTCTGCGCCCTGTTGATTCTGTCTATAGCTGATTTGTAGTTACTCATGCTGCCACCTCTCTTTCAAAAAATGCTGCGCCATCGCTGAACGCTCGTATAAAAGCCAGCGTCTCCCGTGCTGTGCCTCGTGGTGAAATGTCCGACTGCGCTCCAGAATCGTTGCACAGTTTGACCAATCTATACCCACCGTAAGCGCAGTCAAGTTGAAAGCAGCCGACCGCTTCAGGGTCTCTGTTGAACTGCTTGTTCAGCCAGTGGATTTGAACCTCTAGGGTTTTCTTGGTTACTCTTTCCATCTTATACGCTCCAAATTGAATTAATATAGGCTATCAGGCTGCCCAGTGTTGTAGTAACTACCAAAGTTACTATGCAGTAGTAGACCCTGTCGAGTCGCTTTAGTTCACGCGCCAGCATCTTATCTGCTAAATACTGGTGCGCTCTGTTTATTTCTCTCTGTCTCTGGTTATCCATTACAGTACCCCCTGTGTCATTAGTTGAGCGCCTATCGCCCATAGGCCAAACGCTGCCATTGCTGCTATGTGTAACGCTGTGCTTTTTATTGCTGCTTTGCGCTGTGCTGTTTTGCGTCGTTTGTTCATTGTTATGTAGTCCTGTTGTTTGTTGTTTGATGGGTTCATTATAGTTTATCCAGGTACAGAGTCAACACAAATGCAAACAGTTAATAGAACAATTAGTTATAACTATATAACCAAATAGCATAACTGTATTGCTGCCATAGTATAAGGAGCGGGCACGTGCGAATACTACAAAGAACCTGGGGAGTCAAGCATTAACGTGACCAGACCAGGCTATTGAGTCACAGCAATAAACCTGCAAAGTATTGACGGGGTGGCTAGACAGTGGTAGTAGTCCTGAGCAGTACCTACTAGCACACTCTCTCTCGCCTGTACAGAATCTATGGTGACTATAAAGCCTCTGCTGGTCACACTCCAGGCTAGACAGACTGAGGTGGGTATGCTAGAGGGGACGGGGGAGGGCTGCGTAGCTGCGGAGATTGTTACTGTACCAGCTCAGATACAAAATAGTAGTAAATTAGACTAAAAAGCAACACAGTTATAACATATAGCTATAAAGTCTAAGTTGTTGATAACAAAGGGCTATGAAGGCGACTGCGGAGACGCTGTTACGGCTGAGAATCCGCCTAGAAAGGAACAGGGAAGTGTTACCAAAAGTAACATAACAACCACTAGAGAACATTAACAGTAAATAGTGCTTGACATTTGCTAAAAAGTATGCTATAATAACTATATAGATTGAAAAGCATTGCTTTAATGTCGCTTTAGTGCCCTATAGGAGGTCTGAAAGGTTAACTACTAGTAGTTGTCCTATAGGTGTTCCTACTGGGTTAGAAAGCAACTCTGTTCAGTCTCTATAGACTAGAATCTCATCAGAGGCAATTCAGTGGCAAAGATAGGAAGACCTAAGAAGTCAGATGTTAAGGCTGTTACCAAGGGTAGCCGTAGAGGCGTAGGAAGACCTAAAGGTGATGCAGCAGTCATCAATGAGTACAAAGCACGTATGTTAGCATCGCCTAAGAGTAGGAAGGTGTTAGACAGCATACTCAACGCAGCGTTAGATGACGACCACAAGAATCAAGCAGCAGCATGGAAGCTCTGCATGGACAGGTTATTGCCTGTTAGTTATTTTGAGAAGGATAAGGCCAGCGGAGGCAAGAGTGCCATCAACATCTCCATTACAGGTGTTGGTGGTGAGACTACAGTGATCTCTGGCGGCCAAGAAGAACCCATTGAAGGGGACTATACAGATGTATGATATAAATCAAGACTTAGATTATTTTACTAGGGAAGAGTTTGCTTGTCAGTACA